>ENA-UOTX01000970-UOTX01000970.1-compost-metagenome-genome-assembly--contig:-NODE-970-length-25428-cov-15.019013_pt1 | contig 25428 bp, 15 predicted proteins | sample MGYA00238143_ERZ746982 | MGnify/ENA primary metagenome ERZ746982 (study PRJEB28758, sample SAMN06268862) | compost metagenome | isolation source: single cell | place: USA: California, Emeryville, Joint... | reverse complement strand
GTTATGAGGTTGGTAATATTGACCAGAATAACAATTGTTGCAGTTGTTTGATGCTTCAATGCAATATAAGCAGGAGCTACCGCAAGTTTTGCAGGTTTGGGAATCGAAATCGAGATAGGAATAAGAGGTTGAGCAGGTAAATCCACATGAATAGCTAGTTTTTTGATAATATCCAGCTGTGCAAGTAGTGCAAGAGCTGGTTGATGAAGAAGTGCAAGAATCACAGGATGAATCGCAATCTGCACATGATGCTCCTGTGTAGTATTGATGAGCATTGCAGACTTGTGAAACAGCGGGAGAGATCAACGCAAGGATGATCGCTGAGAGAAATAGTAAGTTTTTCTGGCGAGTCATGTTTGCAGGTGACGGCTAGATCCCAAGTTTATTTATCAATATTAATTTTGAGTTGTTAAAATAATTTACGGGATCAAATTGATAAGTCTTTATTACTCCTATATAGAAACTTTCAAGGTCACAACACCGAAATTAGCTTCTTTGAAAAGCATATTTCTTTCCTCTCTGAGAAACAATAAATCTTACGTAAGAAATTTAGGATGAGTTTCTGTTACCTAAATGAATAAAATGAATGGAGAAAGGAAGGGAAGCAATTCTTTCATATAATATCTGGTGCTTTTTTGTTTTTTATTAAACTACAGAGAGGCTTGCGAATGTGTTAACGCTGTCATTGTGCTGGATGGTAAGTGTTTGAGGGTGGAGCGTAATCAGCACGGTATTGTTGTTGAAGAGAGTATCCAGCTTGCTGTGGATATCCGGTTGGTTGCGGATACATCATTTGCTGAGAATAATCAGGTTGTGCCTGAACATATCCTGTTGGTTGTGGATAATTCATTTGTGGTTGGGATGGATAAGCAACAGGTGAGGTTGTTGTTGCCGTGGTGTATGCCACATAATTGACTGTAGTAGCGGCATTGTTTGCGGCTGCGGCAGCAGCTAATGCCGCAAGACGATGTTGTCTTCTCTTATTGGCTTGAACGATGGAGATGATAATGATGATGACAAGAAAGACCACTCCTCCAATGATATAGCCAACAGGAGAGCTAGATGAGGATGGTACATAGCTATTCATCCAGCAAGTACCACCAGAGGAACTCATGTAATATCCGTTTTCGCAGGCAGTACAAGTTAGACTACTGGAACAGTAGCGACAGCCTGTTGGACAACTGTTGCAATACCCAGAAGACGAAAGGTAGTACCCGGGTTCACAAATATTGCAAGTGGTTGCTGAAGCGCAAACACGGCAATTTGAGGTGCAGGTTTGACAGTTTCCTGTGGAGGGGCTGAGCCAATAGCCCTCTTGGCAACTGTAACATTGAGAAGTGCCACATTGGCGGCAGCCAGTTTTTGGGCAAGTGCAAGCTTTAGTGGTGGAGTTGTAAGTCCAGCCATACTCGCATGTAAGGCAAGTTCCGTTGGCCGAGCAAGTTGCGCAGCCGGTAGAGCATTTTTGCTGGCATCGTCCAGTTGTTGAGTTGAGTTGCCAGAATGACTTGCAGGTTGTGCAATCACCAACGCTATTGCAAGATAAGCAGTTCGGATCTCGGCATGGAACACATCTTCTTTCAGAAGAAGAAGCGTAGTATCCGGCGTTCGCTGGGCAAGTGGAGTTGCAATACCCGTTATGAGGTTGGTAATATTGACCAGAATAGCAATTGTTGCAGTTGTATGCTGCTTCAATGCAATATCCGCAGAAGTTTGAGCATGATTCGCAGGTTTGGAAATTAAAATCAATATAGTACTTTGAGCTAGAGCAGGTAAATCCACATGAATAGCTAGTTTTTTGATAATATCCAGCTGTGCAAGTAGTGCAAGAGCTGGTTGATGAAGAAGTGCAAGAATCACAGGATGAATCGCAATCTGCACATGATGCTCCTGTGTAGTATTGATGAGCATTGCAGACTTGTGAAACAGCGGGAGAGATCAACGCAAGGATGATCGCTGCGACAAATAGTAAGTTTTGCTGGCGAGTCATGTTTGCAGGTGAATGGCCAAATCCCAAGTTTATTTATCAAAATTAACTTTGAATTGCTAAAATAATTTATGGAATTAAATTGATAAATCTTTGCTGCTACATAGGAAAAACCCGAAATTAGCCTCATCAGAAACCAATTATGTATGGATCATAAAAAGCAAGCTCTTTTCAGATTTATTCACGATTTGAACTATCAAAGCTCGTTTTCTGATGTGGTTATCATGAATAGCCTCCAATCAATCAATTTAATTCATTTATACATTATTATATCTGCTGTTTCTATTTCCTCAGTTCACTGTGGGATATGTGTTTGCTCAGCATAACTACCGTGTTGTTGAGGATACATCATTGGCTGAGAATGACCGAGTTGCGCTTTGAGAATACGCAGTTGGTTGAAGATAACCACTTGCAGTTGAGTTGGATAAGACAGTATTTACTGTTGTGTATGCCACATAATTGGTAGTGGCGTATGCGTTGTTTGCTGCAAGTTGCTTTCTCTTGTTGCCTTGTATAATGGAGACGATAATGATGACGATGACAGGCAAGATGATTCCTCCAATGACAAAGCCAACGAGAGCATGTTCAAATAACAAGAACCACCTTTAGCGTTCATTACAAGTGAGGTGATAATATCGGAACACTAATTAATTTTGGATTGATTTGGATGAGAATATAAGATTAAGCCCTTCTCGTGCTAATAAAAGGCAGATAGAAATCCTTGGTACTAACGATCTATTCTTGATCCATTTTCTTCGATAACTTCTTTAGATCATTAGATATATGAAGCGTAAAAGTGAAGTGTCCTCTTGAATAATCTATTTGACCGTAATAGTTGAATTTCGCCCCAAAATTTTCCTCGAGTTTTAATTGGGGTACACTTTCCAGGATCTTACTCGGAGACTTAACCTGGCTTTAAGCAGCCTATATTATTTCGCTGGATAAGATGAAAGGATCAAGGAAAGGAGACACCTCATTTCCAATTCCATATTCTGTCTTTTGTTAAAAGAAAGTGAGACTTATGTTAAATAATATGGCTATTTCTGTGGTTTTATCATGCTTGCAACAGGTGACGAAATCTTGAAGATAAATATCCTCATATAATAGCGTCGGACTAACTGTATTGTGAAAAATTGATTATCTACAAGTCATTTCTTAGTAATAACCGTTCGGACTAACAAGGTAAACCGATCTGTTTAACTCATAATGAATGTTGCGAACTCAACTGTAAACCTTCAAACTCTATGCTATTTCAGTGTAATATGAGCATTCATTCAAATTTCTTTTGCGACTATTGGCTTAGAATCACAAGGAATTATGGATTCTGGGTTGATAGTAAATTGGTACGGTATTTCGAATTTGGCAATCGAACTCAATAACGCTGCAAAATGCAAATCTCTATACAGCCATCCTTACACTCACAATTCAATAAAGAGAAATTTGCATTAAATATCTTGATCTTCTAATCCCCCTTCTAATTCTGTGGTCGTCACACATGATGGAGCTGTATCAGAAAGTGTCGGTGCCTAATGAAAAATAGATTGTTGGACAACAACACTCGGAGCATATCATTACGTTATTGAAATTTAAACCGCATATTTTTGAATTGAGTCCACATTGAGTACACCAATCCGTACAATCCGTATAACAAACAGGATAAGTCGTATCCGCTGAAAATTATTTGAATTCCATTAACATTATATGAAAATTCTCATTAATCATTTACTCGCTTCATTGCATTGCGGAAAATTCCATCTGCACAAGAATTTCTTGTAGGAAGTCAAGCACTCATGGTTATTCGCCAGCGCCAATACACTTTGTCAGAAGTTACATAAATGAGTAACGAATGACTCGATTACCTGCCTGTCGAAAATTCTTCCAGGAGTCTTGACTTTAGATTCTCTACAAAAATCTGATAAACCACATGATCTCTCGCTGCCATATCATAGTTAGGCCAAAGGTCCTATCCCACGCTTTAGTAATAGCTTAAAAAGTTGAAATTTCACTTGTTTTTCTGGAACACACGTATAATCGTAGAGATACTCCTTGCAAAACGTAATATTCGCTTCGGTTTGGTTTTTCGACATGCATTTTCCTCTGTTGAAACCGCTTATCTCGCAGCTCCAAACCTGAGAAATCATGATTGTCGCGACGATAATTTTTAAAATTTCTTTCATAATGTAAACAATACTAACTCATACGATTTTCTTTTAAAGACTACTTACTAGCCTCAAGTCCAAACTTCTCATTTCAAATGTTCAATTTGCTATAGAACCACCAACAACAGAACAATAACAAGAGATAAAATAGAAACCGAGGCGTAACTAGCTATGTTTGGAGTGTAAATACCGACGGTATTGTCGAGTAGGGTGTTGTTTGATTTACCTTGCGTGTAGGTGTCATACCCTTCTACATCGAAGATAATTCCATTACCAGCATCAAGCGCAGATTGCAGCATTCTTCTATTCAGCTTTTCTTCATAGTTTTCTTTGAACTTGGTGGCATTTTCTCTGTCGAGCTTCATCGTGATATAATCTTCCAGCATTCGTCTAAAATTAGCATTGTAACCGCTCAGATCTGTTGGATTTGTCATATTTTGAAGCACTGGACCTTTGTTGTTAATCATCGACTTGCAGATAAAGGTGCAGTCTAACATATCAACACATTCATCAGGGAATTTGTAATTGTCGTAAGAAATTGCATGGAATTTTTGTCCGATGGCGTATTTAGCCGTAACGTTTGAAGCATGGAGGTACTGATCGAACATTTCTTGGTTTTGCATGATAGTAATAAGCGTGAGAGCGATATTGGCCAGATTGGTGATGTAGACTCTATCATGGAGGTACTGGTAACAGGAGTGCACGAGTTTGTTGCAGACGGACCATCGGATTTTGAAATTGTCGCCGCATACGAAATTCGTGAGGAAATAGTTATCACACATCGCGCAGGCAAGTCCAGCTTGGTGCTGCATAACGTCGTTGACACAAGTATCGTAGGATACTTGCCAGTTTAACAGGCTTCCCTTCAAATCAGTCAGGAAATCGGTGGTGGCTAGGATGTATTCGTTATTGAAGACATCTCCGTTGGACGTAAGCTTTGAGAATGAGTAAGCGTTGACCAGGTAATGCACGATTTGAGAAGGAGTTGCTGTGAGGGTGAGGTTTACTAAGATATTTGTGTATTTCTCATAGAGGGAGGTGAACGAAGTCTTCAGATCCGACTTCAGTTGCTCGTATTGGTTCTCGATATCGTTGACGTAGGCCTCGGTACAGCATGAACTTGTGGTAATATTAGGGCAAACCGACGCTGAGATCGAAGCAGGAGAAGATAAAAGGACAGAGCTGTTCAGAAGAGGGTTAGTGCAGCCAGACCAGCAGATCTGGAAGAGAGAGCCTATCGCGAGGAGTAAACTGGTGAGCCTCATACTCTGATAGAAATAAGGATGGTAATTTAAAATTAATTGAAAGAACTTAACAAGCAAGATGCGTTTCACAATAACTTTTAAATAGTTACTCCTGCTTTGAGTTTTTAATTAGCTATCAGTCTTTTTTCAATACGCGAAAGCTGTGAATTTAATCGCTCTCTAAATGTTACTAAATGGTGCTTTTCTTCTGAGATAGAAAGTCATTCACCTTTCCTCAGGTAATGAAGTTCCTTATATTGTTAACAATGGAACTTGATAGCATGAGTTTTTTTGTTTTCTCTCTCTGTCTCTCTTCATTTGTTAGTTAACGGCAAGAGAAAGGGAAAAAAGTGAACAGTGAATAGTCTAGCAACTAATCCCTTGACAGGTGGATTGAGATATTATGAGCTAAATGTAAATGTAATAATGAGAGGTCCTTTGATCAGTAGGTCTCTCTCTCCGATAAACGATAAGGATAATATTTTCATATCAAAATCATCTGCTTATCTCTCTGTGTTAATTCTTTTTTGTTTTTTCATCTTTATAAATTTCAAAATTTGAAATTAGGACTGAAACCAGGAGCAGTGCTATTAAATGTAAAATCCGGTCCTGAATTCAAGGGGTAGAATTAGAAAATTGTCACCATATCTACGAATATCTAATGATAACATCGTTTATCATATTAAAAAACCTGAATCTTATCGATAGCAATTTTGCTAACTGAAATATTTTTAATTAAACGTTGCTTTGTAAAATCCGCGCTCAATAGACGTTAAAATTAACCATATTGCAATAAAAAACTTCGCCAATGGAAAACATTCAAGTCGCTTTGCGGTTCAGACCGCTCAGTTCACAGGAAAAAGCTCAGAGTGATCAAACCATCTGGAGAACTCATGGAGATAACTCCGTACAGCTTCGCGAAAACACTGAAAGCATTTCTCCGATCAAAAAACTTAATATTTCCTCTCGCCCAACCTTCACATTTGACAAAATCTTCACAGGCGACGACTGCAACTTGCACGTCTATAATTCTGTCATGAAGAGCATCGCTCTCTCAAGTCTCGAAGGTATCAACGGAAGCATTTTTATGTATGGACCAACAGGCAGCGGGAAAACATATACGATGATGGGATACAACAAGTACGGAGAGGAGTTCGAAGGCTCCTCACGCAACGAGTCTCCTAGTGCGCATGATAGATCGAAATCATGGGATTTCAGTTTGAAAAGATCCGGCAACAAAGCTGGAAACGGCCGAGAGTATACTAACAAAGGAGATTATATCATCAGCGATACCAACGGGACAGCAGGAACGCTCGTCCTGGCTATGAAAAACATTTTTCAAAAGATTCGGGAGGATACCGAAAAGACTTATTTCCTCAGCTGCTCTTATATTGAGATATACAATGATAATATCTACGATTTGCTGAGAACGCCGGAGCAGATGTCCGAAACGTTGACCGTGAACGAAGACTCAGCGAAAGAGTTTTACATTAAAGGAGTGAAAATGGAGGCGGTTTCCTGCGTTGAAGATGTGTTGGAGCTACTTCAGCGAGGTGAGTCGAATAGACATTATGCTTGCACAGCGATGAACCACATGAGCTCACGGTCTCATACGATTTTTAGGTTGAAAGTTCAGAGCGTAACTAACAGATTTATCCGTGACTATCTGAGGGAAAATCACCAAAATACGACGAATATCAACATTAAGGACATTCAAAATAAATTTAGAAACGTGAATCTCTGCGGGATTCAGCATAGTGAAGGCGATGAGGGCATTTTTGATGATTTGACGGTCACAGAGTCGTTGTTGAATTTCGTGGATCTTGCTGGAAGCGAAAAAATTAGCAGTATTCAACCAGGACCATCTGAAGAGGGAACGTAATATTCTCCATGCTTAATCGCAATTTACTTGAATGAATCTGCTCTAGGCCAACGAATAGGAACCATTCTATGATAAAAGACGACCTTATAGAGACTAAGTCGCGAGGAATCCAGAAGGAAGGACTTTATATTAACAAATCGTTGTTTTTCTTAACGCAAGTAATTTCGCTGAAAAGCGAAGGCAAGAGGTAATCTCAGAAAAAATGCAAATTTGTATGAATGCTTATGATATTATTCTTAGCAATGCGCATATTCCTTACAGAAATTCTCCCTTAACGAAGATACTGCGATCGTCATTGGGCGGAAACTCTCGGACCTTAATCGTGCTTTGTGCTTCACCAGGTGATTCGCAATACGAACAGACACTCTCTACCATGCGGTTCGGATTGAATGCCAAAAAAATCGAAAATAAGGTGAATTGCTGCTAATTCTTGCAAACTTAACGCAAATTCTTTTAGATCCAAGTGAATAGATATACTGGGAACCATAGAGAGGTGCTGAAGGTCATCATTTCTGACTATGAAACGAAAATCAAGGTAGTCACAGTGAAAAAAATCGTTGTTTATTGTTTCCAATAGGAGTTAGAGAGTCAAAGAAAAGAAATGTCTAAGAAAAACTCATTTCTTCAAAAAGAGAACGTAGATTTACGGAAGCAAAGAGATTTGCTGAGTGAAAGACTTAACGAAGCGCTCCGAAATAAACTTATCAGCTTGAATGAACAGTTCCATAAGGACGAGAATGAAAGCTTCCGGAGAGACATTGCAGAGTTGAATTTTAGCATCAAATGCGCTTCTCCTATTGAGAAAAAAACCGTCACAAAACGAGGAAGAGCGGATTTTAGTTTGAACTCATACGCTGAGGCTTATTACATGAGAGAAGGGTTTACCCAAGAGTCTCAGTCGATAACCAGAACTTCAGCAAAAGGAAAGAATGATGTGCTATTGCACTCATATCGCAGGATAATAGAATCTGAATCAGAATTCGCGATGAAGTCAAATAAGATATTACAGCACCAAAATGCCATTTTGCAGCGAAAAATTGACTTATTGAATGAAAATTTCCAACAGGTGCTCATTAGACTTGAGGAAACGACAAAGCCATCAGCTAAGTTCCAAGAGAAATTTGCACTGTACGAGGAAAAGGTGAAAGTGTTGGTTGAATTATATCAAAGAGAAGTAGATGATAGAACCAAGATCCAAGCAGAATTGGAGTTGTATAGAGATTTAAAAGGCGTCAATGAGCTGCCATTGGAAAAAATTGAGAGTTTAGAGAAAACTTTTCTGCATAACTACGACGCAGCTAAAACAGTCTACCTCCAGAAACTGAATGGTGAGAACCTGCGAGCTTTGAAAGTAAAATACGGAATTAAAGAAGTCGAGCAAAGTTTGCCAGAACACAATATACATAGAAAAATTGAGGAAAATGGAAGTGCGTCAAAGGGTCTGGCTTTTGATTTGCAGGGATTAAAAGAGCTTTCAAAAATATTGCAAGAGCGTGAGGTGATTGATGGAAAAGAAATTGCCGCCTTGTTTGACAGAGGAATCGAAACTTTGAATGTTGAGCTTGAAGAAACTAACAATAAGCTTAAAGAAGCTGAAAAGGCTCTTGGAAAAACTTTATTGGATCAGATCAAAAGTGTGAAAGGGAATAGTAGTCCTCATAAGAAAGCGTCGGTCTCTCCAGCGCGGGTAATAGACAGCCCAGAGTCAAAGCAGACGCTTCCTAATCTATCAGAGCAAAAAATCTCTATAGAAAATGAGAAAAAGGAATCTCCAATCAAATTCAAGGTCGACGCTGTGGATGCGCCTCACATGTCTTCAAGGCAATCTTTCCAAATTAGCAAAGAGCTCTTGAAAAAGAATTTTGCTTCAAATATTGGAGCACCCAATGATTTCACCGAAGCTGAAGGTACCCTCAGTCCAGACTTCAATTTGAGTTTCAAAGAAGAGGACTTCGAGGAGAAACCTCAAATTTTAGGTAGAGCTTATGAAAAATTTGAAGCAAGGGAGCCAATGCCCAAATTTGAAGAATCCTCAATCTTACATGTAAGCAGCTGCAATGAAGATTTCGTAAAGCGGGAGAACATTTCTTATGAAAAAAGCCATTTTAATAGAAACTATGCGAAATCATCCGATACGCCTTATGAAAGGGCCCCTCAAGAAAACTTGATTCAGCTGCATAGAGTAGAACTTCCCACCACAGACACGAGTGAGGCTCGGGTAAATCACCGCGATGATTCTAGTCTCAGTCAAAGAAAGAGCCCTATGAGATCTGAGGTAAATGGATATGCTAAGGCCCTGACGCCAAAAAATCAGCAAAGAACCCCACAAAATGACACTTTCAAGAGAAATTCGCTGTCGCCTCACCAAAAGACTCCCACTACTCATAAGCCTCTTACACTGTCTCAAAGAAGCATATCTCCAAGGCCATCAGCTTCCCCGAAAGTAGCCAGCCAAAGTAACCTCAGTAAATCAGCAAACAAATTGGAAGGAAAGGCCAGAAGCTGCTTGATTAATTCATTAGTTTCACCGCATCGAAGGAAACAGGTCGGAGGCTTCGATTATTTCGCAAAAAGCGCAGGCCAAGAAACGAGGAGTCCATTACAAGAGAAAAAGAACCAAAACGAACCTTTGCCTCTCACTCCGAGCTCACGAGTAATATCAACCTCTCGCGACGACCGTACATCTACCGAAGTTTCAAATGCCCGCGCTATTACTGAGCCATGTTGTGAGAAAAGCACCCCTCGTCGTGCGATGCTCAGCCCACGAGACGCGCTAAGGAATGCCTACTTAACTGCGAGAGAAGATGAAAATGCGCCGCTGTCTACTGCTTCTACGAAAAATATAGATCTCTCTGAAGTCGACCATTCAATCGCAAGAGTCTTAGAGAACTTGGATCAGATTCGTTCCTATAACCGCTCAAAGGACCGAACTAAACGCACGAGTGAATCGCCAAACAAATTGCGTATGAAGTTCCTTTTAATGAAATCATTCAACGAGACGAAGAAAAAAATGATCTTCCAAGACCCCAACGATAACTGCAACTCGACGAATACTGACCTCTCTGAATCCAATATTATACACGAAAGGAAGAAAGAGCGCAGAAGACGCTCTGAACGCAAAAAAGCGAATAATGAAACGCAGAAATCGATATCTTATGTCTGATAATCTCAACCGATATTACTTTTCAATCTAATGTCAATAAGGTGAGACAACATTCTTTCGATAATTTGTAATGCAATTCTCAGATTTTTTACAGTATATAAACTCATTCATTTCATAAGAGATTCCCAAATTGGTACTTCAATGTATTTTGATTATTAATAAATAAAGTTTTGCACCTTATTTTATTTTGAAACCCCCGCTCATTTAAATTTTTTGTATCATATTTAGGGCTTTTATGCAACTTATGTCGCTGAATCGAAAACTGAGGAGATAAGTAGGATAGGACAGGCGAGTGCCGGTCACCTTTTTGAGAAACTATATGAATCGAAATTCATAATAAGTAATCCTTCTCAATTGTAGTAGTATAGTCTCAGTAACAAAGAGCTTCCATCAAAAAACACTTTAGTTGCTGCTTTTTCCCTTGTTTTCGAAAGGTATCGTCGCTATTGAATCGATCGAAATGATATGACTTCGATACTAATTTTCTAGAAAGATGAAATTGCTAAGTTCTCGGTTCTAGTCATGAAAATAGGGTTGCTCTTGAAGTTTTTGCGAGGAATTTATGTGAAAAAAAGCGAAAAGTCCATCTAGTCTCTGTTCTCACTCAACCAATCGAAACCAAGAAAATAATTGTTTGGTGGGAAATGAATAATTTCAAAATGCCTCGAAATAATTCTCTACCCCACCACGCGTAGAAGAACTATCACCAGCTTTGGATGTGAGGGAAGTAGGGAGATGCAAATGGAAACCTTTCTGAAGATTTTTCTAGAATTGGGCTAATTGTTTTGGATCTCACACTGAACAATGCAGGATTTCCAGATCGAATGACTTCTCATGCGTCAAGCCAAAGAAAACTCGAACATCTGAAGCTTTCGTAATTCGAAAGACGGCATCACTTACATTACTTAAACCGGTAGTATTAATCCGCTAGCCCCCTAGATCGCATCAAACAGACATCTATCAACAGCAACTCTGGATTTTTTCTCTTCTCCATGAGAAAGTGGTGAATCATTCTCAAAAAATTAAAGAGAACAACAAAAAACCTCATTTTATTTCTTTTCCGAGAGCTATCGAACTCAGACTAAAGAATCTTAGATGCCAGCTACCTGCACTTCCATGTATTTTCATAGAAGAAACCTCTACTTAATCCAGCAACATGCTGAAAGTAGTATTCAAATTTTAATTTCCATAATCAATTTTTTCCTTTTTGGAAAAACGCTTAATTCCGACTCTCATTAATTAAGTTGCTAACTCTAAGAAAATAAGAAAATAATTAAATTTTAACTTTTCTCGTCGTTCAGTACAGAATCCCAGAATCGAGCATCCTTTCGAGAACTCACAATTAATTAGTTTCTTCCTCAAAGGGTCTTTTTGAATCGCAATTTAGGATAGGAGACTCCGATAGTATTCCAGTGTTCTAGAACTAGCCCTTGAACCATTAACCTTAGAGTATCTAGATCGGAAATAATCATATTCCATTTAAAGTGTAATCGATCCTGGGGGGAGTTCCTTGATCCTCTTAGCATTAACTGTCGAGCTTCGCTCATTGATTCTGCAATCAAGCTGTTGACTGAGAGATAAGAGCCTCCGATGTAGAAATATCCGATTTTCGCACTACACCAAGGTTGCCGAGGAGCTTTTAGGACTAACAGAGCTCTCTGATCTGCTATCTAGCGTTATCTAGGGTTGAAGATGTTAAAGAAACTTCTAACTTTTTATAAAGGCATTTGTATTTTAATTACTCTTTCCCACTTTAAATGCATCTTTAGTTTAAAATTTATAATTCGAAAAAAAGCAAGAAAGTTTGAATAGAATTAAAATCTGCAAATGCAAGCACACTATGGCACTAGGTCGGCTATGAAACAGAACCTTTCTGATCCTTCTGAGATTAAGAAATCTCTAAATGCTTCAGCGACTTTGTCTCACAAAAAAGATGCTGTTAGCAAATTCAATGACATAATACAAGAGGAAAAGCACTCTCATGAGACTCGTCAACCAAGCAATGGATCTGAACTCTCTACAACCGGAACGAATTCATTGGGAAGATCAATGTCTCATCAGAATTCTAATATTTTTTTCTCGAAGCCCAGTGACGTCAGAAATTCACAAATACGAGATTCTCAAATGGATATTGAAACTGAAGGAACCGTTGGATCTCCGAAATACAACGACTATGGCTTCGTTCAAACAGAAATGAGGTTCGATAGCGAGGAAAACTTCTTCAGTAACACCGACGACTTCCAAAAAAGCCTTGAAAATTTCAGCGACGCTCCAGTTTCTCGGGCAGAATCGTCAGAAGTAGTCGTAAAATTCGAAGCTAACTCAGAAGAAGCGAAGATTGAGCCCGGATACGGAATGGTCCCAGCAGCGGCCCTTCAGAAAGGATTCAACTACAATTATTTGCCATTTTTGCCTTTCCAAAGAGACCTATTACCAAACCCTTTCCTCTTCACTCCTATGAAAAACGATCAATTACTTAAGAAATTAGAGCTGAATACAAGCCCGTCGGTCAATGGGAACTCTTCAATGAAGAAAAGACCAGGAAAAAATCCGTTCAGCGAACCGAAAGACGTTGGGCGCCACTTTTTGAAGGTTCATATGAAGAAATGCATGCATCATGTCCTCAAAAACATGGATGGAGTGTACGAGGCGCTCAGAAGCTATTTCTTCGATGATCTTGAAGAGCCAGCGGCAATGCATCCTCAACAAATGCAGCAATTCCTTCTCAAGATGACGATGGAATTTAGAGAGTGGCTAGAGACACTTCGAAAAATCTTCAAAGACTATGGCAAAGAAGACTTTAAAACTGCCTATCTAATAAACTCAAAGCAGCTTGGAAAGGAAATCTATGAGCTTGAAGACTACGAAATTCCGAAATTTCTAACCGGAAGACCTAATGACTGGAATCGCACCGCTTTTAAAGAAGTAATGAGGCGTGTGAGCCTGAACTTTATCCAAGATCTCTCCGAGAAAGGCTTACGGTATCAGTTAGTGAATGCTAATAACATATTGGTCGAAGAGGAACATTTGCGATATGTTTATCTCACAGAATGGCTCGTTGATAAGCCCTCAAGGATCGAGAACTCTGAGATTTTCGGCAAGATGTGGGTTGAAAATTTCTTCAAATCCAAAAAGCTTCTGTAAGAGAAGGGTTCCAGATGTTCTCTAGACTGAAGCCGTTAGGAAAAATCTATATATATATTCTTTTTATTTTTTTATTCTCGAAATTTTCCATTTAGTTGTCAATTCAGTTGAGAGTGCTGTAGATATTCCTGGTGTTTAGAAACGTTAGGAAGGGTGAGGTAGAGTGTGAATGATAATTAAATTCTGGTTTAGCTAAAAGTTTAGGGTGGATTTATGAGTATATGTTGATGCATACTTTTTTTGGTAAACCAATTGATACACAATAAAGAACAAAAGAAATGTACTAGTTATGATCAGAGATTTGGAGCAGAAATGGAGCTAAGATATTAGTTTATGATTCGTTCTTTCATGACTGTTCGATTTGAATGAACTACTAATATTGGTGGAGTCAAAATCTAAATCTAGAAGCTAGACGATTAATGAATGGGATGTACAACTTAGATAATGACTTTCAAGGAGGTTAAATTCGAATGGTTATAGGAGATGGTATAAAAATGTTAATAAAAAGCAATTTCATAGGTTTCCTAGGGTTATTTTGTAATTGTTTTACTCTTATGGATGTTCTAGTGATGCAAAGTGAATCAGAACTAGGACTGCTAGTCAGTCTACTGTAGAGGCAATACGAAAAGAAGCTGGGTTGTGCCTGGGAGACTTTATATATATTAAGAAAATTGTTAGTTTGTACAGAGAATGAACGATTATTTCAGATGATTAGCTCCCAATTATCAGCTCCTAGCAGTGGCCAGTAAAAGAAGTGTGTACTTAGATTAATAAATTTTTTATTTCGATTCCTCAATTCGAACGAGAGATAGGTCTCAGAACTTTCAAATGAATTCGACAAATTTTTTTTAGAGCACAGATTCAAGTGAGAAAAGCGACATTGAGATACATTCAGAGATAGTCTGATTGATGCGAAAGAGCAACACCTAGGTATTTTTTTGTTCTAGAGAGTACTCGGATAGTTTAGCATACGAATAAGAGGGTATGGATTCTAAAAATGTGTTTGTCGCCAGAATTTTCAATGCCATTTGCTGTAAACAATCTCTTAACTTCTGAATCAGAGAAGAGTAAGAGGATACTGCCAGCTCATTTGTGGTCCATTTGTTTTTGTAGAAATTTAGATGGATAATAGAAGTAATGATATTTCAATTCAATGTTGGAATTTGCAACAGCCATGAGTTCATATTTCTATATGCTTTGAAAAAACGCAACTGATCTCTCTCACAATGAATTTCATAGGATTTATATCCTATTTGGTTCATATTGAATGTATTAATAGTTTGCTGCCTACTTCCAACATAATCGAAATATATTGTTTCAGCTGATAGTCCACTACATCTGTGATTTACAGAATTAAGACGTTTTGTGAATAGTTATTTATTCAATGCAATTGCAGTAGGTACGAAACTTAAACTTTGCAGAAATCCTTCAGAGTGTGAGCGATATATTCCTCTCATCATATTTCTCATATCGCTTCATTGAACAGTCTGAAGAAAGCTAAGATCACAGAGAGAGAGCTAAAAAAGATTTTCTCGAATAATTAGACTCAAGTAAACAAATTTAAGTTTATTGCTTGCAGTGTATGAGAACTTCCATTCCATTTAAACTCACCATCTTGCTTGTTCTGCTGCTTACGGTATCTTTCCATGGTTGTAATGGAGAGGAACATCAACCGGTCCAAGAACATGAGCAAGAGCAACAAGAAGAAGAAGTGGTTTACACGACCGTTCATGTTGTTACAGAGGGGCATGATGAAGGTGAAGAGCACGCAGATGGCAAAACCGAGGGTGACCACAGCAACCATTCATCGGAGCATGTTGATGCTCACCCTGCAAATGAAAATAGCAGCACATCTCAGACTAACACGACTCATGAAGCAGATAAAGCACAAGAAATCCAAGCATCAACGAACAATAGCACTTCCCAGACAGAAAGCGGCTCGAATCATGTTAATAACACTTCGACGGGTGCAACAGACGCAAATTCGCAGAAAAATGAGACAGAACCTCAAAAGACAGATCAAAATACTGTGAATTCTACGCAAAATGAGCCTGTTAGTAGCACACAAAGCACGATTGACTCTAATAAAAAGCCAGGAGATTCTAATGTAACAAACCAAGAAAACAGAGCTACTGCGAATGCGTCAGACTCTAATGTTCAAGCTACTAACAATGCTCCTTCTGTATCAAACACGGAAGGAACTGCTAGTCAATCTGGGAACAATAGCGCTAATAATGCTACTGGAGTGGCTTCTACTGCAGATGCGAGTTCGAAAAATCAAAGCAGTGATACAGCAGCACAAAAAAACGAGACTCCGGAAGCAAATGGCTCAAAATCCGGAACTCCAAATACAACCAAAAAGAGCGGCAATGCAACAGTTAAATCAAACCAAACGACTAACAAGACACGAAAAGCTGCAAATGCCTCAAACGCAACCAACACTACTAAGCAAAACGCAACTCAACAAGCAAAGCCAGCTGACGCTACCATTAACAATGCAAGCAATACAGGCTCTGCGGCACCAAGTAATGAGGCCATGGCCCAAGCACCTGAGGCAAATTTGACACAATCTACCACTAACGAGCAAAGTACAACTTATAATTTTTTCCTTAACAATTTCTCATGATGTTACTGCAAGCAAATCAGCAAAGTACTCCTCAAACCAGTGAAGATTCAGCTGCTCAACATAGCACAACGGATGAGCAGCAACCCTCTAATGAAACATATCAATCTGACGATTCAGACATTTTTATCAAAACGGAGGAATGGGGAGAACATATGAACGATTTTGACGCAACCGAAATGGTCTCATTCACAATTGCGGCACGTGACAGTGAGGTAATGTATTGCTGAAATCGCGTGATATTAACTTTTAGTGATTTAGGTACTTTATGAGTTCGTCGACAACGTACCAGCCAGAGTAAGAGGAATCTATTTCGTAACCTCGCATGAAAACGATAAGATTGATCTCTATGTAATTCCTGCTGGTGCTCTCTTTATATTGAATCATGATATTCGATTTAGATTCAAGATCCAAAACTCTCAATGGTTTCATCTTTCTCTGGAAAGACTCAAGGTTTCTTCTATTTTAACGCCACACACAAGGGTGTTTATTCGTTCACTATTAGCAATCATCAGGTAATGATAACTTATCAGTAAGTGTATCATTAATATCTGGATAGCTCCGAAAAGACATAACTGTTGTATTCGCCCTTCAAGTTGACCATCCGAACAGAGATCCGGTCGCTGAAAAACTTGGGAGCATGGAAGCTCAGCTTCAAAGGCATATACATACTCTTGAGGTTGACTTCATTACGCTGTTGATATAACTTAACTTATAATGTAGGAATTGCAAGCGACCACTAAGATAGCGAATATGCGTCAGGGAACTCATTATAAATGTAATACCAACATCATTTATATTTTCATAATTGATTTTGAAACCTCAGCGACTTCGATGGATCATAGTGGTGTCTTCCTTTGGACTGTGATTGAAACGATCGCAATAATTGGTATTGGGGCCTGGCAGATAGTGTACATCAGAAAGTTGATTGATGGGCGTAGGATTATTTAGGGAATATATAAATTTCTGGCTGCAGCTGTTTGTTGCAAGTATGGAGTACGTTTCATGGAATTTTTAAAACAGGCTGCATAAAATAAATGAGCTGTTTCATTTTAACAAATTACGTTGGAGTCATTTGAATATCTATGATAATTTCAGTTCCTTAAGCATATCAACAAAATTAATGATAGAAGAGTCGAAATTACTGCATGAACCCTGCCAAGTGCATGATGATTCTTGAATCAAAGCTTTATTCCTACTACCTGACAGTAGAACTGTCGCCTCCGATTGAAGTAAATAACTATTACAGAGTATAGTCTAGTACCGTTGTATATTTTCTCTTGAAAGTTTCGATCTTGGAAGTCGTACGTACTATTTACTATTAATTTGTACATGATGCTATCAAATGTATGATCATCAATGCGAGAACAACTGCTTTGTTAATCTAGTGTCTTAGAATTAAAGAGAATTACGAGTTACTAATCTCGTCATATTATTGTAAATTTTCTATTAAAGATATTGAGCTTCTCTTTAAGGAATTTACCGGTAGTATAGTTACCAACTTAATTAAAAATTGAAATTCGGGTATTTTGATAATCTAAGTTTCAACGGACTCATTTACCGATATAATTGATACTCAACATTATTTCAGCTTATCAAAATGTTGTCACAATGATAGTAGCTGCAGTGTAGTTACCAATACATTTTTTCAGCAGATTAGAATATTTGGATGAAAATACTACACTCTTTTTTACCATTAACAAAGATTGAGATGGTAACATTCCCTTCGTACTCGTCAAATTAACTGTTTACCGCTCTTCTTTCATTTGTGTTTTATTCGGGATTTTTAAATTAATTATAATTGTTCTTTAGTTATTTTAATTCTAAGAATTCAAATATTTTTTTTGATTCAATTGACATATTCATGAGAGATGTCACTAAGCTCCAATTAGAGAGTCCGTTCTGCCTCATCTGAAAGCATTTTTCATTAACCTTTCTTTGAACCTCACCTTTCTATGAGTAGCTTTAATTCATAAGTTCAATATAAAATTTAAGAGGTAGAGTAGACATATTTGACAGATTGGAGTCAGAAAATTGAAATTTTTGCTTCAAATTCCTCAATGCTAAGTTTTTGCAATTCGATGCTAGTTTGTAATCTATTTTATTTTTTTCACTACTTTGCGTGATACAGTTCGTTACAAAATTTCCAACAAATAACACACAGAAAATACGAGTAAGCTTTTGTATTGAAAAGGAAATACCTTTCAGTTCCTTCGAAGTTATTTCGCTTTTTCTCAGTAACGCTTCAATTTTTTGAATCCTCAGAGAAAACGCACCGAGGCTGCAGCGTCTAGAAAAAAAATCAACCACGAATGAAGAGTAGAACTTATTAGCAAAGTCACCCTCATTGGAGGTTTTGTCGGCATCAACAATTTTCCCAGTATTAAAATCGATCAAATGTGCATCACCTTTGGAAGAAGTACTAGCCAACATGTTGCTATTAGCATTCCATCGCACTCAGGTGTAGTTTCCTTAGAAATTTGGCCAAATTAGAATTTGATTCAAAGCAATGCAATTCGAGAGCAAGGTTTCAAGATGCACAATTTTAAATAGCATAGTGACAAGGCTACTCTCTTACCTAATGTTCTTCTCCCAACAAACTTGACGAATTTTGATTCACGTCGATCATAAATTTTGATACCCATGCATTCGCCTTCACCACAAGATGCTAGCAAATTGCCATCCTTTGGGCAAACATCAATCCAGTTCGTTAGCTCTACCATAGAAGCCAATAAGATCAGCAAGTTATTGTACAAAGATGACATTAAAATGAAATCATATAATGAGATAAGAAAAAATTGTGAAAGAAATCTGTCGAACATATAAAATTACCCAAGTCCCCTTGAAGCTGGTATGATTCCTTCAACAGGAAGATCTTCTTCTCGGCATCCAGAATATTTAGCTTATTATGTTGGGACTTAATGTATAACAGAGGCTCGTCTGGATAAGTGCTCCATCTGCAACAGCTAACTTCATCTGGATAATAATTCGTAAAATAATGGAAAGATATGAAGTTTAATTGAAACACAAGCAGAGAAGGATTAAACAGCTAACTACCTATTATCCCTTGAGGTTCGCAAAGAAATTTCAACTCGTTAGTGTTTATATCCGTTATTAAACATCCTCCGTAAAAGAACGTGATCGCGACAGACTCTCCATTAGGGGCAAAATCAAGACTTGTCACAAAATTGCCTATTAATTTGATCATTTGAGTTGCAGTTTTTAAGTAGAATTACTGGAGATTATCTCAGTAGGAAACTTCGATTTTCTCATTAGCTGTAAGTTATAACTTCCCTTATAGGTATCATAGTCAATATTAAACGTGTGATAGGTGGCGATTCTTGCAAGTGAAATCGCTCCAAAGATACCCCTTCGTGTATTATACGTCATATCACCTCGATCAGTTACTTCAATTCGATGATAAAGATAAACGAACGAAATGGAGGAAAAATTAATCTACCTCCTTTAACTTCTCCGAACGAGTAAATCTTTCTCCCTTGTCCTTTTTGGGAGACATCAAATACCTCGAAATTTGCTGAATGGTAGACGCAGCTTTGTAGAGAGACCAGCAGTCCGTTATCTGGGATTTCTCGAAGGTGAGAATAAGTTTTAGATTCCATGATGAGTAGCAATTTCAACAATTGAAAATTTGATCAAGATAATAAATACTGTCTTTAGTTTTGAGTAAAGCTCCTTGTAGGTGTGCAAATGTTCCTTTCGTCTCCACGTTGATGATATTGATCTTATTGTCCCCACGTGGAACACCATGCCATCCGTTCAGGAATCGCTTCTTCTGTGTAAAGTTAAGGAGAGGAAGGAAGAGGAGGAAAAAAGTTTAAGCGGAGATAACATAGAAATATTACATGGAAAAAGAGTGAAGAAAGGAAACTTAAAATTTTTTTCTCAAAAGAAAATTACGAATTGGTCTGTCTCTTGCTGTTGCATCAACAAATGATTGTGTGTTTCCCATCGGCTCTCTTTCAGATTATCAAAAAACGAATCAGATTCTGCGTTCAAGTAGAAAAATAAAATTTTAAAATGGAATTAGACTAGTGTGTCGTTCGAATATTATTTTTATACAGTTGAGTAAATACTTGTAATGATTTAGAGAACCTGATAGAGAACTCTACCTATTCTTAATAATTTTTTTCTTTGGTTTCCATTCCTACCGCCTTGTCTTGCCCAGTGTAAGACCATCCAGTTTCAGTCCGAACAGGGAGTTTCAGTCACTATACCGAGGGGAGAGGAATTAACTACAAACCTTATTTTGATGTCATCTCTCATTAAGTCTTATTTGTAGCTAACAAACCTTTATCACCCAAAAACTAAACGCTCAGGTTAATTTTCCAACTGTACACCAGCCTCACACAATATTGCTGAAACTTTATTGATTAAACTTTCTGATTTAATTGATTACAAATATTTAGAATAAACTTAGAAGATAGGTGCTACAAATAGAACTTGACACACCACCCTTTTTCCAGTACAAAAAAATGAAATAAATTTCAAAGCATACATACACAGATTGAACTCTTTTTAAAAAAGAGAAATCTCTCTTCAGATCCAAAAAACGCGAGATTCTTAAATAGAATTTGAATTTTCGGAGTTAACGTTTGACACCTTGAACTTTATAATTCCACAGTCCAGGAGATCCTCCGAAGGAGTACTGATATACATTATGGCTTGAATGCTTGCTATCCATCTCATTCATGCCATAATCAGTTCCAGAACTCGTATGATGCTAAAACAATGTTAATTACCAAGGCGGTCACATTCAACGGCTTACTTGATAGATACTCAAATGCTTTACTGTCGGCTGGAAGTAGACGTGATTCTCAAATCGATTATGCCTTCGAGGCTCTTGCATCTTTAGAAAGAGTAAATATTTTGATAGAGGAATTTGTTTATTACTGTCCTCTGAGATTCATTATATCTGACATTTAGCTGAGGGAGCTGGCTTGTAGATTGGTGACTGCCTTCAGTCTCCATATCAGGTTTCACTCTTTCTGCGTCCTAATGAACCAATTATCAGTCTCCTCAAATTGAGAATATCTATTACATCGCCCCAGGTTGGTCCTGTTTTTTGTGGGCTTCCTAGATGTGAAGTCCTTTGCGTTTTCTTTAAATCGTAAATCTTAGCTCCTCCAGGGCTTTTATGCTATTTATTTTTTTTTTTCAACACGAGAAAAAGCTTATTTTGAATTACCCGGCCTTCTGACATATCTCTCGTATTTCCCAGTAAGCTGTTCTTTTTAGCGTGGGTTTTGTGCATGCTTTGGGCTGAGGTTTTTTTCATTATAGGCGGCGGGCTTCTGCTTAAGTTGTCTTCTTGGTCTTGCAAATCTACAAGATTTCGTTGCTAATTGCAAAAGTTTGATACCAACCATGCTTACCTCCGAGAATATTTTCAACAGTAGTTCGTTTGTTTGATTGGTCATTTCTATCCTTTGGACGCTCGATTATCCTAGGATTATTCTCTTTGAAATTGTAGTTATATTGTTGATTTCCATAGCGAGACTTGAGAAACGCTTCAGGAACATTGTTTGTGTGTATCTCGCTCTCGACTTGTTTTTTCGCCAATGAAACCATTTGCGTTTTCTTTTGGAAAGCAGGCTCAAAGTTTTTGTAATTATTCTTGTTGAGACTGTTGGATCGAAACGAGCTCTGTCCATCATACGGCTTGACTATTTCTCTTTGACCATTATTTTCGACACTTTTATTGTTTATTTCTTTGACGCTGATGACTGGTTTTTGCGCGCTATGTGATTGAGTGAGAGGTTATTTTCACTGATATGGCTGAAGATTACTTCACTCCCGAAGATTTCTCAAGAAATTCTTTGTGCGCATTCATCGAGCTGTTGATTGCTGAGTCCTTGGGTGCTACTAGTGACTGCTTGCTCTGCGTATTCTAAGGAGGAATGATGAGTAAAACTAATTCAAATTTTATTAATTCATGCCTCAACTGGAGAAGCTTGTTTCGAATCTGTATTATTCTCGACAGGATCAGAATTCGTCTCTGTGACAGGTTGCTCGTCTTCAGTCGGTTCATGCAAACCTTCAAAGTAAGGATGACGAAGCGCTTCTGCTGCAGTGAGTCTTTCGCTTGGATCCATTTTGAGCAGCGCTTTCATAAACGATATTCCCTTCTTTGACAGCTTGCCGAGGTATCTCTGGTCAAGTGTTTCAGGCTTCGAGAAATTAGAGAAAGTCTTCCCCCTGAAATTTGAGCATTTCCCAAAAATCTCCTTTTGCGCAGAAGTTATCGGTCCTAACACCTAGCCCAAGCTGTTATCCCTGCAACAGTCGGTTTCAATTACTTTTTGAATGACTTCGAGCTGATCAAATTCGCTTTCACCTGGAAACAAAGGCTGACCGTCTGTTAACTCTCCCATAATACAGCCAATCGCCCACATATCAACAGCTTCAGTGTAATCGGTAGTACGCAGCAGCAGTTCAGGAGGACGATACCTAAAGATAATTAATTGAGAAAGTCCTCGCAGGTAATCGTTAACCATCTAGTCGCAACGTAATCAGTCAAGCCTGCTTTAGTAGGAGGTATTGTCCTCGCGAATCCAAAGTCACATAATTTAAGAATCCCTTTCCTGATTTCCAAAACGTTATTGATGGATTTTCCCGTATCTTTTACGCGTTGACAAGGAGATTTTCAGGTTTTATGTCACGGTGAAGTATACTTTGCCCATGACAGTAGCTGATGGCCTTGCAGAGTTGATGAATGAACTTCCGGACTGTTTCCGCCTTTTTAGATAAAGAGTATTAAATCAAAGACTCTGAGGATATCAAACTAACCGGCAGGCCTTTGGGTTGCTTTTCGATTACTTCCAAAAGATTTTGGTCTGCGTATTCAAAAACCAAGTACAGCTTGTTTTTCCTTTGGATTTTGAAATAAATTGTATTATACTTAGAAAACGAGCTGAAATAAGAAATATCTACCTTCGAAAAGCCTCTTTGAGTTCAACGATGTTCTCGTGTTTCAGCATTCGTAATATCTTGACTTCTCTAAGAGTGTTTCTTCGCACGTTCTCATCTTCTTCGGAATCTTTGAACTTCTTGATTGCTACTACGTGTTGGATGAAAGAGGTAAGAGTAGGTCAGTGAAAATTTGCTTATCTCAGAAGTTTCGCGGTTTTGGCATTTGAGAACCACACCGTAAGCGCCCTCTCCGACGACACCGAGGACCTCGTATTTATTCATAAGTCTCTTTAATAATTAAACCAAAGTATATACAAAATAAATAATAATTAAAATGTTCAGACATATTTCTCTACAAAACGACTTGCACTATGAGGATACTGAATGATTCGTAAGCTAAAGCAGACGAGCTTTGATGTGAATGATTGATAACTCAAATGCGATTTTGTTATAATGAATTGAAGCAGTTGAAACTTAATTGATGGGACCTTTTAAAGAAGCTTACTGGTAGACAGAGAGAGAGTGATGGCAGAAAGGCACTGTCTCAATTTGGGATAGAGACCAAAGAATTTTCATTCTTTCATGTTGAAATAAAGGATTGAAGTTAAGCACAGGAGTCCTCAAGAGTTTGGATAGGTTAAATTAAAATAAAAATAAACGCAAAAAAGTTATGAAACTGAATAGATTATAAGTTCCAATTAGAAATATCACTATATGATATATAAGAAAAAAGTGAGGAGATGCCACTTGGTTTTCCAATTGCGAGTCAGGAGCTGTGTTTTTGCTCTGTATTGGGGAAAATAGTTGATTCGCATCATGTGGGTTACCAAGGGCTTTCCTATGTGCTAATTCGCAATTTTTATTACTTACGTTTCAAATTGAGCTGATCGCTGAATTGAAGAGAGAAGAGAGATTACCGCTCAAGATTCAGCAGAGAAGTATAAATATTTCAATATTCTCTCTCAGTAATTGACAAATGAATGAGCAAGAATGTGCTAATTTACTTGTTTTGGACGCAAAGATAGATTGAACTGATTAGATGTTCGAGTTTATCAGTCGTCAATAGCAAGCTTCTTTACATTGGAATCAAAGACCTAAAATAAACTTTGAGTCTCCTCACATTTCACATTTGATTTTCTTCTTGGTTTTGAGTTTATGTGAGAGTCCAACTTTGTATCAAGACCAATCTTCTCGAGGTAGCAGACTCAAAAACTTCTTTTCAGATTGCAAAATTTTTATTATCATCATCTGAATATTCTCTGACAATTCCTTCGAAACCAATCAATTACAAAATTCAACGTTCCAAAACTCACACAATAAGAGAGAAAGAGAGACAATAATATATCTGAGCGATATTGGATCAAAAGTGTTGTACAAACAGATATGCCCTCTATGAAATCAAGATATGAAAGCCAATTTCTCTGCAAAAAGCGAGACTTCAGAGACCCAGAGCCCTCTGAAGATCCATACAATTCAAATCAATGTAAAGAACTCAAGACCTAGCCGAGAATCCACAAAACGAGAAAAACAAACAATACACAACACGTGAGGTAGCAAGAAAGTCTTCCAGCCTTTGAACTAAGCAGCTGATCCATTTTTTTCATTGATAGATCCATCAGACTGGTTGATTTATCATAGTCCTTTATCATATTGCCAAGATGGTTCTTTTCTTTCGTGATGAAACCCTTGATTCCCAGCGATAAGTTCTTTATCTCCTTAACTTTGTCAGCGAGAGAGTTAATTGAGTTTTCATTTTCTTCTTCCAGGTTTTGCCTTATGATAGAGTCGCTTTCGAGATCTCTGGCCCTGTTCCTTGCACGATTTGTTGCCATGGTGGACTAATTTTCTGGAAACGAATTTCTAATTATCTATTAAATAAAGCAAAGAAATAATTTCTCAAAGTATACTCAAACTGTACTGTATCACCTGATCTAACGAATAGCGTGATTATGCAAATAAAAAAATTACGTGTTTTTGTAGAAAAATGCACAAATGGTATAGCCAGCAATATCAAGCTTTTTCGACGAACAGCCAATTTGATTGTCGGTTGATTTGAGCAAATGATCTCTGTTAACCAATCCTGTTTGCTTCAGTGGTCTCGTTTCCAGAAAGAGGTTATAGTATTGATGTATGGAAGTAGAGTTCTGCAGAGAGAATTTGTATGTATAATTGAAATGGATATTGCAATCCAGTTATTTTCTGCATACAATCCGAAGAGTGCTCGGAAGAAAAGAGAAGGTGAGGAATTGCAGGCACCATCGCTTCGAAAATTCAGCAGTCCAGATTGAAGGCACTA
>ENA-UOTX01000969-UOTX01000969.1-compost-metagenome-genome-assembly--contig:-NODE-969-length-25449-cov-12.665852_pt1 | contig 25449 bp, 20 predicted proteins | sample MGYA00238143_ERZ746982 | MGnify/ENA primary metagenome ERZ746982 (study PRJEB28758, sample SAMN06268862) | compost metagenome | isolation source: single cell | place: USA: California, Emeryville, Joint... | reverse complement strand
CTAATTTTTCAAGAGAACCTCTTTTTTTTTAGTTAAGGACTCGAGAAATCAATACTCAGCCAAACGCCGTTGAAAAGCAACAAGTTATTAACGAAACATCCAATGAACTTTCAAGATCGCAATTAAGTCAAGGACCTCTTAAAGATTTCGACCTTGAAGCCATTTTGAAGAAATATAAAATAAAAACTCCAGTTCAAGATGTGAAGCCCTCTCAAAAAACTGCGGAGGACTATAGCAAACCACAAGAAGAGGCAACAAAGAGCATTCGACAAGACTATCTGAAATCCATGGCAGAGAATCCAACAGGAAAACGTCAAAGTCAGCAGAGTTCTCATCAGTCATTAGAGCAAGACTCAAGGTCTTCGGTTCTGATAGATCCAAGAAGAGGAAACGATGAAACATCGAATCTAGAAAAATTTAAAAAGAATGAAACAAGTTCACATCACTCTAAGAAGAAGAGCGATGAGTTTTCGTTAGGCGGGTTTGAAAAGATGCTCCCCGCTCAAGAGAAACCGATTAGTGAGAACGCTAATCAGTCTGACAATCAATCCTTGAGACAAGAGCGAATTGATGAAAATACAATACCTCAGCAGGTTCACTTAGAGGGGAAAATGACTGAAAGCCGATATGAACCTCCTTCTGAAGAAAGCAAAAATGTTCCCAGCACTGAAGAAAATAAAGAGCAATCTCTCAGGAAAGACGAAAATGACCATGACGAAGAAAAGACACAGAGTGAGCCCAGCACAACTAAGATCAAGAGTGATGAGCCTCAGGACGAGGATCATGAATCATCTTCCGAAGCCGAAGCCGAAGAGGTTGGATATTATTTTTTCATTTCCTTATTTAATTAATAACATTCAACAAATTAGCAAGAAGAATCGAAATCAGAGCCGACGAAAAAACAAGTTGACCTTTCGAAAAAAGATCAAAAGAAAGCAGGTGATCAAGGAAAGACAATACCAAAAAGCGGCGGTCAAGCGGCGAAAGTTCTGATAGGAGCATTAATTTTGCTGTTAAGTGGCTTGCTCATTCTTGTTTTGGTCCATCCGATAGAATAGTAGGGATTTAGTATATGTACATTATTACCAGAAAAGTTCTCATTTTGGAAATGATCAGATCATCACAAAATTTTCTCCATTATCAATTTGCAAATAATTCATAGCAATTGAACTTGAAAGATCTTTTATTTTAGATTTTGGCAAGTAAAATAAGGTTGATTTAAGAATCCTATCTTTCATTTGAAGAGCTGGTCGAGCAAGCTATTAGTTGGCACATCACGCGAGCTTAATCTCTAGTAGTGATAAATTATTAATCTTTAATTATCTATGAGGAGTAATTTTTGATTTGATTTGAAAGAAATATGGTTAATGAATGATATCTGAGTTTGTTATTTTAGGCTTAATCTCAAATAAAGTCTTCACATTGGAGAAAAATAAATATCTACAAATTGGTGTCTAAATTTTGCTTGAGCAAAATTATAAAAATCACTCCAAATCTTCCTATTGTTATGATTTTCTTGCTAGTGGAGGAAGGACTATTGGGAGCAGCTTCCAATAGGGGTCCTTCCTTTCTTTCAAACTTTTATTTATTGAGGTTGGACTATAAAAAAGTGAGCAAATTATCAACGAGTATTTTTTATTACTTCTATGAATCAGTTCACTGTGTTGAGGAGGAACGATCGAAAGCGGGCCAAGACCTCTGTCTCTTCTTCTATTGCTGAGGATTACCCACCAGATCAGAAGACCCAACACGATAAGACCAATCATGATCGCGACGATCCAAATCCAGACCGACACTCCGACTCCGCCCGTTCCTTCGAACGTGTAGTAATCATCGGTATCAATATAATCGATTCCGTTAGGAGCGACTTGCACTCTCACCTTGATAGTTGAAACATCGAGTTTGGACATATGGGTGTCTGGAGTCAAGCACTGGATTGTTGCCTCATCAATGATAGTCGCTTTCGTCGCGCCTTTGTCTCCGAAGCGGCAGGTAATCTCGCTTGAAATAGCGGATTTATCAATTACATACTGTCCACCGGAATAAGCTAAAGAAGAAATGAAGTGTGAGGGTAATAAGATGTTTTACTCTTTGCGAAATTGTGAGTTTTGTTGGAATGGACCGTGATGAGGACATTTTTGTCGATTGCACCGCTCTTAGGGGAAATATCAGTCACCACAGGTGGGTCGTAGTAAGTGAATGTCGTTCCGAAGTCAGACCATCCCTCAATCGAGACATCCTTAGATAACGAGGAGGAAGCAAGCATTCTTGCACTGGTCTTTGGGTTGCTATAGTCCTCTTCAACGAGCGAGAGCGCGAATGGAGTCACGAAAGGCAGAGCTCCGATGTTAGGAGGCATTGGAGCAGGAGGTGATTTGCATACGAAGACTTTTGAGGACACGACGCTACCATATGTGATCGCGTTGTTTCCAGGGATACCGAATCTGCATCGTGGGACTGAATCTGATAAGAAACCGAAACCTGTGATCGTGATCTAATTATAAAAAGAAAATTAATCATTCGAAGCTCGCAATTAGATAAATTACCGGTGTTCCTCCAGTGACAGGCCCTCTTGATGGACTGATGCTTGTAATTTCGAAAATTGAGACAGGAGCGCCGTTCTTAAGCTCATAAACGTGGTCGTTAAGAGAAATCGTAATATTTTGAACGGCAGACATGGTCTTGTAGTCAATGTCTATTCTGCCGAACTCGCATTCAATTCTTCTACCGTACTTATCAACTCTTCCATCGACAACGGTGTTTGCAAGCTTGCAAGTCAATTTAGATCCGAAAAATTCTGATTTGATGTGGTCGCCTTCAATGTAGATCGTGCCACCGGATCGAGGAATTGCTTTTGGATAGTATTTCTTGATTGATGGTTGAGCGTAGTAAGTGAATCCTTCGAGGACTTGGATCCACATGACTCCATTGGTTGAGTAAGAGAAATCAACTTTGCCGTAGTAGTCACCACCACGTTTCGACTCAGGGAGATAGCACCTTAAATTTTTTGCTCAGCTGCTGTTAATAAAAAGAGGAAATTACTGCATGACTGTGGCGTTAACAAAGACAGCCTTGGAAAATACGCCATCAATTTTACATCCCACACCATCAGCTTTAACGAATCCTGAGCCTTGGATCGTGATCAAAGTACCTAGATTAATGATAGAATTAAGCTATTGTGATTGGTTAAAGTATTACCTCCGACAGCAGGTCCACTGAGTGGGGTGATTTTACTAGTAACGCCGCTGAATCTGAACGTATTATTGGAGGTAGTTGTATCGAAACCGTTGTATGAGATCTCAACGCTAACTGTGGTACCGTTACCCCAGCCGCCAGGAGTAATACAGAGAATGGTTGTCGAATTCTTATAGGAAGCAGGTGTAGTTTTCACAGGGATATCGTTGTAGATGGACTTCCACACGCAAATAAATTCTTCAGGGTATTCAGAGAGATTGGTGAAATTATCTCCTTTCAAGGTGACGAGAGTACCACCTGTTCCAGGGCCTGATGTAGGGGAAATCGAGCTGATCGTCGGATTCGTCACGAAGGTGAAGTACTGACCAGTTTTTATGTAATCAATACCATTCATCGACACCTCAACTGGTACTTTAGACGCATTAGCTGGCACTCTTGGTGTCTTACAGATGATTCTAACCGTTGAAAGGTATTCGGCGTCAACGACTTGATCTCCAAATTTGCACTTAGGAATGCAGTTGAAAGCAGTATTTTGGAAGAAGAAAGCGCCTTCGATTTCTACTCTGGTTCCTCCAGTGTAAAGACCGGAATGTGGTTGCACTCTCTTTACAACCGGCTGCTTATAGTAGAAGAATTCGGTTTTATGCTCTTGTAAGTAGTCATAGACTCTTTGGTCGGTTGTGCCGTTTGTAAAAGTAACGTTGTACTTCTTTGCAAAGGTAAGGATTGCGTAACCGCCTTGAGAGAAGTTACGAGTCTCAGTTGGTGGAGTTGTGACTGTGAAGACATTAGTTCCAGTCAATTGTTCTTGAATGAGAGGCTGAGTGCACATGGTGTCCCACATAAAGAAGACGCTGCCGAGATATTTCGATTCGAAGCCGCTTGTGTTCACTTTGACTTTGGTGCCTCCGTCAAGTGGTCCGCACGCAGGTTGAAGGCTGTTGATTCGGAGAGGCAACTTCACGACTAATGGTACACTGCCGATGTAGTCTTTGCCGTTGATAGAAACCGCGACGTCACCTTCTCCTGGAGCAGTGAAGGCTGGTGGAGGACAGACGACAGAGAGGTTTTTCTGCTGAGAAGAGTCAGCAGCAGAAGTAAATGGATAGGGGATGACTTGAGCGGAGACGATGTAGATCTGGCTGCCCACTTTGAATCTGCAGGTAGCATTAGTCTTTTTAATAAAATCAGCAGGATCCATTCCTGGTGGCACGCTTAATCTGACAGGCATCTTCAGCGGCTTTGAGTTGTTCGCTTGAATGACGATAGTTTCTTGTGGTCCCAAAGTGGAAGTTCCATCGGGACTAACAGTTCCGATCTTAGGTTCTTGGTAGTACTGAACAGTCAGATTGCTCTCTGTGAATTCATCACCATAGATACTAACCTCTGTTTGGATGGGAAGGAACCCGACGGTGCTTCCGTTTCCAGCAAAGGTCAAATCAGACTGAGGAGGCATGGTGAAGTTCAAATGCATGTCGTCAATGTAATTAGCGTTCACTATGCAAGGGCTGGCACCACCACATCTGAGTGGGGCGTTAGGTGAGCCAAGCCTGACTTTCAGACTTCCTGTAGGGGCAAATCCGTAACCATTGATTCTAACAGGAGTATTTCCAGAGACTGGAATGAGTGAAGGGTCCACAGACATCATGAATGCGTCGAAGAAGGTGTATTTGATGGGTTCTGGAGTATAGTCTCTGCCGTTGAAAGTCACGGAAACGTTGTGAACTTCTGGCTTGCTGACTGGAGGGATAGTGCAGCGAACGTTATGTTCGTCAACCAATTGACCATCGGTGTAGATGGTGCCAGATGGACTCTGGAATCGGCAACGAAGAAGGTTGCAATTATTGTCAGGACAATGGAAATTGTCTCCGCTGAGGGTCGCTTGCTTATTCTTCTGTTTAATCGGGCCGAATTTAGGATCAATTGACTTTGCTTTTGGCCCCAAGTAGTAGCTGAAGGTCTGACCAGACACAGGGTACCAATCTTGCTTGTTTGGTGAAAGCGCGACGCTGATTCTCTTCTTTGTGTCTTCGACAGCAGGAGTTTCGCATTTAACTTCCACGTTATTTGTGAATAACGCTGGAGTTGTACTGACGACAACACCTCCTTCATCTGTAAATTTACAGTACCACTGAATATTTTCAGAGTGATTCGTTCCGGAAGTATCGTTACGAGAGAACAAGAACCCTTCTCCGACGATGGTCACAGGGGTATGGCCACCGCTTGGGAATTCGTGAGGGTATAAAGAAGAGATCAATGGGGCTTTATAGTAAGAGAATCTCGTGTCGAACTTGCTGATGTTGGCTTTGGTGTACTGCTGTCCATTCAATGAGACATCTAACTCAACGTCATTGGGACAGTCAACCGCAGGACTCAGAACCGAGAGAGTCGTGGAGTTGATATAGGTTGGCTTCAGTTCTGTGGTTGTGAATCTTACACTGAGGTTACAGTAAGGAGAGAAATCATCTCCGATGATGGTAACATTTGTACCACCAGCAATAGGACCGAAGTGAGGAGTCACGAGGATTTCCTTGGGCTGTGTGTAGTACTTGAACACGGCACTTGTGTTAATAAAGTCTTTTCCGCCGTTGAAGGTTACGCGCATTGAGAGATTCTTCGTGTTGTTGACGTTATTTCCATAAGGGTCGAGTACTCGTGGAGAGTCGCAGTACATCAAGGTGTCGTTGAACACAACTGCGTCCATGTAGAAATCATCACCGAAGACACAGTACGTTCTATTTGGACCAGTGTAAAGGAAATCTGTACCGGTTATTTTGATCTGGGTGTATCCAGTGGTGGGGCCGCAGAGTGGTCCAACAGAGGAAATAGTTTGCTTCTTATAGTAGAGATACTGAAGGTTGTTTCCTGACCACTTATCAGCGTCGAGCGCGAGGAAAAATTGAACGAAGTCTGCTTTATCTCCTTTAGGTGCGATACACCAGACGTGATTCTCATCGATGAATGTTGCGTTCACAACATGTTCTCCGAATTTACAACGGATCTTTTTCGTGTTCTCGAAGTTCGCACCGATAACTGTCACGTTAGTGCCTCCCTCCAATGGACCGGTGTTAGGAGTGAGCTCAAATACGTAAGGAGGGGAATAGAAGTAGAAGAGAATTCCGTCGTCAGTCCATTCTTGCCCATTGAATGTGATCTATAATGAGAGAGAGAGTTAAGCTCATAGACTAGATAAAATATTCGTTTACTTCAACAGGAAGAGGAATATCGCTGTATGTGGCCGGAGAGAGAGTGTAAGCGACCGTTTGGTTAACGAGTTGTAAAGGCTGGATGTAGTTCTCTCCGAATTTACACATCGATGTGTTGGTGATATCGAGTTGCGTCACTTTGAAAGGATGCAACGATTTACCGAAAATCGCTACGTTGGTGCCTCCTGTGTTCGGACCTTTGTTCGGAACGAGCTGGGTGATTTCCGGAAAATCGTAGTAGTAGAACGGAACCATTGTTTCACTCGCTTGCTGGATGTTCTGAGTGACAGTGACGTACATTGGAGCGTCGATAATATCGGAAGGAGGAGAGCTTTAAGGAAAGAATAACTATGAGAACTTTAATGGGAATGTTACCGGCAAATAAGAGTGTTAGAATCGACGAACTTTGCAGTGACGTGGACAGCACCGAAACCGCATTTGAGGAATTCGCCATAGTCTCTGAAGTTAGATCCATGAACTTTGACTATCGTGCCTCCTAGTTGTCTTCCAATGAATGGCTCTATCCAATCGACTTGCGGTTGAATATACACACTAAAGTTCACAGCCTGTTGATCCGAAAAATCTCCTTTTAGCGAGACCTGGAGCGAGATATCGCCAGGGGCGCTGAAAGCCGGAGAGACACAACTCAAGCAGGTTTGATCCTAAGAATCAAGGTTAATTGAGTGGAAAAAAGAATGAATATTCATACCTTTGTGATAAGATCACCACCGTTTCTTCCAAATTCATTTTTGCTTGTGTTATAGTCCGGGTCGGATGTAGGATTTACTTTTTCCATCATAAGATCTTCTGTATCGTTGAATCCAGAGCAGTGAGTCCAGTCGGCGTCAATGTAGTGACCAGAGGTTCCGAAACGACACTAACAACTTGGATTTAGCAATTGATCGGCTAGTTGATGAATTACCCTTGGTGTCTTGTAGGTTGTGTAGTTGAGGCCTTTGAATTCCTTGCTGTAGATCGATACTTTGGTCAAACCTGCAGTTGGCCTACGATGAATTGTATTAGAAGCTGAATATGGAGTTGGAAGTACCCTCCTGTTGGGAAATAAGCCTCTATTTTGAACGTATAGCTGAGGCCAACGAGAAGGGAGAGGAGTAATAGAATGCGAAGCTTTGTTGAAGACATTCCAAGCTGAAATATGGAGAGTCTTTGACTAATTTTTTTAAAAATTTGATTGATTATATCATTATCGGTAACTTAAATAAGTCACAGAAAATTCAAATTCGGAGGATATTTTGATGAAGTTCTCTAAACAAAAAACACGGAAAGAAGCTGATCATTGTCCGAAAACGCTATAGAGTTCAGAGATGGTTGTTATTCACCACATTTTATCTTCGTGATGGTTTTGGGTTGCTTGGAGATGCGCCGTTACGAGCCATCAAAGATTTGCACATATAAATTAATTTGAATTTGAATTTATCACATTTGAATGAAATATCTTTTTCGAATCACATATGATTTAGACTCTGAGTATCTTTTACAGATCCAACAGGCTTATTACTCGAGGCTGCTCAACAATAAGAAGGCTTGGATTGGATCTGTGAAGCGACTCCTTACATGAGAAAAAAAAAAACCAAAAAAGCGAGTAGCTTTTGATTTTCACCCTCAATCAAGTCTTCTTAAGAGATTCTTTCCTTAAATTAAGATTAAGTTAAGTGATACTTTGTTTTTTTGATTGGAGGTTCAATAGACCGAAGTTTATTTTACTATTTTGTTTGGGATAAGTCTTCTCAGAAAATTGATTTCCAAATTGATCGAAGGTGCTTGAAGCCTTTTATAAAAATGTTGTCCTTAGATGTCTATCCTCTAAGGATAATAGAGGAATAGGATAATAAATCAAAAAATAGATGAGAGAAAATCAACTTTGAAAATAGTAGAATAATTTAATAGTTAACTATCTTCGGCAGAGATTCCAGAAAATTCCATTATCTTAATTGAATAAATTTGCCACCGGGGATTCATATGCTGAAAGACAGACCTTATTGTTTTTAAAAAAAAAAAGAGCACATCATTGCTAACCTGAAAGCTAAAATTTCTTAGTCAATTTAGAATTGGACTGAGTACCATTTTGTGAAATCGTTCTCTCCTTACAACTTTCTTCAGAATATTCATGAAACATTTCCAAACAAACGTTTTCAGTGATGAATTTTATTGAATCCAGACCCATGTAATTTCGTTGGGAAAAACTAGAAACTGCAATTAGTTTGTTTTGACAAGTCACATGGGTTTCAAAAAGTTAAGAAAACAGCTCAACTCATTTTGTCAAAGGCGATAATTTTGAATCTCAAATAAACATAAAATTTAAAGAAGACCAAACCGCACTAAAATTACCGTATGAAAATTGCAGTTGTAATAGGACTGTTCGTTCTCACGTTGAGTTCGCTAGCTTCAGCAACAGATTTTATCAATTCACTGCAAAGTCAGATTATCTCTGCAACTGTCGAGTATACAAGCGATTTCGAATTGAATTTGGAAAAAATTTTCAAAGAAAACGTGACTTTCACCTATTCGCTTGTTTCTCAGTCGAATCTTTGTCATATCCGCGAAGGCTTCCTTGATAGAAATTCTACACCAATAACTGCTCCAAGGCAGAATATTGACAATGAAATCATTGTGCGATTGGGAGACAATGTCTACATTTTCAGCCTCCAGAGCGACAGTGGCCAAAGACTGGTAAGCATTGAATCATATTCAATCCAGCGAAAGAAAGACTCGGATCAGATTGTGCAGAAAAGCCAGCCTTCGATCGTGAATCTCAATGATACTGCTCTAAAAAAAGCGATAGTAGTAGAAAGCGCTATTCTTCTCTTTGGTCAATCAGAATGTCACGTTTTTCAAGAAACTTCAGGCAACTTGGCATATATCACAAGTCATAATGCTACTAATTCTACGATTTTAGATGTCATCTCATATATGAGTTCTGGCTATTTGATCTTGGCTGATAACCAAATCACGTTGCAAAATGTTACTGTCAAAGGGCCTTCAATCACCTTTTCGAACGCCAGTCATTATAATATCTCCATCCAGAGCTCAGATAATCAGCCTCTTCAAATTGACAGTTGTGACGACACGACTTATTTTCTCGCTGGAGGAGGTACTTTATCAATTTTATCGATTCGCCCTGGAGCAGTCAACGTCTCAAACCTGGGTAATTTGGCTTTCAATTCTACGATCAAGCAAATTCAAAGAGCGCAGAGGACTTTGCTAATTCTTACTGAAACCGCGCTGTTGCAGTATCTTATTCTAGACAGCTGCAGCGACCTGCGTTTGGCCAAATCATTCTCAGCAAATTCTCTTAACATCACAAGCCTAAATTCCTTTTCTATTGTTCCTGGTTCATCCGAAGACAAGTATTTTAGTCTCTTCGACCAAAATTCCCAAAAACTATTTTATTTCAAACATTCCTTGCTGAATGGAGGCGACAGCAGCTATTATGAAAATCTCTCTTTACCAGATAATATGCTGCAGTCCATTAGTCAAGAGACCCGGATTGACGGCTTATTATCACAGGTTGAGTACTTGTGGCTTACAAAGAACGGATTGAATTATCTGCGCAGAAACTATATTCCAGCCACAGTATTCTGTGCTGTCCACTCGGAAACGAAGCCCATTGAGGCTTTGCCTACTATCCTAAGCATAGCAGGAACTAGCCGATTCTGTTCAGCGAAAATCTATAATTTCACAAGTTTCACCAGTCGATTCTCAAACCAATCAAGTGTATCCTATACAAATAACATATACTTCAACCCAAATAAGCTTTGCAAGAGAGAAGCGCTGATTCAGTTAAGACCAATAGCTCCTCCTTCTACAAACGATCCGGAACTTATAAACCTTCCGATGTATAAAAAAACGATAGTAATCGTGCTAGGCGTAGCTTTAGCGGTCGTCCTTTGCATTGTATTTTGCGTTTTACTTTGCAAAAAACTCGATGGCTACGTTGAAGAAGTCGACGAGGAGCAGCCTGCAAGCAAATTTGCGCCTCATCTTCGATACGATGTGCAAGAGGATCCACCATCAGATGTATCAAACGTCCAAAACGCTACGAATGCGACCATGATAGGGAAAAACAGTCAAAGCAAGCAGCAAGGTCCAGACACTACCACTTCTCCGGGAGCCGTCGTGCTGACGACAAATACAAGTGTAACGATGCAAAATTACCAGAAAAAGAAACACCTTACAATAAAAATTCCTAAAATATAAGGTAAGGAAAAGAGTTTGAAACTCCTATTTTCATTGTTTTTTTTTGTTTTCTTGGTTTCATTGTAGGTGCTTTAGCCAGTCTATACAGCTATTTCTTAGATCAAGGCTTAGGATAGATTAATTTGGTTGAAACGCCTTCTGCTTTTCCTTTAAAAGTTTATTATATACCGACCGAAACTCGCAGAGCTTTGTCTTTAATGTAGTACTAAGCTATAAATACTCATGCAAATGTGATAGTCGTAAAATGCTATCTAATAGCTCATTATTATCGTCTTGCGAAAGACTTGCCAGAATTGCTAAAAGTTCGCGGAAGATTTTAGGAGTCCAACGGTATGGAGGAAATCCTTCCTGTCGTGAGTTATTCTGAAAACCTTATACGCTGCTTCGATAATGTTTCCTTTCTTCTTCATCAGCAATTTCACCTTTAAAATCTAAAAGTGATGGTTTAACATCAATTTATTTGTATGGTTTGGTATTGCTTACATCTTCATCATTGAACCCTATAATATCTTTATCGTCTTCTATTGCTGCTAGTATCGATTCTGCGAGATAACGAATAAAAATTGTAACTCCGACGTAGAGAGAGCAGTTAATACCTTTTTCTTTAACTGCATGAAGCAGTTTGATATCTTCAATGAGTTCTTCTTTATCTTTCCCGTATTCAAACACCTCAAAAATGGCATGCGCAACTTTTTCGTTGTTTTCCAACATCTAGGATTTAATAGCACGTTTTCTTATGAAATTTGTTGTTGGTAAATGATATATACATCATAAATCTTTTCGATGTAAGGCATATTCTTCAAGAACCTTGCGTTTTCCATATTTCTGAGGACTTCCTTTCGTTTTGAAATTAGATCCTCAGCAGCCAATTTATTCTTCAGCAATTTTTCTTCGTACTCCATGACAACTAACACAAAGTTTAATCAAGATTCAAAAATTTGTTAAATACTTTTTTCTTTGGCTTCAGCGAACTTTTTCAGTCCTTGAACTAAGTCTAATTTCGATTTCTTTTCGTTTTTCATTTTCGTGTACATCTCTAGCACTGTAGTATCTCCTGCTAAGATGATCTGCGTATGAAATTATTAAACATTAGCCCATTTCAGAGGCTGAAAGAGATTTAAACCTTCTCGAGAGTCACTCTAACAGATACAGGGAGATGTTTCTTCACGTAATAAATGATCTTCATCTGGTCCTGCTCAGACTCACTGACATCAGTTATTTTTTCTAAAAATTCCTAGCAAGGGAATAAAATAAGTCTTCTAGAGAGAATAAACACTGCCTCACTTTATCATTTTTGAAATAGTGTAGCTTCTCAATAATCCATAGAGTGTCTAAGAATTCGTTGAGATCTCCTATATAAGAAAAGGGTAAGTCCTTGATTATTTACACAAAGAAAAAGAAAGACTAACCGTTGTAGAGATAAACCTCATGACAAGCCAAGATGCTGATCTCTTCTTCAGTGTACATGTATAAAAACGACTTGTACTGTTTCTCACTGATCAATTTCATCTCATTCTAGTTTATGGGATTGATTAGCGACACCTTCAAGATTTTAATTCACCTTGAGATTTCTTAGTAGCGCTCTAAATGAGTTATAGGTCATGCTTCGTCGATTCTCCGATGGACTAGCGCCACCTGATTGCAATGAGGTGTCCATATCGGCGAGTTGACTAGAGAAGATTATCAAAATGTAATCTCTTGCTCCTGAATAATTACCTTATCATTTTTTTCACTTCCACATTGTGGCCATGGTGCTCATACTTCAAAACCACGCCGTAAACTTCTTCATAATTCTGTAAAATGTCCAAATTACTTCAAATAATTCATTCAACAATCGTCTTACAGTGTTCATCAATCGGTAGAGGTTCTTCACTTGCTTTTCGTTCAAATATCCAGCCTCTTTAATGATTCTCTCGAATAGGTCCCTCTAAAAACAAATGAAAACATGATGGCTAAAATTGGATGCTCTTACATGGAACTTCTTCTGGTTCGCGGTCTCATGGAACTTATCGATGAAGGTTTGAGCGACGGGATCGATGTCTTCCTTCTGAGGAACTATTATTGAAAGTGATACAATTCTATTCCTAGCGTCTGAAGACGCTTGATGGAAAAGAGAGGGTCCATGAGAGTTGGCTTCCTGATTATTTCCCCCAATAGAGCTCCTTGGAGTGCTATCACTGCTTTGTAGTTTCAATGAGAATCCTTTGATGCTGTCAGCGCGTTCCGGTTTGAGCAAGGAGGTAAATCTTGATGGGGTCCTTTGAATTTGCTCTTCAGTTTTTTCTGGTGTTTTCGGCTCTTCTTTGACTTCAAATACCGATTCATTGAAGTCGTAGATTGTTTCTGAAATCACATTGTTCATGAATTGGGCCCTGCCGCTTAAAGGTTCGATCTGAGCAGGAGTTCCTCTGTCTTCTTCGCTTTTAGCATTGGTTTCTGGGATTTCGGTGATTAAATTTTCGCTACGTGCAGTAGCCTGTGGCTTTGAGGCCTTTTCTAATTCTTTTCCTTTGTCGGAATCCCGGTCGGTGGCAGGCGCCTTTGAGTTTCTCGTTCCATCAGTTTCCCATTGAACTGCAAAGTTGAAGTCTTTTTCAGTTCCGAAGTACGGTGATGCAATAGATTGAACCTACAAAATAAGCAAAATAAAAATTTAAATGACCGCAACTTTCAATAGAATAAATTTACACTGCTCCTCTTGGTATCATCACTCTTTTTCCTGCGAGCGGATTCTTTTCTTCTCTCCTCAAAACTTGATCTGTCCAGATTAAGCGTATCAAACCATCTTCTCAGCGACATAATCAAGTCCTTAATATTGTGATCGTATTTAAAGCATTGAAGAGTTGAATGCACTGAACTGCCGCTCGTGCATTTCGCTGAATTGAAAACCTCAATTTCTTTGCTGTTGAAATTTTCTTTGATTATATTTCCCCATTTCGTCGTGACAAATATTCTCAGGCTCGGAATTGCTTTCTAATTCAACCTCAGTGAATTTCAAACATTATTCACGAGTTACCTTAATATCTGAGAGACCTCCATTATCATTCACAATCTCTTTTATGATTTCAGGTTCATTTTTCAACAGGTAAAACAACATCCCATATTCCTCATAAGCGAGACTTTTGATGTCTTCACACGCTTTTAACGCTTGTTTCTAATTTGTTTGGTGTTTAAGCTCAGAAGGGCATTTATCATTCTATTACCAGAGTCTGGATGTCATTCTCGGTTTCGACCAGTTGGTTGGTGGCTCCTTGAGTTTCAGTCTCAGGTGTTTGACCATAGTTATTATTTGTAGTTTCTGTAGCTGTCTTGGTCGGACTTCGCTTACTATCGAATAAGTTCATTAGGAAACGCAGATCACAATAACGCTTCTACTTTAATCCGCCGAGGAAGTAGGAGAACTGGCCTGATTCAGAGTTCTGATTTTCATAATTCAAAACCGCCTTTTCTCTATCTTCCTCCTCCTGTTTTCGCTTTTGGAATCCATTATTGAGGGTAGTATAGTCATTGCGAGAGTTGTATGTTTCGTAAGGAGATGTGTAAGTTTCTAGTCGGTTCTTCTTCTGATAGCTTTTCAAAATTCTCATAAGCGTGTCGATCAAATCGTCTTCATCGTGATCACTATCGAACACATCAAAAGCCGCGTATACAAGCTCATCCTGCTCGGTTATCAGCTTTTTTAAAGCGATAATATCATTCTCATCGCGAATCTTCTTGCGAACAATAGTATCGACCATCTTAAGAAGCTGGTCTTTGCGAGGGAAAGGAGAGCCAGGCCTTACGACCAAATTTCCATATTTTTCAGTAAGATCTGCCAATTGTTGACTACAAGAAGGAAATAAGTCTTTCCACCATCACATTGTTAGCAAATTACCTTAAAACGTTTATGTCCACATACTCCTTGAAATATCTCGCAAGCACTCTGAAGATATCAGGATTTTCTTCAAGAATTAAGCTTTTCGATACACTTGCCGTCTCTTCCGATATGTATAACTTTTCCTCGAGCTCTGCTACAATCTGTAAATATGTCAAATAAGCTTACTTTTTCAAAACCATTCAAAATACAAGAATAAATTTCTCTTGAGTTGAGGACATTCCTTTCGATCTTCCCGCAGATCGCGCTCTCCCATTTGCAGGTTGAGATCTCCCTCTCTTGGACGTTTCTTTATGTAATATATAAGATATTTACGTTTCTAAAATATAAAATATACCTGGTCGAGCCTGATGAGCTTCAAATTGAGGCGCACTATGGTCTCTCTCCCTGGATCCTTGCGAATTCTTTCGCGCATTCATACGATTAAGTAGTTCATTTATGCTTTCAAGCAATGCACTTAGATTTTCACTCCTAGCTCATGTTAAATGCTAGTAAACCGAAAATAAATCTACTCTTTGTAGGCCTTGAAAATCTGCAGAGCCTCACGGTCTCTCTCTAGCAGCAGCCATTTCAAGAAATAAAACTCCTTTTCTATAATCGAATAGAAAATATGAGGAAAAAATGCATATAGTTTTATGACTAACCTGAAATCATTTTCTTCTGCTGCAAAGTCTCAAGAATCTCGGTGCCTGATTGATTGGAATTATCTTGAGAAGGTGCAGGAACAGCTTCTGGTTTCGAGGAATTTTTTTCCGGCAGTTTGTTACTAAATTCCATGATTGGCGACAAGTCAGGAGGCTCATTCAATTTGATCGTAGCGTCCCCAGAGACAACTTCTCCAAAATTTGCTTGGATCTTCCTCAACACCTTCGCCAGGTTCTTCCATCTTGCTTCGCCCTCTAACACAATAAACTTTTTATTTTTGTTGTACACGATGACGCATGGAACTGGATGTCGTTCAAAGCGTGTAGGACTGCTCTCTCCTTCGTCAATAATATAGTAGTACGCTTCCATGAGAGAATTGTAAGGAATCGCGATTTCATGGTAGCGCTGGAAGTTCTCTTCCAGCTGATTCTTGTCTTGAACGATCAAAAGCAGTGAGACTCTGTTGCCATTCTTCGTCAAGAGGCGGCTCTCAAATTCTTCCATGTTTACGATTTCTGTAGCTTCTCCGTAAAGAGAGTTTCTCTTCACAAACCTTTCTGGGCTTGCTACCTTAGAAGTACGCTCCAATTCCTCTTCGATGAAGTTTTTCTGGAGTTTCTTCACGTTTTTCGTTGAGATAGGTCTTGATTTTTCAAGATCCTGCACTGCAAGGGTCAATACTTCGCCTTTGAGGATATTTGATTTGGATAAGAGCTCGTTGACGCTAAGAAAATTTCCTGAGTTGAGAAAAAGTTCAATGGATAAGTTTATTCTCGTAGGTAGTTATGGTATATACCTTCTCGGTCAGCAAAGCCTTTGATTTTAACTCCTTTAAGCTCAAACGCACCCAAGATCATGCGCTTAAAATCTTCTGGGAGGATATCGCGATTCACCCGGAATTGCTTGGGTTTGTTCTGGAACTGAATAGTAACCAAATCCATGGGATCAATATGCGCTGAATAAAAGAAGACGATAAATTAATTTTTATTATTGAGGAGCGCTCATAAATGTAACTCAGTCTAAATAGTACCCTCTAGACGAAGTTGTCTTAGTCTAATTCAGATAAAGGCCTACATTTAACAAGCATCCAAAGTTTTCAATTAGAAAGAGATGTATGACGTTTTTTAAATTTATCACAGAAATAGAGATGAAGAATTGCTGAATATTTTTCATGGATGACTAATAATTCAATACTTTCATTGGTTGATGTTTGTGAAGTCACTACATTTTTCCTTGCCATAGCGTTAGCCTTGTCTGAAAACTTTTTTTGCATTAATATTAGACAATAATGGCAAATTAACAGTGTATTCTGAATTCGTAAAATTAATACCAACACAACCGTAACTGGTATTTATTCATATCACCACCCACTGAAATTTAAATTAATTGGTCAAAGAAAAGAAAAGAGGACCTTCTGGATATTATTAGAGAATTTCAAACTAATTCATGCAAGGGTTAGAACTTGAATCACAAAAGGCGCCACTTATCGAGCGTCAACTACTCAAAACCACAGGAATGAAATGGATTGCTCTCCTATTCATTCAACTTGCCACTTTCGGCAATCAATACTGTTTCGACAATCCTCAAGCGCTCCAAGGTGCTCTTCAAACAGATTTAAACCTCTCCTTGACCGAATACAACGGTCTCTACAGCTTCTACTCCCTTTCTAACTTCGTTATGCCAATTATATGGGGTTTGGCTATCGATAGATTTGGAAACCGAAGCATTCTCATCATCTTGACCGCCCTTATCGTCATTGGGCAGTTCCTGGTCAGCGTCGCTGGTTTCGCCCACAGTTATAACCTCATGCTCGTGGGTAGATTCATTTTTGGTCTCGGCGCTGAATCACAGAGCTTTGCCGTCAATATCGGAGTCGCGGCCTGGTTCCAAGGTGGTGATCTCGCGCTCGCTCAGAGCACACAGTTCCTGGTTTATGGTGTTTCTTCCTCCTTGAACAGTTTCTATTCTCCAAGGCTCTATGAAAAAACCGGAAGCCTCGGAGCAACACTATTGATTGGGTTCTGGCTTTGTGTTGTGTCGCTGGGAACCGCAATATTATTCGTCATTATGGATAAAAGAGACGCTGATGTCGAAAAGACAATCCAACTAAACAGTTCTTCGGGAGGAGTTGAAGTAGAAGAAAAAGGACCTGGTTTAAACCTCTGGAAGACCATGAAGCTGTACCCATTACTATATTGGATTGTGTTTGCCATCCATTTCCTGATCGCAGGACGATACTACACTTTTACGAATATGGCGAACGATCTATACGCGTTCAGATATCGAGTTTCAAGCACCTCAGCTGGTAATATTCTCATGGTGTTTTATACCATGATTGGTATCTTCAGTCCTTTGTTCGGCTGCATCGTTGATGCTTTTGAGAGCAAAGGCTATCTGATGGTTGTAATCGGAGCGTCCTGCCTGTTTTCGGCTTTGATCGATGATTTCCAATACTTTATCCAAAGCACCAACATGATGGTTGGACTGCTGCCTCTTATCATGTTAGGCATGATGTGGGCCTTTTGGAATGCTGCCGTATGGCCTTTTATCGCAGAGATTTTACCGGAGTCAATTCTTGGTCTTGCTTATGGTCTGTTGGTTATCTCGCAAAACGTATCGATGTTCTTGTCTCCGCTCATTGGTAGTTTCATCGGTGACGCGTTTAATACTAAGCAGTCGACTTACTTTGCTGTGTTAACGTTCATTGCAGTATTGGGCTTCCTTTCTTGTATTTTAACCACGTGGCTGCCACAGTTGGAGAATAGATTACGCAGAGGTCGCAGACAACGCGTTTGATTCATTATCATTTGTGATGTTAAAAAATTCAATGAGAAACTTGACTGAATTAGATTTATTCATGATAACGAACGCAAGTTTGCATGAATGGGAATAAAAATAAACCTTTCTGTATATCACATCTGATCCAAATCAAATTCCTTGCTTAAGATTTAGTTGAAATCTTTGTGAGCTAATTTCAGAATGAAATTGTCCATGTTTTAATGAGAAAAAAACAAACAAACTAAGATAGGCAAAATTATAAATTCTCACCGTATCGACTCCTAATTCTTTGGATATGTCGTCGACTGGGTGCATTAGTCATCGAGAGTTGGGTAAAAACCGCAAGAAGGAACAAAGATTCTCATGGGGCTCTATAAAAACAAAATTATTTTACTGACGCAAAATTTTCTAAAGGAATTTTTAACAGTTAGGTCCCGAAGAGAATCTATTGTTACGCATATCTACACAAATGAACAGAGTGGCACATACATTTCTCAGGTATCAACTAATTAAGTTTTCTTCAAGTTCATTATTTCTCACGGATTCGCGGTCAACTATAAAAGTCTATTCTATTACTATATTCCCTTAATATAAGTTAGCTCTCATTGAGATTTCTAATCGTATAAACATTTCATTCAAAATTGTAAAACCTGTTGTTTTCCTTATTTCTTCTGTCATTAAGAACTCTGAGCTTGGGAAAGAGCTTTTCCGTGAATTTGGTTTTTCAGCAATTTAGACTCTTATACAATTAATCAGTAAATTGGAACAAACAACAAACCAGAATTCCATATTATCGTTACTAATACAAGCACAGTCAAAGTGTCCCATTGGTGCTGAAATTAAGAAAAAGCAAGGCACTACGCTTCAAAATAACCTAAAATAGTATTACAATCTTCATCGAAAAGGTGACAGTAAAACTCTTGGTTATAATTTTCTGGAATTTTGAAACACCGCCAGTTTTTCTCGAAGTTTCGTTGTTCTCGAAGCACTCTGGAACTACTGTGCGAAGCTTTTATCTAATCAATAATTAATAATAGTTATCGGAAATAAACTCCTGAAATGCAAATTTTTGTAAAAACCCTCACAGGAAAAACCATCACGCTCGAGGTGGAAGCCTCAGACTCCATCGAGAATGTAAAAGCTAAAATTCAAGATAAAGAAGGAATTCCTCCAGACCAACAAAGGCTGATTTTTGCAGGAAAGCAATTGGAGGATGGAAGAACACTTTCTGATTACAACATTCAGAAAGAGTCCACATTGCATCTCGTTCTGAGACTGAGAGGTGGAGAGATTCTGACTATAATCTTATTTGTTACAGGATCGATTGTTGCCATGACGTTGTTAGCAGTCCCAGCATGTAAAAAGACCCAAAATATTGCCAAGGCAAACACACCGAGGGGAAGGACTCGCGCCAATACCGCCGAACCAGAAACGTTCGTTGATTATTATACCACGCAGCACAGTTACCATTAATCAGAAATTAGAAATATAATGTTGAGATAATCATTGAACTCATATTATGCCTATATTATTCGTTTGAATTTGTAATTCAACATTGTACTCGAATAAAAAAAATAATCATTACTTGGGAACTCATAAATTGGAATTAATTCCTTCCTATTGTTAAAGGAAACCATTGAGCTGCTGATCTCCGAGCATTATAAATTTGAAAAATTCGCTCTGATAGAACTCTACAATAAAATCGCTGATATCGTTTGTTTCAAATGGATTACTTAGTGCATTGAATGCATTAACAACAAAAGAAAGAAACATCATAAATAACAAGATGCAAACAGTCAAACTCCAGAATAGAAAAATGTAATTCCATTATCAATAACACAAATTGGTCGTTTTTATAATGCTTTTTTTAATTCATTTGCCGTTTCCATTTTGATAAAATTAAGATTCAAATTCTAGTTACTACAACTTTGAAGTATCGCAACGTCAAGTATCAACGAATTCCTTATGAATTCCTGAAAGTAAAGTTTAGCAGCAAAACTTCTGCTGCAATCTCATCATCATAGATAACATTATCAAAGTAGAATGTGTATAACATAGGTCTACCACTAACTTGCCTCCGAACGATTCTATATGGTGCACTCTGCTCACATTTTAGAACTGTAATTTCGAGATTCTAATGACAAATTTTTGATGGTACAAGAATGTCATATGGAAAGGCTAAAAAATGAAAAAGCATCTTCGATCATAGCATTTTTTCAAATTCTAAAGATATGATTTTAGAAAAGGTTCAGCTTATTGCAATAAGATGATAAGACCAGACTGAATAATTTTCTCACACTCATAGCCATTTCTTTGCAAGCGCATGCCCTTTTTCATATATCTCATAAATAAATAAGTTTCGCTTTCTTTATAAAGACTTATCCCTTTCAAATTCCAAATGTCACTTTTCCTCTGATGCACATTTCCTTCGCTATTTCAGCTTGAATGAATCGTTGTTTCTGCTTCTTTTAGAGATTTTCCAGTCAATTAGGCTCCGAGAGAACCTCCATCAGTAAACTGGAACTAACAAATAGAATTAAAACCCCGAAGTGTCATTATTTAATATCAATTTTTTCTGCTAAATAATTAATTAATAATTCTCAAGAATTAACATCAAAATGCAAATTTTTGTAAAAACCCTCACAGGAAAAACCATTACACTAGAGGTGGAGGCTTCAGACTCCATCGAGAATGTAAAAGCTAAAATTCAAGATAAAGAAGGAATTCCTCCAGACCAACAAAGATTGATTTTTGCAGGAAAGCAATTGGAGGATGGAAGAACACTTTCTGATTATAACATTCAGAAAGAGTCCACATTGCACCTCGTTCTGAGACTTAGAGGAGGGCAAATTCTTTCTTTGCTCTTGTTCTTCACGGGCACTGCTGTTGCCATGACGTTGCTGGCTATAGGTGCACGGAAGAGAGCCCAAAGAATTGTGAAGGCAAACTCTCCTAAGGCTCATTCCAATCAATCCAATGCTGATACAGATTCCTCATTCCACAGTTATTATGTTGAAACGCATCCTCATAAACATTAATTGAAATCATAAGCCATGAGTGTGACGAAATAACAGCTTTTATTATTATTTGTACATAAGTCCCAAATGAATTTTAGTATTTTCAGGATTGATGTAATTTGGTTTCTTTTCAACACAAGATCAGAGCCTAAGAACTCATCATTTAGTCTTGAATTATTAACTATTTTAATTTATACGTGTTTATTACCCACCACATTAGATATACAGTTGAACAGATGGATACCTAATATTGTTGTTTCTCTTAATTTCTCTTGACTTTACAACAATTAGTTCTTGCCATACATTCACAAAATAAAGAGAGAAAAAAGTTGTGTCTCTGCGGAGAAGAGTAAGGCCCATGAATACTTTAGTAAATTCCATGAAAACCTTCATATAATTTTGCAATGAACTAAAAATAAATCAGCGCCTTATCAAAATCGATAATACATGTAGTTGTGTTTGTTTAAGTATTCAAGTAGAATAAATTGGAAGTGATTCCCTTTCTTCTGAGATTTGAGGTAAAATTTGATCTCCATCAATTTGTTTTCTCTGAGAATGTCAATGATGCGAATACTATCAATTTTATCTGACTTAAGATTGTCTCAGCTTTGCTTGTGCATTTTGGGTCTTTTTGGCTTTCTCATAACGATTTTCCTAATTTAATAAATTTCAGTTTTGGTTCACTGGTTATTTATTGTTGGTGTTGGCCCAAGTCATTTCAGAATAATTTCATGATTCCTCTCTATTAAAACTAACAAATAAAAATTACTATCGAAAGTAAGCCTTTCCAGCAGAGATGTCAAAGAGCAAGAAATTAAGAATTCCCTCCAGAAAGCGCGCAAGAAATAAACAAGAAGAAGAGAGAATCGAGATCTCCTTGGATAATTTAGCTGAGAACAATACTAATCTCACCTACTTTGAGAATTTGATGAAAGGAATTTCCACATCGAACACACCAGCGTTAGACGATCCCATTGAGATTGGCCCATGGCAAGAACAGCAATGCCCTTCAATACTAACCAGAGAGCCCCGTGAAATCAAATACCGACCGATGAGTAGTAATACGAAATCACAAATGGCCACACACAAAAGCGTCTCGTTTTTAGAATCGACACAGCAATCCACGAAATTGCAAAACTCTACTTCAAATGCTTCAATCCAAAATGAAAAATTTGACCTAATTTCCCCCGACTCAGCAAAAGAGCAAAAGAAGGTTCGCAATTTCCAGTACTTAAGACCCTCTTCCTCAACGGCAAGGTGCAGCACGGCTAACCTTTCAGCGACTTCTCGAACGATAGCATCTTCTACTCAAACTCGGCAGCCAGTGAAAAATGCTTCCACACAAATTTCTTCACAAAGAGAGGACATCACCGAGCCTTCAGAAGTTGAGGCGGGACAACATGAAGAGGAAAGGGAGAGTATCAAAAAGCACATGTCTGCAAAAACCCTCGAAGTTTTCTCTGAAATCACCAAGAGTTCAAGTATTAGGCCGTCAACAGCTGCCATGGGAAGCGAAATGAATTTTTCAGAGCCACATCTCCTGAACCTATTCCAAAATAAGTCGATTCAGAATAAGATTATCAGGGGTTCTCTCTTTGAGAAAATCAATTCTGGTACAATCTCACACTCACATGCCTTGGCACAGATTGGTGAAGAGAGCAATGAGGGCAACTCATCGATAGGTAAAATCGGCCCACATGATATTGTTGTTGGAAATAAGATCTTCCTGGGTGAAAATGAGCAGAGAAGGCTCCAGTCAAGGAGAGTCCATACAGAAGAATGGGGAAGTGAAGATAATTTTAGTTATATACCGAAAATCCAGACCGTACGTCCATCGACTGGTATTAAACAGATTAGAAAGGGACTTCCTCTGCCTTTGAAGACCAATGAGCAAGGTAGCAAATTAGATGACATGTCTAGTGAGCTGTCAGAGATGAGAAAAGCGACTCCATCAAAATTGTACAGCTCTAGCTTCTGCGCAAATCGAGTTTTTTCGCATGAAAAATTGAACCTAGATCTTGGAGAAAGCAGGGCTGTTTTCCAGCTTACTAATCCCAACTACTCGCAACAAATTGATGAGAGAAATAGTATCAAAGAAACTTTGAAAGTCCTCAGAAGAATACACCATAATTCAAATAGCCAACTTAGTAGAAACTCTCAAAGGACATTGGTCAAATTTAAAAAAATGAACAAGGATAATGGTAATGATGACATAACATCACAATCGGGATACAAACCAAAAGAGTGTACTCCTAAAAAGCGAATCTCTCTGAAAGAAGGTGAATTTTTACTTTGAGATTTTTGTGCTTATCATTGATTCTTAGGAGATGGGTTGAAGATTGAACTCCCTAATTTAAGCAATGAAGTCAGGATAACTACACCAAAAGCTACTTTCAGAATGTTTGGTCTCAGGACTGATCGAAACCAAGATTCAAAACAGGAATTTGTTTTCGAAAGCAGCAAAAAATTACCAAATTCCGCACAAAATAGTGCGAGCAAATCATCTAACAAATTTTTCATTAGTAAAAAAAAATCGTTTTTCCAATCAAAGCAGCGAGATCTCATCGCTCAATAAGTGTTTTTTAGCTGTATCGTAATAGCTGTTTTGTTTTTTTTATATATTAATATAACAAGAGCCAATCGTAAACTGTCATAATCAGCAATTAATATTATTAAATTTCAGAATCATGATACTATCGTTCTTGTCGAAAGCAAATCGTCTTTGAAAACCATTAGTCAGGTAATGGTGCCAAGATGAATTGAATTCAAGTACCAAGGAATGTTCTCTGTTTAGCAATATTTGTTTATGTGGTTTCTGTCCTTACCTGTCCTGAATAGATTGTGAGGTATCTATTTAGATTGAAATAATCTTCAAATTTACAATTAATGCAAGAGAGATAAAAAATTAGCGTTATTCAACATTAAAGCCACATTGCCTCAATAATGGGTAATCACATTTGCTCAAGAACCAACGTAAGGTACGACGCCGCGGATTTCGTTTGCAAGCAGACTCCAAGTTACATTTTCCCAAAAAAGTTAGACGATGAAGGAGCAATATTTGAAGAAAGTAATTTAATTTCTTCAACACCAATAAAATCTGCTTACATATTAGCCCAGAGTCGATCTTCTCTGGAAGGTATGGAGAAAGTTATCGTTCAGCGCTTAAGCGTCAAAGGATTATACGAAATTTTGAAACAAAGAGTAGCCACAGATGAAGAACAGCACATTTCAGTGAATCATGAGCATATTCAAAAGAGAAAGGCTAGAAATATTATACCATTAGGCATTGAGCAAATAAATTCTGGGTATTATGAAGCCATTCAGAATGGAGAGGTTAAATACAGCAAAAGGATACTTAAAGATAAAAACACCGAAGTCGAGTACATAAAAGAATCTCAAGGGAAAGATAGCTTCGAGATTGATAGAACTGAATTTTCAAGAGATGATTCCAACTTGAGCGCGCGTATGAACCACTCAAACAGACCATCTGATTGCTTGCTTCCGACTGATATTGCTATAAATGCTGTCCAAGAAGGAAAGGTTTCGATGAAGCTTTGCCAGTTCTTAGAAAAGCGTTATTCGCAGGTTCAAAATAGGATTTCAAACATTTCGAAAGTATCACGGAATTCGATTGACGATTTCTTTATAAACACGAGTTCTCAAAGGAATTCATATACAAAAAACAGAGGATCAGCTTCATTGGAAGATCTCGTCGATGACTATCACATGCCAAATAACGAGGAATCATTGGTTCAATATCAAGAGGGAGTGCAGAACCGTCTCGCTGTTGCATATAAAGAGAGCTCAGGTTCTCTTCCAAAGCTAAACTCACAATACAAGAAACCTCCTCTTGGAACCTCCTACTACGACACTTCAGAAATCAGAAAAACGCCGCTTGGTACTGAATCAAGTGTGTTGAGAGTCTCTCCAGTTGATAATTCGACTTCTGTGGTCGAATTTGAGACTTCTTTAGCAAATTTAAATCGCACACGTAGTGACAATTCCAACGTTGTTCAAGGAATTCTCACGAGAGCTCCTACCAAAAATAAAGGTCCTAATGGGCACTTGAAGAATTTTGGAGATGAATCAGTGGAAACTCCTCTCATGACAGAGGAAAACATCCTCGAAGGGGAACATTTTTCCTTTAATAATTTCCCAGACAGCAACAAGGCATCCGGCAATTTTGAAGGGAAAGAGCTACCATATAGCGCTGAGGAACTTCAGCAAAGACAGCAAGAGTGGGCGAATAATCTCCAAGAACTTGAAGTCATTGAAATCGTAGAAGAAGTTGAAGAAGAGAACACTTCAAGGAGTGAGCTAACAAGTAGAGATGAGCCTTGTAGAGCGCAAACCCCTGAGGTCTGCTCAAAAGAAAGCATGCTAAGTACCAGCCCATTAAGCTTTAGAAAGCCAGCGGACAGCTGTGAGAACGAAGAAGCAGCAATGGTGAAGCCAGAACTTGAGACTGAGAAAAAATATTATCTGCGGAGTTATTCTGTAGAGTCAGGAGTTGAAC
>ENA-UOTX01000968-UOTX01000968.1-compost-metagenome-genome-assembly--contig:-NODE-968-length-25477-cov-3.311535_pt1 | contig 25477 bp, 10 predicted proteins | sample MGYA00238143_ERZ746982 | MGnify/ENA primary metagenome ERZ746982 (study PRJEB28758, sample SAMN06268862) | compost metagenome | isolation source: single cell | place: USA: California, Emeryville, Joint... | reverse complement strand
ATTAAAAACAAAACATTATATCTAAACAAAGAGTCCAAAATTTTCGGGATGAGCTTATCCAACGTCATAGTAGTTTAGATGAACAGAAATGTTGGTGTCTAAAAACCGCTTTAATAGTTTGCTGTCAAGTGCTATCAATTATCAATATAGTACCAATTAATAATAATAGCGCGAATAAGTATCTCATATATCTCTGAAAAATACTTACTAATTATATAAATTAGTAGATAGGAGTCAACCTCCTACACTTCAATATTATCTAAGGATAGTACCATTTAGTAAACATCAATTAATAAACTGTTATCAGAAATGACACTAATTTGAAGACATTAATGAGCCATTCTGCATTAATATGTATGATATGTACCGCTGATATTTACCGTAAAATTGTCGAAGCGAGATATTTATATCATGCTAAATAAAAAGTCATTCATTCAATATAACATACAGGATTTCTTGTTGAATCTAAGTCTCAGATTGAAATGAAGAATCATATTCTCTTCTCTTACAAATTAAATTGCTGAATCAGTTTCTTGCTCTTATCGGCTAAATTAAATTCATGTGTTTTCATCTTTGCCGCTTTTCTCAGCATGCTTCCTGCAAACTTGTTATTCTCTTCAGAGATGCCTGCTCGGCCAAACCAATAGTAAAAATGCTGCGTAAGATACGCGAATTCTGATGAGATAAGTTCAAGCACCGGAATGAGCTTCTCTGATTCGCAGATCACTTTTGCCGACTCTCCAACAAGGCAATTGTTCACAGTGACCACAAGCATCCCACTTACAAAATCTAATAAATCATCCAATGGAAGCGCTTTGCGTTTTTGGGAGAGCTCTGAAAGCGTTATGGGCAATCGTTTTGAGACACCCTCACTCAACTCTGTCAAATTCTTGTCTGGCAGCTTCTGTAATTGCTTCAAAAAGTAAAGCAGCTCAAAACAGAGCATTTTGCGAGACTTTCTTCTCAAATATTTCTCCGAAAGTTTTCCAAAGTCACTCTCAGTTTTGTTGTGATAATTCAGGTATTTCTTGTTAGCTATCACAGCCGCAAGAAGCCATCGGTCGCTTTCCTTTAGATTCCCTGTTTCATAGTAGCAGGCTGAAATATTTAGGAGTATATGGGTGAGGTGAGGGAAGAGAGCGTATTTAGCTTCCTTGAAAGGAAATGGTCCGAAATTTGTGTCAATATCGATGCCTTTTTGGCGCAGTGTTTTACTCAATATCTGAATGTCCTTTTCAAAATTTTCAAAAAATTGAGGCTTTAAAATCCCAGAAATCAGCTTGAGGAAGATCTGTAGCGCTTGCTCCCATTTAGCTGTTATGAAATAGCACCATCCTAGTTCATAAGTCAAGAAAATCGGATTGTCGAGTATCTCTTTGCAGTGCTCGATGCCATTAACCACCAGAACCTCGACATCGTGAGGCTAACAGAAAAATGATGTTATACTTATAAAAAGTCAATGATAGAGTTTTTACTTGTGTGAATCTCCAAGATAGAATCGCTCCAACCCACGAAAACAAAGGAAATCTGCCAAATTGAACAAGCCCGTTCTCGACAACTTCACAAGCTTTTTGTGGCTCAAGTTCAAATTCCAAATGATAGCAGCACACCAGAAGAGCTGCGTACACTGATCGAGTAAACTTAGCGTTCCAACATTTCTGCAGATAACTCAAGCCAAGTTCCTTGTTAGGCGTGATTCCTATAATCTTCAATAGCTTGAGCAATCCAGAAGGAACCAGAGAGAAAGCAAGGTTGAACGCGCCTATTGCGAAAAGCACACGATGGTGAACTTCATGACTCAATACTGGATTTATTTTTTTATGATTGAGTAAAACCTCTAGCCTGTGCACTGTTCTCCAAGATTCAGAGAGGCACAAGAACGCTTGCCATTTGTTGTTCAGGATCGCATTAAGCAGCCCTCTCAATAGAATGCATTCAGCTTTCGTAATCTCATTCTCGAAATGCAAGTTCGCATTGAGTTTGCACGAGGTAACGACTTGTCCCAACTCATTGGAGAGGTGGCCCAATTCGACTAAGCACTTATCCACGAGTTCTTTGAACCCTGTGAGCGAAAGTACGAGGAGATCGCATTCAATTATAAATATTTTCAGTCTCGGGTTTTCTTTAGATAAGCTTACAAATAGCTCTTTTGCTTTTGCGAGTTCGAAGTTATTCAATAGCTCGATGGCATCATCTATATTTTGACTGCTGCTCTGTGCTCGGTGATACGATTGGTTCTCGGGGCTTGTTCCTAGGATATTTGGCTCTCCACCATCAGTTCTATACCTCTTAAGAAACTCTAATTTGAACGAATCGTCTTGTCTATTATCTGAAAATGTGTCAAGTCTATTCAAATTCGCTTCCTTTTTCGAGCGCATTCGCTTGAAAACTTTATATTCGTCTTTGATCTCTCTTGCCTCGCGCGCGTAAGAGAGCGTCTTGAGAATAGCGTTCTCATCAGCTTTCAGAGCTTCATCATCAGAGGCGTACTCTTTATTCAGAGGCGCAGAATGGTTTGAATCGATCATTTCTGAAACTTTTGGCATGGGGATGATTATATCTTGACTCGGATCAGATTCAAGAAAATCTCTTTTCTTTCCCTTTCTTCGAGCGAATTGCTCTTCTATTTCGTCGTCGAACTGCTCCTGAACAATTTCAAAACTCCTTGGAAGGTTCATCGTATTTGAGTGAAAGAATTTGGAAGCTTCAAACCTATTTCCTGAGATCTGGCTCTTGAAGGATTCTTGTTTTGAAAAAACATCGATAAAGCTTCTATCGGTTGCTCGCTTTGTTTTAAGGTTCGAAATGTCGATGCTTGAGAGAGGAAGATTGAAGTCTCTTGGACCTTCTGACATCTCATCGAAATGTCTCGAAGCATAAGTATTATAAAATTTCAGGTTCTTTTGGGATTCGACATTAAATCGTTCTTCAAGTGTGAATTTGCGATGAAGCTGTGGTTTACAGTAGAAAGACATATTGAAGTTTATTGTATTTTCCAATTGATTGATTTCGATAACATCTTCTTCATTGAAATTTAGCTCGGAGTCGCTCTCTGCAGCTTCTTTTTCGTTTCTTGTCTTCTGATTTGATTGGACAAAAGCTTCCTTTTGCTCAGCTTCTTGCTTGTGAGTAAGTGTCGTCTGATGTGAGGGCTGAATACTCAAACTCTTATCAATTCCTGCTTTCTGTTGCAAAATTTCAATGAATTTGGATTTAATAAACCAGTAGTCTTGCAAGTTTATCGGCTGAAGCCAATAGGTCTGTTTGTTGAGGTGAATCAGTTTCACTGTGTACGTTGAAGTTTTCTGCTTTTCATTTAATTTCTGGTCTGGCGGAAAAGTGGGAGTTGTGTCTTTCAGGGAGAGTTTTTTGCGCGCCTGCTGTGACTTTCTCGTTTTGAAGATTAGCAGTTCATCATGAGAAAATGCAGCCCATTTGCGAGTCTTCAAACCGAAAAATTTCAAAGTTTTGAAAATTGGTCTACGTAGTTCTGGCTCTGGTCCATCTATTCGTGGCGCTTGATGGTTATAGTGGTTTAATGCATAGTGTGTTTTCGTTTCATTCATTTCTTGGAGAAGGAAAATGTATTGATGACCTTAGGAGCAGCTCAAGTTAAAAATTTGACTGACTTTGGCTTATTTTAAGTGAATAAATTTAAATTTTTGGAATGCAGAAAAAAAAAACAACGCAAATTTTTTGTAGGTTTTTTAAAAGCTTAGAGAGGTTATTAAGTGAGAGCTATAGAATACTTGGTGATAATATATTGAGTATTTAATGACATCCAGGTCCTTGAAGAAAGTTAATGAAGGTCATGCTTCTCGTTGAACGAAATGATATGTGAGGATTGGGATTCGTCATGTGATGATAAGAATTAGTCATTTTAAGAATAAGTAGGGGGGTATATATGCTTGTTCTTAATGCATTGCATTGTCTCGTCCATTCCATTAAATCTTTTTGTTCAAAATTTTGTAGTTCAATTGTCCTTTTATCTCCAATGATAATCATAAAAATCGTATAATCTTTATATTTAGCAATTAAAGTGATATCAATTAATACGCTACACAAACTTTGCTCTTGAGAACTCAGTTTCTTCAAAGTGATATAGATATCCATTCTCAGAGCTAAATGCAAGTTTCAAAGCTCAGTTGTTGCCTGCAACACGTAGAGCACAAGTTAATTGAAGAACCTGGTTAACAAGTTTTAGTGAAATCGACACTGAAACATCACGTTAATTGCAAATAAAATGAAGCTGTTTGATGATTTGAGATATATCAGACATCAAATAATGTGAGGTTTTTAAGTATTGGATATTGGACAGAATTGCGTAGTTTTTTTTTTTATTCATTTTACACTTTTGAAAAAAATGCAAACCTAGTTAGTATCTACGCTTTATCAGGAAATTTCCTTTAAAAATATCATCTTCTCGGTGTAAATCTGGCATCCGTAATCCACTTGGATTGTAATCCAAATGTCTTCTGGACATCAGATTTTCCATTAAATGATCATCTTGTTTATGGTTTGTTTCCATTTTAGTTAATTCGCTTCTTGTAGTGCTCAGCAAACTCTCCAAAGAATGGAGTTGCTCAAAGAGGGAAGAAATTTTTTCTTCGCTTTGAAACCCTGGCCCACCCATTGGGCGTCTAGGACCCAAATTAGTGTTGGCATCCGAGGGTCTTATTAAATCACGGGCGGCAGGAACGGAGAAACTCCTCAACAGACCTTCAGAGCGAGGTTTCATGCTGCTATTGCTATTCTGCTTCAGGCCATTCAAAAGTTCATCTGCAAGTGACATTTGAATGGCATCTGCGGTATCCTCCTCTCCCTCGTCCATGTCTTGACTGCTATCTCTAGCAGTATATCTCGGGAATTGACTCTGAATATATGGAGACTGGTTCTGACTGTGACTGTGACTGCGACTGAGACTCCCGTTTCGACTCTGAGGAAGCTCAAAATCTAAGGCCTCTAAATTTGTCCTGCTGGTTCTCTGGACCTTCCTGAAGGGACTTCCAAGCTCATCATGTAGAGTTGTCTTGATTTGTTTAGGATGTCCAAGAGGGTCTCTTTTTGAAAACGCGCTTGGTCTCGAGTCGCTGTTCGGCCAAGGTTCTTCTTTGATTCTTCTGTTTCTAGATTCGCTCTCAAAATCGTCCATTAGCAAATCTCTTCTGTTACTCATCGAAAGTACTTTCTCACCACTTTGATGTCGAAATCCATCGCCAAACATTTTGGGTGACAACAGCTCATTCAAAGCCTGTGCGCTGAAATTTTGACTCCTTCCTGACGAAGGAGTGGCTCTACCATTTAACTCAAATCGGGAGATTGCAGACTCATCGAAACTGTTTCGAGCCTTTGTATTCCTCTCTGAGAAGTCTTGTTGTTTTGACAGACTGAAAACATTCGAACCCCTCGGGTTTTCTGACATGAAATCGAGATTCGAGGAGATTTGATATGAGTCATTGTCATTCGTGTTCGCTATAGAATTAAATTTCCTTTTCATCTTCTCTATCGTGTTGAACTCTTCATCATCGTCTTCTTCCTCGAGCTTGGCTACAGTATTCTGGAAACTTGGTGTCCGTTTTACGTAAAGCTTTCTTCCGAGAGCCTCACGGCCGGTTTCTTTTTGATAATTACTGCGATCTGAATCATCTTGGTTTGATTCGAATCTTTTTTCTTTAGCAGCAAAGTCTTTACAGGAGTTTTTGCTCGTCTGTTCTGATAGTTTCAAATCCGAGCGGATTTCTCTGCTGTCAGACTGCTCTTCTTTTTTTTCTTTAGCAGGAAGGTCGCCGGGCGAGATCTCTTGATTAAGCAGTTTATAGAGCATGTTCTGGGAGTTATCAACGAACAAGTAGTTCGGCACCTCGTTTCGTTGTTCAGCTTTACTCGAACTCTCCGTTGACCCTTTCTCTTTGGATTTGAGATCCATTTTATCGGATTCACGTTCTTGTTTTTCGCTCATCTTGGTCTTGTCCGGCGAATTCTCTGTTGAATCCGCCTGAGGCGTTTCGAGCGTCATCGCGCTTTTTTTCTGGTCATCAGTGTTATTCCCAGGCTTAGGGGTCACGGTTTTTGATTCATCGATCTCATTGGAGAAGCTATCACTCAGCTCTCTCTTTATGTCGTTGGTGCTGTTCTCGAGACAAGTTCTTTTCTTGTCAGCAGCTAACTTTCGTAGTGTTGCATAAAAGCGGTTCTTGATGGCGTTCTCGGTCCTTCCTGGGATATACTTGGCGATTTTGCTCCAACTCGAGCCGTATTTTTGGTACAATTGAAATATCATTTCATCCTCTTCCTCACTCCAACTACCCTTTTTGACACCCGGACAGAGGTTGTTGAACCACCTTTCTCTGCACTGCTTTCCTGAGCGCCCTTTTATAAAGCAGGCGGCTTGTGCCCACTTCGTGGGGCCTTCGGCTTGCACCCAAGCAATCAATTTACGGTCCTCTTCTTGCGTCCAAGGGCCTTTCACGAGCCCTGGTTTGAGTATCTTTGACCAACGATGGAGACATTGGATAGAAGAGCGACCTGGAATATGTGCCGCAATCTTCCTCCATTGCTTTTCGCCATACATAGGTACGTATTTATTGAGGAGCTCATCTTCTTCGGCTGTCCATTTTCCTGTTTTTTTCAATTGGTTGGCTTCATTCGCTGACGAATCATTTTGGTCGAGACGTTCGTAAAATTCGTCAAATGCGAGATTTCCTGAGGGGAGTTTCGTAGAATCAGAGCTCGTTTCGTTCATTTTTGGTGATAGACGTTGAATTCCGGCTTGATGGGCGTTACTTTCAAAATTTTTTCTTACTGAAGTAGCCTTGATTTGATAAGCACCCAAAAAAATTTTGTTAATAGTTTTAGAAAATTCCTCCTTTATAAATTTTAAGCCGTTATTGAAGAAGATTATTTCACAAAACTTCTGGAAAAACCTCGATAGCCGGTGACAGTGAGTTGAAAGAAATTTAAATTTAAGAACACTCTTATTATGCTGATCTTAAAAGAGAATCTCACCTACTCTCTTGTTTTTAAGACATTATCAGTCAAATACTCTTGACAGCAGTTCAGAGTCACGTTTAAAGATAACTCCTTTCGTTAGGTTGCTGAGCAAAGAGCCACAATGCAGCCGCTTCTCTAAGGTTTTTTTATCTCTAAAGCAACAAGTTAAGCCTGCTGATTATTCGTAAGCTAAAATTGAAGTTCATATGAATATTTATCAAATTGTATATCAAATCGCATTCCAATATCAATAGACAACTAACAAAACTTGAAAAAGTACCATTACCATGATGAAGGGGGTCATCATTCAGGAATTATGATTGCTTCTTGATAGAATAAAAACAGCTATTTTTTTTCTGTCTTGGAGATACAGATAGATTCCGAAATTCCAAAATGCGTCAGTGGCTTATTTCGCGGATTCCACTCAGCACCAATACTTATGATGATGAAACTAGTAAGAGACTTAATTTTCGTGTTGCATCATGCTTCTTATTCTTCTCACTGTGAACCGACCCGGTTAATAAAATTGATATTGAGTCCATAATTATCTAAATTGTTACCCCATACAATGACTTCTTAATAAATCTATCAAATTGTTTTTAAGGGAGACTTTCCCTTGGAAATAATGACAATGAAACTCAAAGCCACAAAATGGTAGAAATATGCATATTGTTAACTGATAAATATATTCATTATCAAAATTTAAGTTCACACAAAGGAATTTTTAACTCAATAAATGTTAAAATTAAGATGTTAATGAGAAACTTAGGAAATTTGAAGAATTTTCAATCGTTAACCTGACCTCAAATATTTGGATATTACTTGAGATAGGGTTTCAAAATTCACTGGCTTGAAGATGCAATCGTCCATTCCCACGCTAATATAGTACTCCACTGGTTGATCCGTGTAGGCAGTACAGCCCAAAATAATTGCCTTATCTAATTTGTTGCATTTCTCAAAGTCTCGAATAAGCATCGTCGCATCAATTCCATTTTTCACCGGCATGTTATTGTCCATAAAAATTAGCTTGTAACTCGGACATTTATTCTTACAAGGTGAAGCCACTCTTAGCTTATATCTGTTAACAGCTTCACGGCCATTGAAGGCTGGATCAGTAAGGAACTCCAATTTACTCAACATTTGCTCCATGGCCAAATGGTTGGATGGATCGTCATCGACGATTAAGATCGACGGGCAACAAGTCTCCTTTTTTGGTTGCGGGCTAATCGGAATTTCAGTCGCGCTTTTTGCTTTCGGGAAATTTTTTATCGCCATAGCCTTCGGAAATCCCTTTTGCATGCTAGTTTCTCTCTCTGATTCCAGCGCGCCTAAGTCGTCTTCTATTTGGTCGAAAATATCCTGGGGCCCTGCGCTTTCCTTCTTAATAGTGGAAAGACTGACGTTTTTAAATCTATCAGCAGGCGATTCGGATGATATCTTGCGAAAAGGTGAATCAGGTTGCATTCCAAGTTTGATGTCGTTAATACTGCCAGTGCCGGTAAGATATTTAGATCCGACCTCAAGGAAACGTGTGTAGCTCATCAGTCTTATCTTATTGAAAAATGGTGTTTTATTCTCTGTGGAGGAGGGCGCCGGCTCTTTCTTTTCAGGTTGGTCCATGACTCTGAAAGTGAAAATAGACCCTTTGCCTTCTTCTGAATTGATTTGGAGGCCAAGGCCGTCTGCACTGAGAACCGTAGCTATACAGTTGGAGATTATTAGTCCTATCCCTGCTCCAGAAGAGTTTGAGCTCGTCTTATCGACCAACTCCCAGACTTCCAATGATTTTAAAAGGCGGTTGAGGTCACTGATGCTCATTCCAATTCCTGTATCTTCGACAGAGATTTGCAAGGAAAAACCGGGCTCTCGACCGCTTGAGACAGTGACCTTCACCTCGCCTCCAAATTCTGTGAATTTGATAGCATTCGAAAGTAGATTCATTAGAATTTGTGAAATCCGACTTCGGTCGGACGTTATCCTCTTTGAAAGGAGATCTTGAGAATTTAAGCTCATCTGTATTCCTTTCCTCTCAGCATTGCTTTGGAATATTTCTAAGCAAGCTTCGATAGCTTCAAGAATTTCAAAAGACTCAAACCGCAGATCGAATTTGTTCAGCTGAAATTTGGAGTAGTCCAGCAAGTCGTCGATTATACTCAACAACACCTTTGAGCTTCGGAAAGCAGGCAGAATGAAGCGCTCTTTGATTTTGGGTGCACAGTCGGAGTCTTTCAAGCAAGAGTCTAATGAGCTCATTATGCTGTTTAGCGGCGTTCTGAGCTCATGCGACATCGAACCAAAGAGGTTATCCTTAAAAGCGCTATTGTTCTCAACAACGGAAACTTTATCTCTAATTGTCATATCCTTCATGGTCACAATCACTTGGGCTCCTGGATGACCCTCCTCATTGATCGCGAAAAGCTCGACCTCGATGATTTTTTCGAAATCTTGCTCATTCAGTTTCAATTTTCCGTCGATGATGAAAGGCTCTTCCTCTTGGATGGATTGGCTCGTAGGCCCAAATAGTTCTTTCACTCTCGCTCCGTCCTGAATGGCAAGATAACTGAAAAATTCTGCCATGTGAATATTAGCAATATTGCCGAGGCTTTCTTTTTTCTGAGTCACAGGGGGTGAATCATCTTTTATCAGCAGAGATTGAAACGAATTGTTTTCTTGAACTCCGGTGAACGACTGTGCCGGTTTCGGTTGTTGTTTGCTAGGAGTTAAGAGACTGTTGGCAAGCTCTTCCAGCCATAGGCACAACAGTTCCTTATCCTGACGATCTTTGCGGATTTTTAATGAATTAATCTTCGATAGAGCTTCATAAACTTGCTCATTTGAGATTTCACTTTGTTTTGAGTACCCAAGCAGTTTCCTTGCAGCTTGATTCGACTGAATCAAATGCAAATTTTCATCAAATCGAATGATACCACAGGAGAGCTTATCCAAGACTTTATATGTTAGAGCGTAGTTATTCGGAGTCTTATCGCACGTCGTTTGAAGCATGGCGAGTCCAGGTGAGGTAGTTAATTCTGGAATATGAGGCTGAGTTTGAGTCTGAGGTCGCGGCTGGATCATTGGATGTTTATTTCCTTCATTGGAAAGATTGTAAAGGACTACTACAAGCAGAACAAGCACAAAAAAGCAAGCGTTTAGGATGTCCACCCGATCCAAGGGTTGATGTTTGGCATTCAGGCCTAAAGACATTGCTGTGGCAATGATAGGTAATATGAGTTTTGTTGTTTTGAATCGAAAAACCCTGTCGAATAGCCAGGCGTACCAAGTTGCATTTAGTCCATAAAAATAGCTTTTCCCAGCAGGTTGCAGCGGTAAAATCACAAGTAAGTGAAAGCAAAAGACTAAAACCATGGAAATAAAAATCAATAGCTCTCGTAAAGCCTCTTTCTGTTTCGATGTCTTCGTGTTTCTGCGCCTTGAGTACAAAAGCAGGAATAAAATGACCAAAATGATCCCTAAGCAAACAAGTGATGCTATTCCGAGCTGAGTGTCGAGATTTCCTGCGCTGAACGCGGTACTCAAGCTCCATCCAACTACTATGAGTGGTATGAGATAGCCAAGGCTTGTATGGAAAAGTCTTTTCGAAAAGTTCAGGTCTTTCATCGAAATTCAGCAAGAACTTGATTTAAATATTTTTTTAATTGAGAGAGTTAAGCCAATTAACTTTCATTTATTCAGTTATTGATCCAGGTGATTTCTGCGCAATTATCGCGGAAAAAACCAAATGATAAATAAATATGGTCATCAATTAGGGAATCATTGATTCATTCACTTTACTGGAGCAACAAACACCCAAAGTATCTACTTAAACTAATTAGCTACTCTTAGTCTTTTGGCGCAGGCTGGAAAAGAAAAGTACCCAAATGCTTCCGAATAGGAGTTTTAACGGTAATGTCCTACACAGAAGCTGTCAGAGCAGGTTCGCTGAGGATCACCACGTGGCATCATGGCTTTGAGTTCTAAAGAGATTTTAAGAGATTGTTCTCTGAGCAATGAATATTCCTTACGCCAAAATTTTTCTCTTAAGGGGTGCTTGACGTGAGTTTTAGCCACTTATAACAGCAATTAGAGGTTCGAAACCCCAAGGGAAGCGCACTTGTTCCCTCGGAAAATTTGAGACATTTTAATTAGAAATTCATATGCTAATTTAATACAAGGTAATTTCTTTAAAGTTCAAGAGAAAGAAAAAAGGAAAAAAACTAAAATTTTAAATTTCGATTCATTTGCATTATTTTTTTATTGGAAGATAATCGTTTAAGAACGAATTAATTTGCCAATTAGCCAGACTTTCAAAGTTTTTCTTCATTGAAATATTTTAACTACTTCCGGGTTTTCTAACTAAATGCAACTCCTCTTTGATGGTGTCAGAAGGCCAAATAATTTTAAGTTTTGCTTCCTGCAAAACAGATTCATGGATGAAACTATTGAAAACGTTTTTCTATCTGACGGGTTCCTTTACGTTAGAGGTAATGGATCTCTTATGAGGGTTTCTATAAGCCATTTTGGGAAGGAGGCTAATTTCAGTTTTATTAGTATCAACCACTGAAAAAAGGACATCTGAGCTTAATGGACCTGACTACTATTGTTCTCCATTGTTGTGATAAAGAAACGGCACACATTCAAACTTCTAAGAATAACAACTCATATCAAGAAGACTTCCTTAATTTTATTTTGGTTCTAGCGAAGTAGTTTTTCTCAGAAATGATATTAAATTTCGAGTCAGATTGATTACAAGTTCAATGCTACTTCACTCGGGTATTTGCATTTATTTTCAAATGTGACAAACAGAGGCCTACTTTATGACAAATCAACTTTCTTCAATTTGTGAATGGAAGAACAGGTTCTTTCCGCAATTTGAACCCTAAAAGCGTTCTTTTTTTTTAAACATCAGATCCTTTATACAGTGATTCTTGTATTATCTGTAAATAAATATATCTCGCTCCTAAAATTGATTAACATTTCGTAAAATTTCAAATCTACTGAGTGATAATGAAATAATACTAATAGACCGGACAGTTTCAATACGATAGATTCAATCTGCGTCTCAATTTGAAGAACAATCTTAACGCGTCTTCGCATTTCAATAAACGATTAGAGTTGGTTAAATATAAAAATAAACTCTGAATCAAGATTAGATCAAAAACTCTCTGATTTAACAACAATTATCAATGTCAGCCAACAATAGAACTTCTGACCGCTTCTCCAAGACTCCCGAAAAACCCAGGCCTGACGTTTCAGCCTCGGTTGTTTCATCGAACTTGCTTAGAAGCTCAGGTGGCTTAATGCAAGGCAACAGCCCTTTCGGAGCCACTAAATGTATTATGTGACTTATTGACCCATCATCAACGCTTTTAACTAGCTGTTGTCGACCAACGTATCACATCCCGGACAAAATCTGAATTATTCGCTAGCAAGCTCAATTCCGCAGACAAAAAGACCGACGGCCGAGGTTACGGAAGGAGTGAGACTCATTTCGACGCAGGAACAAAGTGTAATGTCTGCTTGCGCATATTTAATCAGCTCAAGGGCATTGTGCAACAACACTGGTACCTCCCTTTGGGTGTTTACTTGGGTTAACCCCGCTCTCTCTTAGTCAATTCTGTGGAAAATCTGTTTGCAAGGAATGCTCGACGAACAAGATAGAAGAAACAAGAGTCTGCGATATGTGTCACTTCAAGGCGCTCAATAAGCGAGTATGACTTCGCGAAAAATCCTGTCTGAACTGGTTGATAGGCTGCAGAGAGAAGAAACCAGATACTGAAATCAAAAGAAGAAGCGATCAAGCGAGCAAAGGTAAACATTGATCGAATGAAGAAAGAGATTCAAGAATTGGAAGCCAAGTGCCAAGAAAGCAGCTCTGATGTAATAAAGATATTGCTCCGAATTCACGTAACGGCCATATAGAATCCGAAAAATGTCCATAATCTCACAACCATGGAGTCTGAGCTCACAAAAACCGAGGAAGCCTTGTCTAAAAAAAAAGAAACGCTGCTTCGGATCAAACAGAACTTGAATGATGAAAAAGAGCTGGTGGAAGACCATGAGAAAGAATATGAAAAATATCTGCTCTCCTTAAATCGAATGTAACGCACATTCCTCATATCAAACCTTATTCCAATAATTCTAGCAAATTTGAAGTGCAGCAAAAAAGAACAACGCATTTGCAAAAGCTCGAAGAGTACAATAGACTGAACTATCAAAAGATGAGATACGAACAATCGGTAAACAATTCTATTTTGTGTTGTTTACCCATTCTATTTGCTTGCAGCCTTCATTTTTAGAGTACATGCAAAATGGGCCTGAGGTGAGCCATCTCCAGTCAGTCGGAGGGTCATTGATGGTGAAAAGCTACGTTTCAGTCTATGAGACTTGGAATGAGACAAGTCACACAGCCGGCGGTCATAGGGAGACCTTCGGACCTGCAACGCCTGGTGATGTGTCTGTGTCAAAGATCGTGAGTCTTCCTGTGAAGAGCAACCATAGAATAAACTCTGACTCCATAATTGTGGAGAGAAAGGCTGAATCATGCTGCAATGAACCAAAATGTACCATTTTTTAAATTGGCAAAAAATGATTGTGATTATTTCAACAATTTGAATTTCTTAACACTGTTTCTGTGAGATAAACCACAAAATTTAGCGTTTTCTTTTTTTTTTGTTGTTACTTTCTGAAGATAAAGAGTTTTTGTACAGCTGAATCTATTGGTTTTGTGTATTTTGAGTCGAAAGAGGAATCTGATATATGTAATTTGAATGAAACTCTTCCTTAAGAGGGAGAGTGTTTTCATCAATAGCAGCCTTAATCTGAAGTCATACGATGATATTTGCAAAAGAATTAGGAATAATTCAGATGACCGTTAAAGAAAGTAAAGAAGTTGTAACGTCAGATGAATGAAAGTATGGGAGAGTTTCAATGGAATGTTCACAATGTCTCATTTGATTCGCCTGTTTTATTGCCAAATAATTATCTGAGAAGCCTCTTAAGCCAATCTTTGTCTATAATTCCGATGGGAATTTGAACTGGTATTTCAGAGTACGTTTCGAAAATTTCTTTTGTGAAAAATTTATCGTTCACACATAACTCATAGCCCTCAAATATCGAAATAGAGTTAAGTTTTCATTTTGGTAGAGTGTGATTTCCTTTCTAGCTTTTTGAAATTAGTTATAAGAGAAGCGCATTGAAGGCAAAACCGAATGGCGAAATGGACGATCGACGCAATATTTTGAGGTTTTTAATATGAATTTGGTTTTTCTCAAAAACGGTATCCCATTCTACAGAGAAAAAATGAAGACAATAAGTTCATTTACAATTAATCTGCCAGCTTTTTAGAATTAGACTCTTGGAACAAGGAAAGGTACTCCCGCTATTTCATATACCATTTGAGTTACCAAACAAATCGCGGATTGGCTCTTCAATTGTAATTCTTCACATGTAATATTTAGGAGTTACTTACTCATAAGCCACTTTATCAATAAAATTCAAGCTTAGTTTAATTTGACGAATATCATCAGTAACTAATTTTTGCCCAAAGACTTTCCCGTCTAAACGCCCATACCGCATGAAAGACTTTTGCTTATCCTACAATTCTTCCTCCTCTTATAACTTCCTTTGTAAAACTAGCTTTTTTTGGAGTATCATATCCCTAATTTTCCTGTTTTCGTTTTGTTTCTATGCAATATTGCGCATTCTCTATTCCAACCTGAAGTCTGACGAATTCAATTTCAGTTCAGACCTTCGGTATCACGTCCAGAGAGCTATCAACAAAACGATCTGTCGGTGGATCACGAACTCCCACTGTCTGAATTTCATCATATTTTGCCTCTTTATCTTCTTTGCTGTTGTCAGTACATCTCTCCTATATGTGATTGACGCTATCGCGTTGACGTTTGTTGGCCCTGGAAACAACATTCAATTACTCTATTATACACTGCTGGAGATCCCAGTCAATATTTTTCAGTGCTGCCCTTTTTTCATGGTGATGTTTGTGCTTGAAGTCACAAAAATGAAAAGCATCCGAGACTTGGAGCCTCGTCAATCACTCACGCAGAGTACATATACAGAGAGTGAAAGGAGAAATTTAACGAGATTTATATTGAAAAAATCAATTGTTGTTACAGGAATTCTCTTCTGTTCTCTGCAAGCCATCGCTTTGTATGCTGAAGTTGGAGGAAAGGTCCTCGATGACAGTTCTGCGGTCTATTCTGTTTTCAAAATATTGAATTATTCCATTCTTTTTGCGACTTCGGTCTCGCTGCTGAGCTTCTTATCCCATGAAAAAAACGCCCAAGCGATGAGGATTCAGCTATCAAGAGCTAATCATAAGGAACAACTTATCATAAAATTCCTACAGGACCAAGAATTGGACAGCACGAGCGTATTTAAAATAGTCGATGCTGTCAGCCAGAATAAAGAAATGTGCCAGCAATGCAATAGAGAGAATTATTACTGTTTCCATGGGTTAGAAAAGGCGATTGAGGGTAAAATAGCAATGAACTTTGAGAGGTTGAAACAGCAAATTAAAAATACTGAGAATGATTCGTCACTGCCTCTACTACCAAACTCCAGAAACGGGACATTATGGCTAAAAATTCCTATCGTACTCATCACGACAACTTATTTTATCCTCGACATTTGCGCTATATCAAGTTTTTTGCTGACAGTTCTAAGCAAGGAAAACAAGATACACACTGGAGTTTTTGGATGGCTGCGCACGACTTTTGAAATAATCAACATGATGGTCATTTCGATTACGATTCCCCTACTGATAGCAGAACGTAACGTCTTTGGTGACCCTCCGGAATATTTCACCTTCATGTTGGAATTTCAGAACCATCACCAATCTGAAACAGGAAGTTTCTTGTCATTAATAGGCAATCAGTACAACTTATGAGATTTAAAATTCTCTTGTGTTTTATTTTTGTGGAAACTATATATGATACGATCTCGTATTATATATGACTCATAATCCAGTTGCATGAATGTAAAAATATTTTGAAATCAAGCCATTAGATACCTTTAGATAGAGATTATTTTGTGACAATAGGCAATCAATATAACAATCGAATTAGTATTATCAATCAAAAAATAATCATGCTATTGCTCTAACGGCAAAAAATTTAAAAGTGCGAAATTAATTAGTGACGAACTCCGCGGACAAACTGTCAACAGACATCGTTACCCACGTCTGATACAATGAGCAAAAATCTTTACAAGACCTACGCGGCAAGTCCAAGCAAATCTCCTGAGCGGTCCCCTAATTCGGCCATAAGGTCACCTCTCACGAAAACTGTCAGCAAAAGCGATCATGGAAGAACTTTGGAGGACAGGATCAAGGGGCTAATCGAAGATAATCAAAAACTGAATTATCTTCTTGAAGAGAAGGATCGAACTCGGAAAGCAAGCGATCTCGAACATGAACAAAAGATTGCAAAGTTAATCAAAGAGAATGAACATCTTTCAAATATGCATCAAAAGTCTTTGTTAACAATTCAAGAGCTCCAGCATCAAAATAGCGAACGAGAGAGAATGGCTGATGATATTAAAGAAAAGAACTCTGATGACGTTGTAAAACAACTGAAAAAGGAAAATTTGAGGTTAATCTCAACAATAAAAGAGCAGAGCAGAGAGATCGAACAGCTTAGAGCTAAGCTGATTAGCTCCGAGGGTTTGCAAGCGGATTTGAATAATTTACATTTGAAAGTCATTAATCTGGAGTATGAAAACCAAGAGTTGAGAGAGTCAGGAAAATTTGATAAAAACAGTCGATTTTCTCAGAGAGATACCGAAGGACAGCTCGCTATGGGCATGCAGCGATTCCCAGACTGTCTAAAAGTTCAGCAGCTTGAGTCAGAGGTTGATAAGCTGAATACAATTATTGACGATTGGAAAAAAAGATATGAAGAGGCTCAGAGCAGAGTCGAAAGCCTTGAGCTTGAGATGAAGCAGATTTCTAAGTCTAACGTGGAGGCTGCTGATTTGATCGAGGAGAATCAAAAGCTGACTCAAATCATTGCAGAAAAGTCCCGAGAGCTTGATTTGTTTCAGAACGACACCCGAGAAAGCGCGAAACAACTGAGAAACGAAATTTCAGATCTAAAGGAACGGAATAAGGAGCTAGCAGCTCGCCTTGAGGAAGCCCAGACTGAGTTAAAGAATTCCAATCATTTTAACTCAGAGGAACTAAGAGGAGGCAATAACGCGAGTTACAAGCGTGCTTTGGAGGAGTTGGGTGAAGCACGCTATCAAATACTTGAACATGAACGTCGTAATGAGAATTTGAAGAAAGAAAATGAGAAACTGAAAAAGAATCTAAATGAATTGACTGACCAGATAGAGAGATATAAACAAAAGAATGAGGAAACTTGGGAGATTAGAGAGAAACTCGCAAACCTTTCTCACGAAATAACTCGACTCAATGAGCAACTAACAACTTCTCAGAAAGAGAAGGAGTTTTTGAAACACAATCTGGAGAGACTGACACGAGAAAAAGACAGGCAGATTAGTCGCCTTCAAGAAGAAAATGGGCGAATGCGAGATGATCTTTCAAGAAACGAAAATTTAGAGAGTGAGTTAGCATCGAAAAGGCAAGACTTGCAGGATGATCAGGTCAGGATTCAAAAACTTGAAGGAAGAGTGAAGGAGCTGATGCAAGAGAAAGAGTATCTGAGAGAAGTACTTAGCCAGCAATCTGATGAAATGCAGGAGCTTCGTCAAATCAAAGACTCTGTCCCTAGTTTAGAATCAAAGCTTCACTCAGTTATGAAGGAAAACGAGGAACTTACTATGAAGTTTGATAGGTACAGGCTCGAAGCTGACAAGTTGAGAGCTCAAGCAGAATTTGTCTCCGAGCTGCAAGAAAAACTTGACCAAAGCAGTAATGATTGCATCGAGATGCGAACCTATATTCAAGAACTTCAAAGGCAAGTCGATCGTTATAGAATCGAGGCGCAAAAAGTGCCTGGGATGCAAAATACAATTGATGATTTGACATCGACTAATCGAGAACTAGTGAACCAAATCGAATATCAGAGAGATGAACTGACCAGCTTGAGCTCGAGAGTAAACAGACAGAACGATCTCGATGAGAAAATTCAACTTCTTGAGGAAAAGTTGATTCAAGCGAATATTGCGAAAGAAAAAATGAGCGAACTTTATAATAGAAAAGAGATGGAACTTGATGAACTTAGGGCCAAGACCATCAACGAAAAAGATCAAAAGCTGAAGCTTCAAGAAGAATTCGAGTGCGAAATTCAGGAGCTTCAAAAGAAAATTGTTCAAGTCACCAACGAGAAACAAAAGCTCGAGAGCAATCTCATGAGAGAAATCCAGAGTCAAAAGGAACAAATCAAAGAACAGCTGAGAGATTTGGAAATGTATAAAGACATTAACAAGAATCAGTACAAAGAGCTTCAAAATTACAAGGATTTGATCAAGAATCAGATCAAAGAACTTGAAGACCATAAAGAGACTATGAGAATACAGCAAACTGAGCTCCAAGTGAGTAAAGAGAAGGAAAAGCGGATCCAAGCGCAACTTGAGGAAAATGAAGAAATCTTAAGAAACTTGACTTATGATAACAAAGTCCTTGGATGTAATCTCGAGAACGCCCAAAAGGAAATCGAGAAACTACAAGCCAGAAACACTGACTTGGAGAATCTCAACAGAAAAATTAATGGACTGCAAACCGAGCTCGCTGCCCAGGGAGAAGAAAAGGAGCGATTAGAACGAATCAACGCTGATTTAAGAAAACAGCTTCAGAGTCTTGAGGAGCAATGTCGTAGGACCCAAAAAGAAAATAAATTCACTCAAGAAGACCTTGAGAAAGCTACTCTGGAACTCTTAGAGAAGGAGAAATTGATTGCGGATTTAGAAGCACAAAAAGCAGAAACTGAACAGAAACTGCTCGAGAGTGACGAAGCTATTCATGAACTCGAGCCAAAATTGCTTGAGCTCGAAGAGGTTTATAATAAGGAGTTGAAAGAAAACGAGCGATTGAACTCGTTCATTTTGGAACTTCAAAAGGAAAATCAAGCATTTAAAGCTCAGTCAGGGTCAGTGCCTCAGCTACAGAAGCGTTTGAGCTATTTGCAAAACGATAATGAGTCTCTCACCAAAATGCTTGGTGAGTTGCAAAAAGAGCTTGAGAAGCTCCGTCCAATTGCAGAGACAATCCAAGAACTCGATAAGCGCGTTCAATCGCTTCAGCAAGAAAATAAAAATTTGAACAGAATGCTCCAGGAGAGAGATAAAGAAAATGAAGCATTGCATGAGAACCAGAGGAAAAAATTATCTATTATTGATCAAAACCATGAAGCTCAGCACAGAGAAACTGAAGAAATTAAGTATATCCTAAAGAATAAAGAGCAAGAGTACGAGCGGTTACAAAGAGCCAACGAATCTCTAAAGCTTGAAATTGGCGATTTTAAGCGAGTAATCGATAACCTCTCCAAAGACAACAAGCAATTAACCATGAAATTGAGAGAGTATGAATCTGTCAAAACAAGGAAGCAGACTTTTGAGAGCGAACTTGAGACGGGACTTGATGAAGAACCTTCGACCCGCATAAGAACATTTGACAGTCCGAAAAGCTCTTCTCTGGGGAGACACAAGCTGCAAATTTCTGCTGCAAAGTATGAAGCACTAACGACACAGCTTGCAGACTCAGAGAAAGAAATCAAGAACCTGAGGAGTTCAATATCAGAAATAGTGAAAAAGACGGAGCAAAAATACCAGAATATGATCTCTGAGCTCAATGCTCGCATACAGCAACTCGAAGAAGAGAATAAAAGGCTGAGAGAGATAAGCACTCCTTCTAAAAGAAGCCACTCTTCCATTGGAAGGGAGACCAGTTCAGCAGGACCAAAAAGAGGTGTGAAGGATGAAAGACTTGAGCAGTTAGAAGACGTTACTAAGGAGAATGAGCGACTTAAAGCAGCAATCAAAGAGTATTCAATTCAAACGGAAGAGCTGCGAGCTCGAATAACTGAACTTGAGAGGGATGATCACCCGCTCCCAGTATTTGGAAGTAGGAAACACACGGCGGAAAAAGAAAGCGATCGTGTAGCTGGCAGGCTCAAAGACCAATTCGCAGCGAAGGACGAGGAGATAGGTTTATTGAAAAGGAAGTTGAAAGGTTTTCAAGGTGGCACGGATTTAACATTCGCAAGTAATTCTGAGAGCCAGCAAGCAATCAATTCCTTGATCGCTGAGAATGGAAGATTAAATAATTTGCTTAAAGAAAGGCTAGAAGAGTTGGAAAAAATCAAAAGTATTATTAATCAATCAGATCAATTTAGTTCGAGGATTGAACGGACTCAGTCCAGAGACAGGCTAGATAGTCGCCGTGAGACAGGAGTAAATATTTTTTTGAAAGGAACGATGTAAACTTTTTTTTATTTTAGGGTGAATCTTCAAGGTATTCAAGATCGTCCCAAGAGCTACCAGTGTTCCAACCGAGTGGGCAAAAGCAAAAGGATAATATTCCTGAAGATCGGATTGGTCTGACTTTTAGGGATACTGAAAGGAACCTTATGGCAAATAATAAAAGGGAAGAGGATGTTAGTACAATTAAGCAGAAAAAATACTTTAGATTTTAGTTTATATGTTTCAATCAATTGAATGATGATCTTATCTGTGTGAAAGTAATCGGTTAATACGATTATTACCCTCTTAAATATGCATTTCTTTTAAATTCCTGGATTGTTGATAACACAAAATCTGGTAATAAAACAAGTTTTAGGAGAGAAATTACCAAAAAACTTGAAAAGGGGATATAAATATGCCGGTTTGGGGGTTTCTGGGGAGGTGTTGCACCATATACTTTGAAAGAAAAGATCTCATTATAAAAAGAGTAATAATTTAGAAAGGCGTCAAAAGATTTTCATAAAATCAAGATCGTTCTTTGTTTTTCAATCCGTAAGCACAATGCTTTGAAAAGACTTCCAGAAAGTTTATTTTCATGGGATTAAGTCAGATTTGTGAATTTGATAAGGTAACATCGTTTTATTTATCCGGAAACTCGCTTCGATTGATCGAAATCGGTGCAAATTACGGACCTAGCCTCTAAAGACCTCAGCCGAAGTCTTGGAATACATAACAAGTCGTGCCAAGCGACGGAAATGCAAAACTCTTCAGGTGTTTCTGGGCGAGAGATCAATATCAGTACACCTTGAGAAATGAATTGATTCTCCATAAAAGGAGAAACTGATCATCTTCGACAAAAGAACTAACAGAGTAGACAACAAGCAGCCCCCCGCATAGTGAATTGACCTTGAAGTAAGTGCTATATAACACGGATAATGTATCTGATATAATTCGATTTTGGGTAAATACAAGTAAATTTATTTGAACAAAATAATATAAATCATGTTATTTAAAGAAAAGTACCTGATTTCGAAATATTCGTTTTCGAGATACTTGATACAAAATACGCTCTTTTTTATTAGAAAAATTTGGAATTGAAAAGAGTCTGGCAAGGCCGAACTCAACATCAAGTTGTCGTAGGGTGGTCTTGAAATCTGCTAACTATTCCGTTCTTATCACTCACGCAAAAAAAATATTTTCCCTGCATATGGATCAGAAAGATCAGATATAATATCGTAGGTTTTCCTCTTTTCCTAAAAAATGAAGTGTGAAGTTTCTCTTTCTGAGAAAACCAGGAGCTTTAGAGAGCAGGTATATGCTATGCTTAATTAACTACTCTATGCTCATTCGTAACTTCATTCACCATTCCAAAGCCACACAATCGGTGAGTATGCTCTCTTGTTACAAAGAAAGTATCACTAAACCACGCTGAGATTTCTCGTCTCTAGTTTAGATATTTATCTCCTTACAGTCTATAATAATGTTCAAGAGAATAGTCAATACAGATGGATATATTCAAATGCTTCCTAAGCTGTTCCGAAATTGGTTCACCCAAATAAAAAGAGTATCTCGAATAAAGCTGGAGAAAAATTCGCTACTGTCTCGCCCGTAGTTATAGAAAGTAAATCAATGGTTTTACAGAATGCATTCAGTCCTTTCTTTCAATTCAATCATGGATCGAGTCCCAGAACCAGCAAAAATATTAGACTGTCTGATCCTCTTATATTATTTCTGTTGCTGATGAATTTCAGGTTAAGAATTCTGTTATATATCACTTTCGGTTCATCAGAACTCAATCGTAAGCCACGGCTATACACCTCGCAAGAATTCCTTGAAACACCTATATTAATGCAACAAGATGCCTGAAGGGAACTCATTTTTAACCCAAAACCGAGCTTCTTTGGCGAATGATGCGTTGCTCTAATTAAAAGAAATTACCTTCTTTATTTTTCGACTATAATATTGAATAGTTTCCATTATTCGCGAATAGATTAAAAATGTTCAAATTTTTTCCAACATAAAAAGAGAGATACAATTGATAAAGCCTTCTTAAAATCGATTAAATCCAGTGTGCTGTATTCCCGTTCACTTGATGATAGAAGAGTCCTAATAGAAACAATTTTTTAAAATTTGATTTTATAACTCTGAATCGAAGCAGGGCATCATTCTGATGGAAGAAGAAATAAACAAAGCAGATGATGATTCCGTGCAAAATGATCATGATGAGGGAACAAAAGGCAAGAAAATATCCAAATTCATCGAGAGAACGTTTTCTTTTTTAAAGGTATTGCATTCGTTACTTCTATTGATTTATAGATAAGAAGGACGAGAAATATACAGAAATTGTTTCATGGAATAGAGACGGCACTATTTTTATAGTGAAACAGATAAAGAGGTTCTCGGAGGAAGTGCTTTGGAATTTCTTTGGACACAAAAATATCTCATCTTTTACTAGACAAGTAAATGACTTTTAAATTAAAAATTATTTCTCAGACAATGCAATGTAGATGAATTTGTATGGATTCGAACGTTGTGCCAGCGAAGTCGATCAATGTGCTTTCACTCATCCATTTTTCAATAAGAACAGCAGGTTAATTCAAGAATAAAACTCTATAATGCTTGTGATACTAGTCGTAGACAATTGGCTTTGATATCCAGGAAAAAGAGGAAGCCGAAAAGGAAGGATGAATCTTCAAAAACACGATTTGATTTTTCTCCTTCTGAGGAAGTAGTTACTTATCATTGTTTCATAGCATAATAATTCTCTTCAAAAGCAGTTAGGAAGTCTGTCTTCACTAAATAATACTTGTGATCATACTCCGAATATTCCCATCCCACAAGAGAACACAAATATTGTTTTTACCCACAAACATAACGAGATTCATCAGACTGAATCGATCCATTCCTTTTTTGTTCAGGAGGTTTGGGAACCAGAGTGGGTAAGCAATTTTATTGAGGAGCTCAGGAGTATGAGATTGCAACTGCAAAAAGAGAATGAACAAGATGATTTCGAGCTTGTGATTTTTCTGCAAAATCTTATTTCACAGCACCAAAATGCCGACCAAAATTAAGCCATACAATAAATCTCGTGCAAATTGATGACTCCAACCAGTTTTAAATCAAATTTGATCATGAAACTCAAATAATAGGGATATTTAGAAACTTTATCTTTGAGGAAGGAGCTCTTTCCGAATGTTCTTCTGTATGTTTTTATATCTCGCTTTAATTGCAATTCACAATTGCAACAGCACTGTGCCATCATAGTTTTAATTTTTGTAGCTTTTCACTTTTGACACTTTCGCATCCATGGAGTTCATGAAGTAGTGAGAAAAACTGAGAGTGTTGATAATTGAAAATGGATTCGCAATCGACTCGGTTCATAGCAAGAATTCTTCTAGAAAATATATCATTACATCAAATGAATCTCTGTATTTTACGAATTTATTGCATAAACACATTTTTTTATCGAAGATGTTCGAAATTTGATCTCCAATTAATAAGAATTCAAAATTCGATCGCCTATTTCCAATTCGTGTTGGAAAAAAGAAGCTGGAAAAAAATTCCAACAAACTTATTTGAGGTCCATCTTTGCTGAAAAACAAGGCTGTCGAGCTTCATTAGAACCGTATGAGAACCCACAACAAAAGCTATTCACTTTCTTTCTTTTTCAAATTTTAATTGGCAACACCGATTGCCTGGATAAATCATTGATCCGTCCCTCATGTTAATGACAAATTACTAAACTGTTCTAGATATAGGAACAGAGAAAATTCTTACCATTTTGAAGATTCGATTTGAATAGCCAAGTTTCCTAAATTCTGAGTGGTAGAAGACATATATCATTCATTAGAGAAGAGATGAGCCGAGTCATTCGTATATTCACATTATGAAAAGGAAATCTTCCCTAAATCTGCAAATAAACTTGATTGCCTCCAAATTTGAAATTTCTGAAATTCTGATGTCATTGTTATCGAATGATCCATAAACTTCTTCAATGAAGTACTAATCATCAACCCGAGAAAGCAATACCATGATTTTTTTTAACTGTAATGAGCTCTAACTATAAAGTTCTTAGTTCCTCAGAATATAATTTTTATAAATCCTTCTAAATTAAAGTACCCTTTTCTATCGAAAAAGATCAATCAAAGCTCAAATATTTGAATACTTTTAACACATTTGATTTCAGAACGATCCAAGGATCGATCAATCGATTTTTCTACGTGTTCCAAATTGGAATTTGTTCTAATAAATTAGGGGGTCGGGCCTTAGTTATCCTTAAAAAAATAAAGACTTAATGACAAATTGATACGAAATCCCCTTTCAGTACATGAGGTCATCATCATCTAAATTACGAATCTCGAGATTGAAGCATCGATATCTTTCAGTTATTCCTATGAGATCATCTGATTTAGAGAATTCACTTGTGTTCTCTATTAGGCGCTATATCAAGTATTCAATATGAGTTAAAGGAATACTTTTAAGAAAGGTTCCTAGCGGGAAATTGAAAGAACCTCGCATTCAAAAAAAGGCTTAAAGAATTTTATTTTCAGAATTCGATAATAAAGAGCAATTTCGAAGTTGAGAGATCAGTCAATTTTGATTTGATTAATTAATTCTTTTAGTCATCCAACGAACTAAATTCGGTTGCGATTATTAAAGTCGAATAATTTTCAGAATTCTCGAATTTATAAATTGGAACCAGAATCCGTAGAATTCGATATCAGCCACGCAAATTTAGAAAGTTAGTTTTGATCGCGAAATTTTCTCACGAAGTAGATAATCAAATTATTTTAAATCAATTTTCAAAACACTGACTAAATGGAACTCTCTCAGACCCCGAACCTTCCAGCCAAAATCACTAAAAGCTCAATTCCCGTTGCATCCAGCTTTTTGTCAAAGCTTTACAAAATCTTAGAGGTAACAACTCCAGCCTCCCTTCTCACTCCATTCATTTCACCCACATCACTTTAGACGCCAGAGATTTCGCACATAGTCTCCTGGGATGAAGACGGCAAATCGCTGGTTATCAAAAATGCTAACGAATTTGCTCAAGATATCCTTCCTAAATCCTTTAAACATGCAAATCTTTCTTCATTTATTCGTCAGGTAA
>ENA-UOTX01000967-UOTX01000967.1-compost-metagenome-genome-assembly--contig:-NODE-967-length-25597-cov-16.044592_pt1 | contig 25597 bp, 22 predicted proteins | sample MGYA00238143_ERZ746982 | MGnify/ENA primary metagenome ERZ746982 (study PRJEB28758, sample SAMN06268862) | compost metagenome | isolation source: single cell | place: USA: California, Emeryville, Joint... | reverse complement strand
ATTGCAAACAGGTTCATTCATTAACTTTTTTCCTCCATATATCACCTTCTTAAACTTGTGCTTATAGACAAATCTATATACGTGTAGATAATTGTAATTTATCACTTTTATCTGAATAGATATTTTTATAACTCAATCGTATTTGCATTTTCAGTGTGCTTCGACTCAGAGGCGATAAATTACGCAGAAAAAGAAAATTGATTCAAAGAAAAAACATGAATGCTCATAAATTGAGTAATAAAATCAAAACAAATATTACTGTGAGTCTTAATTATTACATATTTCTCTGCCCTGCTTCATTATTTCATGTGTCATTATGGGTTTCTGTCTGAAACAAAAAAGGTTCTCCTGAAATAACGAATAATTGATACCAATAAAAAGCACTGAATAAGTTGGTCTGATAATAAAGATTAGAGGAGAGAGTGAGCAGTGGTTGAAGAGACCGGGTTAATATTTGGAGAATTGATCTCCTATTTATCTGCCTGTGCTTAATTTTAGTCATTTAGCCAAACATACATTGTTTTTGGATTCTTTTATAATCTTTAGATATCATCACGACTGAATTGTGAAAAGAAAATTCAATTCAAAATCGTACACAGCTTGAAAGTGGAATCGAGAAACTAAGTGAGATTGTATGTTATTGAAGTGTTGAATAAAAATGTTGTCGACATTGCTATTCAATCATAATTCCGGATTCTAATTGACGAATTAGACAGATAACTGGCTCGTCTATGGAGGAAATCACCGGATAACTCAAGCCTAAATATTTTATTTCAAATAAAGCTATTGGAACTGCTATCATTGTATTAGAAAAGATTTGCACTTTGCGAAATTAGAGGAAATTCACCTTAATGTAGTTGCTAAAATTTAAATTCAAATTGATATAATATATAAGTTTGCTTGCTTATCTCTCTCAGACATGAGCAAACCAGCTGACAGCACCTACATCAGAGTCCTAAATCAAGCTAAACGACCATTAACCAAAAATCAAACAGAATCTAAGAAAAGTGCTAAAACTGAAAGTAAACTCAGCAGAAATTCAGGATCTAATCTCACGCGTGATAGAACTTCACAATGCGAAACCCCAATCTACACAGAATAAAGAAAATATCCCGCCTATATCTAATATACCTGCAAGCAAGCTCCCAAATAAGCTCTCAGCCAGTCCGATCTATTTGGTCAATCAGAAAATATTACTCAGCAAATCCCCATTGCTTCCAAAAGTAACGCAACCTTCCTTTGATAAGTCACAAATATGCCTCTGCTTGTTTAGAAAACAACTCCAAAAGCTCCAATGGAAAAACCTACTCACAAAAGCAATAGAAATAACATATTGAAAGAGAAAGGAAACCTTTCCACAACCATTCCCACATCGAAAGAAGGCCCTATCAAATCCAACCAATTCTTGACAGCTCATAATGAGCACCACTTCATAAGTACTTCCTCGAGCGGAAATCACATTGATATCTACGAAGATTTTCAAGCAACATGTGAGACAGAGGTAACTCTCTACTATCAATTGACCAAGAAAGATCTTATCCTATTCATCCAACAGAAGTCAGAGGATCCAGCTGATTATACTCAAAGAAAAGAAACTGCCTTGAGCAACAAGCGAATGAGTGCCAAAAAGCGATTGTATTCAGCAAAAAAGCATCTCAGTGGTCCTGCTGAATTATATTTCGATGGTTACGGAGCATCCTTCTCTGAGAGGTAATATTGTTACTTGCGGACCAGAAACATCTAAATTCTCATATGTAGACATGAGTCGGAACTCTCTCCACGTTTTGATTCAAGCCGAGACAAATTGCTCTCTCCTAACTTGAGAACATATCAGAGTCTAGGATTCAATAATCTGTCTCTCAGTCCAGCATCAAAGCCTAGCCCCGACAGATTTCTGTTAGGAAGACAATTGAGCGACCGAATCAGGTCAATGGGATGCTCTATCCAGGAGAAAAATTCTCCTTATTCAACTTCTCAAGAAACAATAGATTCCATCCAACCTAAGGACCGAGATTCAAACTTAGCTTCTCATACCGAACAAGCTAGCCAAATGTCGGCAGTGAGCGAAGCGAGTCGCTTGTTCTCTCTTAGCACGGGCGGTTTCGACTACGACCAAGCTCTCTATCAAAAAAGAATCGTTGAAGTCGCTCTTTCGAACCCACGAATTGCGCTTGGTTCACATTTGACTGAGGCAGAGATCAGAGCTCAAGAAAGCCCTTTTGCGGGAATAAAAGGCTATTCTGCTTATTTAAACGCTCATTATGCTTAGTCAAATGCGATTTGATTCGATGATATCTTAATTTGTTGGAGTTATGCGTGTTTCAACCAATTAGCAATGTTATATATCTTTATTTAGAAGTATTTATAAGAAGTTCGCATGATACCTCTTGAATATTGAAAAATAATGTTTCTTTAAGAGTAGCTGAAACAGGGTTTTACTTTGAATTGCATGTTATGTTTTTCCTTTAAATATTTTAGGACTAAAACGCGACTAACACATTCATTTGCGGAATGATTTGCAAAACAAACGCTCGAAATAAATGTATGCATACGAGTCAAAGAAGGCAACTAATTCCTTGTGATTTTTACGGATAAAAATCAGTCAGTTTGCTCATATTGTCAGATTACGCTTGTTTGTTTCCAGTGAGTTTCTTAAAGGAAGTAATCAGGAGCTCTTTTATTGACTTGAGGTTCATCGCCCTTTGGCGCAGGATCGAATTGAATGCTGTAAAATTTAAACTTAATGTCTCTGCAATAAGTTGAATAGCTTACTAATTTAGCTTAAGCTGATCATCGACTTCCATTATCGCAGCTTGATTTCCGCATCTAAAGTAATTGAATAAATCAATGAAATGGCTGTGTAGGGAGGTACCTATAGCAGTAGTTTGGAGCGGAGAAGATGGTTACAACCTTTCCATCATGAGTCTTTTGGTAACCCTGCAGAATATTCGTTGACTTTTCAGAATAATAATAAATACTTACGTCCATAACGAGCTGATGAGCTCTCGCGATGAGTTTAAGCTTATTTTTATGCGTGAAGGCCTGAGAAATATCGGGTCCCCAGGTATAGCCTGAGCCTCTTGGTGAAACACCCCATCCTAAGAGAAAATTCAATCAGTTACACTCGCAACAACACAATTTTACCTGATTTGTTATCATCAGGGTCTGACCACAGAAAATCACACATTGGGCCCTCTTGTGGGAGATCTTGGAATCGATTGAGATTTTTCACACTGTCAAGAGACTCTACCGAAGGCGAGAGACCACCATGAAGGCAGAATATCTAATTTGATGAATGTTAGATGATATTCTGGTCGATACTGCTTACTTCGCCATTGATCAGGCCCGATAATGGAAGGTAGCAGAATATATCCGAGAACATTTTCCAGACGTTTTCGCTGCCGTATTTTTTGTAACATTCATCGTAGAAACCATAAATTCTGTTGATTTCTTTGCTTTCGTGGTTACCTCTCAAGATAGTGATACGGTCTTTATATCTGACTTTGAGGCAAAGCACTAATGAGAAGGTTTCAACGCTGTGGAAGCCTCTATCGACGTAGTCGCCCATAAACAAATAATTTGTGTCCTGATGGGTGGAGATGAGCTTCAAGATCAGAAAAGTCATGTATTACTGGAGGTTTGCCACCGATTCTAAATAGCTCAACGAGGTCTTGGAACTGGCCGTGGGTGTCTCCGCAAACGGTGACTGGAGCTCGCACAGGGACGACGTTTGGTTCTTGGGAGAGTACCTCTTTTGCCTGAAATCAGAGATGGGTTTGCGGTTCAAGGAATATGGCAGTTACCTTTTCGCATAAGAATTTGATATCTGACTCTGATAAGTATTTGCACTCATTGATGAGCTGTTCGATCATGCGATCGATGTTAGTGACGCTGGTGACCATCTTCTTGATTAAAATTTGTTAGATAATTACTTTACAAAAAAATCAATTGCAACTTGGATAATTTCGAAGCATGTGGAATCAACTAAGGAATTTATCTTGCGAACAAAATATGGTAATATGGACTAGTAACCGACACTATTGACGGGATTATATCCTTCCTGAATCAGTGTGATTCGAGCTGTAGAGTATGTCGATCGGAATTTGCTCTTAGTGTCTGTTTGCACTTAATATAAGGCTTCATGAGGAGCTTTCATTCGATATTTTCGATCGAGATAATGCGGATGAGGTTCGAGAAATGCTGCCCTGGAAAGCTGGCAATAGTCTCACAATTTTGTGGAAGGATATTATTGGGATGGTTGGCGATACAAATACACATACATATGGACTGTCGTTGCAACCAGCTATACTATTTGTCTCTCATCATAGTCTAATGAATTATAGTTGAGTTCGAAAGAGTCCTTTAAACTTTCAGCTGCGTAGGGATGGCAGCGCTTCGAAACAATATCTACAATAATGAGTTTAGACCTGAAAATTTGAGCTTATTTCCGTACTAATAATCTTAATTAGAGAAAAAAAGAGACTCGAATAGCAATTTTGTGTGAAATAAAAGCCATTGTTATTTTTTCAAAAAGCAGCTACACCTAATGACCTATCTACTATTTAGCTTCATACCAATTATTACAAATCGCAGCACTAACATCAAGCGAGATTTTCAATGGGTTCTCAAGCGGATGTTCCATTAAGTCAATCACTCTTTTAAGAGCCTCCTGTGCTGATTCCTCAGGTCCTTCCTATAAAAAGTAATCGCACCAATACTCTTCAAAAACTCTTACCATTATCACTTCATCGTGAATCTGTAATAGCAACTTCCAGCCCATGTCTTTCAATTTTTGATCGTAGTTGAGCTTCACCATCGCAGCAATGACAATATCTGCTGCTCCTCCCTACGGAAAAATTTACTATGAGAAAAAACGCCTAAATATCCAAATTCACCTGAATAGGTGTATTGATCGCAGCTCGGAGCCCATGGCCGGTTCTCGAACGCTGCTCGCTGTTTATTAAAGCAGAAAGATTGCGGTATCTCCCCATTAACGTTCGGGTCCAGCCTTGCTCAATTGCCGTTCTCTTAGCCTTATCTTGCCACTCTTTGATCTCCTTTCTATCCGCATACCATTTATTAACCACATCATTCGCTTCTTCTATCGAGCAACCCCAGTCCTTCGCGAACCCATGCGCTGATTTCCCATACGCAATAGAAAAATTCAATGCTTTGGCCTTTCTTCTCTCTGCGCCGTACTTATCCTTGAGGAGAGGGGCCGGTGGCTGACCTTTCTTTGAGTCCCATTCCAAAAGCACTTTCCCTTCTTCCAGCTCTTTTTTGATTTCTGGATACATTCCCTAAGTTCAAGAATTACAACCAGTGTCTCATCATCAAACTCTTACAACAACGGTTCTTGAATGAATATCTTGTCCCGAAACAAAAGCGTCGATCATGCTCTGGCAGTTTGTCATATGAGCGAGCACTCTGAGCTCGATTTGTCCATAATCAGCAACAATGAACTTTTTTCCTTTCTCAGGGATAAAGGCCTTGCGGATCTTATATTTGTCTTTTTCCAACGCAGGCTGGTTCTGCAGGTTAGGCTTACTTGAGGAGAGCCTGCCCGTTTCAGTATTAAGGTTCAACGAGCAATGAATGCGAGAGTTCTCATCGCCCATTTGACTAAGCGGGATAATGAATGTTTGGAGCAGCACTTCAATAGATCTGTATTTTAATAGACTCGAAAGCGCCTCACAAACTTGGATTCCAAACTCAGGCTTGCCGTTTGCTCTGAGGACAAACATATATGATGACGTTTTATTGCAATGAAGGTATTACTTAAAAAAATCATAGGCTTTTCCGTATTTCTGAGAATCAGGGTCACCCGCGAGTGCTTTTAGCACCGAAGTATCAACCGATGGCAAACCTAGCCCAAGAAATTGACTCCTTCAAGACTATATCTCATTTTCAATACCTGAGGCTGAAGGCTTTATTGAAGGGATACCAAGTCCTCTAATTATCATTTCTCGGTTCTTCAAAGGCGCTTTTTTGCCAGGCTCAATGATTTTCTTCGAAAAATTTCGTTATTAGCTCCACATTCACACCACAAAGAGCAAAATTTACTTTCGTGTTCAGCACTGTAAATGACCTCTCAACTGGGAACTCGTCGAGTTCAGTTTTTTTATTTTTACGTTTCGGTTCATCAATTTCAGCCTCTTCAAAGTCGAGTCCATCTTCATTATTGTCGTCGTTTTCCGTCTGCGCTTTCGTCACTTTCTCTCTTTTGAACGGCGCAAACAATAGCTGCTGAAGCTGCGCAATGCTGGAAGGATTGAATTCATCAGCGTCTTCCTGTGTGGACTTCACCCATTCCAAAAATTTGTCTTCATAACCCTTCTTATCCGCCTCTGCTTTCGCTCTGATTTCCTAAGTAAATGACCAACAAATTAATGATTTTATTCTTTATAGTGAAAATAATATCACCTCTAAGTACTTCACATCTACTTTGATACCCGCCCTTTCCATATCAGTCAAGGTTTCTCCAAGAGGCAGCCAGTATTTATTATAAAGGTCCATGAGATTTTTCATCCCTTCGAAGTTAATTTCAAACTCCTTGAGCTTCGACAGCAGATACTCCCTCAAAAAGAACGTCGCTTCAGCATCCAGTGTCGAATACTCGATCCACTTCGGCAACAGTTCTTTATTTGTATGCATTTCAACGATGCTGGGGATCTCGATCGTCTTGCCTACCCCACCGCTCTTCAGGATCTTCGCTCTGCCGAAGATACTAGTCATGCTTTTCTTTACCAATGAGTTCAAAAAAAGCTTTTTGTATGTTTGCAATGTTTGATAGCGAGGGTCGTTCGGTGGCAATTTGCTCTCGAGATGTGCGGCGATTTTCCTCTTGACTTTTAAGAGGTCCTCGCGGTAAGAAAATGTCAAATGCGCTAAACTGTAGCCTTTGAGCTCTCTTGATGGGTCGAGTAGTCTCGCCATATGCATAGTATCACCTCCAAAACCCCTTGTAATTTAAGAGATGAGTGGAGAAGGAAAAAAAAGCGAATTCTTTAGGAAAAATAAAAGTCCGCAGCAAATAACAGGAAAAAATACTCAGAATAATACACTTACACGGTGTTGATGCCGTGATTGAAAAAAATGTGTCTATCGAAGCCATAATTATGCCAGCATTTAAGGTATTTTGGGTTTTCAAAGTAATCCTTGAAAAGGAGGATGAGATCCTTATTCTGGCCGAAGTTATCAATAAACAGCCCTGTATCAGCTTAGTATAATTCTCCTCAAGGCAGTTTACTTGGTCCATTTCCGAAATCAACTTCTGGTCCGCAGAAAGCTGTCGCGCAGATAATTTTACCATGACCAACGGGTGATTGCTCTCGAACTTCCACATCGACGGTTTCTGTATCCCAAGCGTGTATACTTTAAAAGTTTTAGAGTTAAAGTCGCAGGATGAGTGTACCGGTCGGAGAGTTTCTCGAGTACGCTGATGGCTTTCTCAGCTTTTTGCTTCGAATTGACGATTGTGATGCCTGGGTGCTGGAATTCTTCTAATGCGAAATTTCTGAAACCAGCAAACTGCTCGTAGGCGGATTCCAAGACAGAAAAATAACCAGAAACTGGGCGTGTCAGCGCTTTAAAACATTTCCTCTTTGCAAAATGGATAAGCATCGTATTATTGCCACAAATAAATTTAACAAAGTCTTTGAGATTTTTCTTGAATTTATTAATGACTTCTGCATTGAAATTTCAAGGAGAAGCTATACGAAATTGGTTTATGATTTCAGGTTTATGTGTAAGGTTTTTTATGTGTAGTTGACTTACTAAAGAGACATTCATGAGGATTTTTTTAAGGATTAAGGAGAATTGGAACACAAACTTGGTATTTGTTGAGTCCGATTCCATCGATTTTTCCTTTAGAGAGAGAACAAGAGAGACCGCTGGAAAATTAAATCGGCTTGTAGGTCTCAAGTTGCAAGCTCGAGCATAGATAGAATGTCTAAATAACATTCAGGGATATCATCTTCCAACCAGGATTGAACAGAATATGTATCGGTTTTCTTAATGCATTTTTCGTAGTTCATTGTCACAGATTGGATAATTTCGAGCTGAAATGCGATAGGCCTTTGGTAACTAATACTTTCTCCCAATATCCTTTTAGTTGCTGGCATTTAACTACTTTCGATATCTAACACTTCTAATCTCAAAATAAATAGTATTGTGCAGTAATTCAATCCAGCAATCACTAAATTGAGTATATTCACTTATTACAGTAGAGTTCTGGGTATTTACTTGAGCAGAGTAGTACCGAGATATCATATTTCTCCAATATTTGCTTTAAAATGAGAGTGGAGTTGTAAGAGTCAACTTAAATAATTCCTTTTATTCCGAAGATTTTGAATTTAAATTTGAATGCATTTATTTCAGGATACAGCAATTCAATACTCCTAATTTTGAAGATTGTAATAAGCAATCTTCTTGAAATATCAGTCCTTCTATCGTTTTCAAATTACCTTTACACAAGAAAAATAAGAAAACACAATACAATTTGGAACTTCATTTGAAATCTGATGATAACATACATGATACACAAATTCTGAATATTTTAGCTGTTACTATGGGAAAAAATTCTCTTGCTACCGTTACCCAATAAATAATCATTACAAAATCAGAAAGTTCACTTGATGTACAATTTACAAACTTTTTTGTTTTTCTATACGAAAAATTAATTATAATTTATGAATTTAATAAAAAGTATATTTTTTCAATGAATAGGACTTTCAGATATCTAGCTTAGAGCAATAAATGTTTTTTGAGAATAGAAATAGTTGCGCAAGTAACTGTGAGCAAACAAGGATATAGTGAATACAAGGAGTCAAGCTCTATTTGGGTTAATGTGTTAGTTAATTTGTTATGGGATTAGACGATTCTCAAATCTTTCATTTCAAGCGCCAGGATGGAAAGCCATCGCAATTGAAAGTAAAGAAAGACCTTAAAAACGAGAAGTAAATAATTAGTACAGCAACTGAGCATCAAAATGGACCCCGGATTGACGTCAAAGAACGAACTCATACGAGTCTACTGACGCAAATAAAAGAATTCAGCGGCTACGCTCTTCGAAAGGCTCAAAAAAAAAGAAATCTTATCTATTCACCAAGCTTATCTATTCGTTAGCTTCTTATAATGATGACTAGGAAAATGGAAATGAAGTCTGTAAACCTATATTATAGAGTTTCTCAGGCAGTTAGAATCTCTATTTCCTTAGAATAGTTCATTTTGAAGTAATCAAATCTTGAGTATAGACAACTTCATAAGCTGAGGACATCTCAAATAGTCATTAAGCCAAATCAAGCGACGCAATTGCACTCCAAACAGAGCCTTTATTTCATTGAGTCATGAGCGCTTCTGACAAATCAGGACTCGAGAATTTTAAGATCTTAATCAAGAGTAGTGATTTTCACTCCGTTTGTTTGCAACATTACGAAAATATTAAGCAGTTTAAACTCCAAGTACTAAGATGGAAAAAACTCAATACAGTTCCAAGCAGTACCGTAAAGAAAAGGACCTACCTTGCAGCACCTATGCCAAAGTCTATATAGCCACTGATGAGGAAACTGGAACAAAAGTCGTCGTCAAGAGACTCGAAACAGTTCTAAGCGGTGAAACTATCAACAAAATGATCCGTCGGGAGCATAAACTCATTAAACTTGCTCAAGAAAGCAAGAATCCCCACATCGTCGAGCTTATCACGTCTTTCCAAGAAAGGCACATAGTTTATCTCGTAATGAAACATTACGAGCAAGGCAATTTGCAAAATTACTTGCAAGCAAAAGGAGGAAAACTGCCTGAGAAGGACGCTTGGGAGTTATTCAAGAAGATATGCAAAGGATACGATTGGTGGGTCACCCATGGAGTCGTTCATAGAGATCTTAAGTGTACAAATATTCTCATGCACGATGATGAACCCGCGATATGCGACTTTGGTTCAGCGAGACTTCTCAATGAAGGAGACAACACGACAATGTCCGTGAAACAATTTTCGGTTTTTAACCTCTCGCCAGAGCAGCTCAAGCCAGGCGAAGAAGAGTCTTATGGCACTGAGGTTGACATCTGGGCGCTGGGACTGATACTCTATGAGTTAATTTATGGAGTGCATCCTTTTCAAAAGGACGGGTGTGTAACAGAGGAGAGTATCTTGTATGAAGAGTGCAGGTTTGACGATTCCATTGAAGTGAGCCTTGAATGCAAACAAATCATTTTCTGCATGCTTCTAAAGGATAAGAAGTCAAGAACCCCATGGACAGAGCTGCGTACTTTGATGAACCTATCTGAGCTTGGTTCTCCAAAGAAAATACCCATAAAAAATTTCGAAGAAAAACCCAAAGTTGATGTAAAACCAACTCTTTCGAAATCGCAATTGAAAGGTCTCTATGACTCGGCGATGACCTTTACTCAAGCGGTGCTTGCGATAAGGACTTGCCAAAAACTTGTGAGCGAGATCCGAAGCAAAAATTTTCTTCCTTTTAAAACGTTTTTGATCTTCACATATGGGCTTATAAAAGTTTCTATCATTAACTTGAGACTTGCGCTTTCCTACGCGAGAACCTCTGAAAGGAACGAAGAATTCACAGATATTCTCAATCAAATAATACCTCTCAAAACACAACTTGAAGAGTTTTACTATTCTCAAGTTTTCTTAAAAATGCTGGGAGGATTCCCCGAACTTTCTCTCTCATTCAGACAACGGATGTTTAGCCCTTTGACGAATAATATCCAAATCGACCATCAATATATTGAGCATTTTAAGGAATGGATAAATGATGAAGGTGGTGCTTTGGTAATGCACGAAGCCTGGAAATATCGGGAAGAGCTGAATACAGAGGCAGGTGTACTAACAAAAAGCATCTATGACGTTCTTGCAACCTTAAAGAATAGTCACATCACCAAAATTGTTTCTCTCGATGAAGAAGTCCCAAAGTCTAATGGAGTGAAAACAAATACGCCATTTGCTGAAGAGCTCTTACACTCCCAGCAAATTAAAAATCGCGTGAGCACTTTGAGAATTACGTATGCAGGTCCCATTCGAGATTGACTGATGGACACAGAAGAGAATGTGTTGCGTTATAAACTTTAGTAACTAAAGTAATTTTATAAGATTTTCATTAAAGTTGCTCAAAAATAAGGACATTTGAACATAAAAATTCACAGTGCAGCCATTCCTTCCTTAAGAAAGTAATAAGCCTTCTCCAGAGGCATTGAAACTTTTGTTGTTTTTGCACAACAGCCAGGTGTTTGTTAAGTTCAAATCAGATTTTAATAAAAATACATCAACATATAATTATTTGATCAGATACCTACATCGATCAATCAAAATCGGTCTGATCATCACATGGAACACAAGCAAAGCGAGCCTGAGGTCAAAACAACTACTCTTTCACATGCCTTTTCCACTCGAGAATTCGCGCTGAACCAAGGCTCTAAACTCGTGAGAAAAACAGTGCTTTTCAGTCTGAACCACTCAATCCTTGTGTGCATTCGACTTTTCGACGACTCAATCCACATTACCTACTTTCACGTCACTACAAGGAAGGTACTTCGCAGAAACACGAAATATAAATTTATAAACATCGCACATGTACATGATTTCGACCCTCAGCTAATCGAAAGGAAAAACCAATATTTCTTAGGCATCAGAATATCGAATTCAGAATTTCATTTTATCTCCCTATGGAACCTACAAACTGTTTGTGAACTGCGGCTTTCAGATGGAGTAGACTCGAAGCTTTTCTATTGTTTTATGAACGGAAATTTAATCACTTGGTTTGAAAATGGGCAAGAGGTTTCTTTTTGGAAGGTTTTTGAGGAGAAGCCTTACGCGACTATTAAAATGCCCTTTAAACTATTCAGCTCATCGTCGCAGCTCCCAAATCGCAATCTACTTGTTCTCCAAGCGAGCGATAATAAGGAAATAGTATATCTCGACGTTATTAAAAGAAAAATCGTTGGGGCATCCAGCACAGGCCAAGCGCTTTATCGATCGATAAACTCAGAAAACCAGGTTATTCAAGTGCTGGCTGCGTTTTTGAATGGAGCGATTTTTTGTTATGAACTGACGCCGGATCTACAGCTTCTAGAGCGTACGAAATACGTCTTAGACGAACCGTCCACGACGAAAGTGCTGCTGCTATCCGGCGCGGGTATCTGCATCACCCAAAATTTCAAAAGAACCTCGTTTTATAGTTTAACCAACCAACGAGAAGCATACGAGAATGTTGGGAGGCCAAGCCGTGAGTACTATATGGCTACGACTGAGCTAAGAAAAAACAAGAGAGAATACTGCTTGATCACTCGAGCTGGAGATCTTTTGGCTCTCTATGTCAAATAACCGAAGAACAAACCTTGCGTATGATGGAAAACGGAAGCCCTCTATCAGTTTTCGTTACTTGTTGATTTAAATGCGAGATTACTCAATCTCATTACTTTTAAGGGAACAATATCACATTTCTCTAGAACGCTGCCCTTTGCAGTGTTATCATTAAATTCATATTTTCAGTTAATTCCTAGAGAGGAATGCATTACTTTTCATTGAAAATCTAATGAAACTTATGACTAATTACAGTAATTAACCAGCTCTACTCTCTATTTCTCTCTCTCATGTGTTTAGGGATTATAATGAAACTTTCCTTTTACGATATAAGTTTGCTTACCTCTCTTAAAAAGTGACCGCGATAGTGTTTTTAATCGACTGTCTCAGACTCACTCATTAAAAATTATAGGAATTCCAATCTGATAATTCGAAATGCCAAAGCAAGTTGAACAATACATCCTCGAGCGCGAAATTGGCTCAGGCCAATTTGGAAAGGTCTATAAAGGCTACAATAAAGACAACGCTAAGGACGTTGCCGTGAAGGTCGTCAGACGAGAGATTCTGACAGGCAAATTCCTCGAACTCCTCGAAAACGAAATCAAAGTGCTTCGCGCTTGCGACAACATCAACATCATCAAGCTGTACGACATAAAGAAGACAAAACATAATTTCTATCTGATGCTGGAGTACTGCAATGAAGGAGACCTCGGCGACTATCTAAAAAAGAAAAAGCATCTCACAGAGGATGAAGCTGTCGATTTTCTCATCCAAATACTCAATGCATTCAAGACACTCGTGAAGAATAATATCATGCACAGAGATTTCAAACTCGCGAATATATTGAAACACGACGGACTTATCAAAATCGCGGACTTCGGCTTCTCTAAGCTGCTTGGCAAAGACAACTTTGCGAACACGATGCTCGGATCTCCTCTGAACATGGCGCCAGAGGTCTTAGACGGAGCGAAATATAATAACAAGGCTGATATCTGGTCTATCGGCACTGTTTTTTACGAAATGCTGTTTGGAAGGCCTCCTTTCGTAGCCAGCAACCTCCCCGAGCTCGCGAAGAACGTCAAGACCAAGAAACTCGAAATCCCTCGGAAAATCAATAATATTTCCCCTATATGCGAAGACCTTCTTCGGACAATGCTGGTCGTGAAGCCCGAAGATCGTATTAGCTGGGAGGACCTCTTTAAGCATAAAATCAACACTTACCGTGAGGAGAAGATAAAGAAAGAGTTAGAAGACACGCTGAAGACGCAGGACCTCAGCCTTGTTCATAATATGAGCAAATTCTATATCAACAACAATAAAGTCGTCGAGAACCTTCAAGACTACTCTAAAAAACAAGAGATGAACGAATTCGCAAGGAAAGTTGCTCAAGGCAAAAAGGAAGCGAATAAATACGAAGGGCCGATTTATAAGCTCAAGGAAGGCCCCGAAGACGCCTGGGAAGAAGTCAAAGTCGAGGAATCTCCAAAATCGTTTGATTCGAAGCAAGATGAGTCTGATTCCGAGACCGTATCGAAACAAGAGAGCTTGAGAGAGGCACGGATCAGAGTCGTGAAGCGGAATTCCAATAGAATTCTCCATGAGAGAAATAAGTACGTTTTCCTTGCCTCAGTCGCTGAAGACTGTGTTAAGAAAGGGCTCGGGCTATCAGAATACGCTGCGTTTGTCCTAGTTAAGAAGCTACTAATCATGATTACCAACCTCAAGAGCCGGATCTGTGAAAAGGAGAACATGTTTAATCTCGAGGAGTGGCCTTATTACGTCAAAACGAAGGAGTTTGAGGCCATTGTGAAGTACATTGCGAACGAATATGACGTGTTTGAGGTCTATTTCAACTGTATGTATGACAGAATCGTGAATCTAAAGCGAGTGCATCCAAAGATTGGCACGGACTTCATCGCTATCGTCAATAAGGACCTGAAAAAGGACATTGACAAGGTATTTTTCAACGTGTTGCAGGAGTACGTGATGGAAATCGCAGCGTTCGTGAATGGCGGAGGTTGCAAGGCCTCCGAAGAGATTCAAGCGTATTGGTTGCATATCGATCAATTGCTCGACTGCGTGAAGCTTGATGAGGTGTTTGCTTTCGAAGATGCGAAGGGAAAGCAGTTTGACTTCAAGTTGTTCTATGAGGAAATCAAAAACCTGGATGAGGAAGGATTGATGGCGAGAGTTAATAAAAAATTTAAGGAGCTTTAATTACGTGAATTATTTCGCTTAGCTAATTAGAACTCTATGATTGTTCAGTCCTGTTGAATTGAATATTTGAACCTGTTGAGACTTTTCAAAAAATGAAAGGAATATTGCATATGACATTTTGAAAACGTTATTCAAATAGAATAAAATTATCAATTTTTACTTGAATCAAGCAGCAGCAAATTTCAAAAAAAAAATTGCTGAAAAAGCAAATGATTCTGCAATAGTATACAAAACTCAAAATTAATATATTGTCTCGGCTGGAGCTGAGAAAAGCCCCAACAGAGATAAGCTATAATTTATGCATATACTCGAGGGAGAGCGAAAAAAATTCTGGTTAGTAGTAAAATTTCTTACAATATCATTGTTTTAAGTTTACGCCTCATTAATGAACTTGCTCTTCTATCCTCCTTTGAGAAACTCTCGTTGTGATATGCCGGACTAAAGCATTGATAGGCCGGTAAATCTTTCACTGTAAGGCTATCGATTGCCGCTGAGAGTTCCAGGTTCTCGGAATATTTCCTTGACTTGGGTTTCGCATCTGCAAGAGAACTGTCAATATGATCCTTTGCTCTGAAAATCTTGTCCAGTTTGAGGGTTCTACACAGGAATTTGTATCGTTTAATCTCCGAACGCTGGAGCACGTCAGGGCTCGATTGAATGTTCAATTTGGGAATAGAGTGCACTGACAATGAGTTTCTTGTGTGGCTCATGCGGCTGTTCTTCTGGCAAGTCTGTGAGTCGTGTTTTGTTGATAGAATCTCTGTGTTAGCTGTCGTTTTTGTTTTCGATGGCATTGTTGGAACCATAGTCAACGGAAATGCGTTCAGGGAACTCTCTGAGTCCTTCCTCGTCTGAAGGTCGATTTGCGATCCGACCATCGAATTCAGACGAAACTTCGAATGCAGGCTCGGGCTGCTCCCTCTTTCTAACTCAAACTCGGTGCTTAAGTGTTCTATGGACGACACTCTCAGGTTGGATGTTCTTCTCATTTTGTTCGGTGAGTCGCTTTCAGTCGGTAAAGTGGGAATCGATCTTCTTTCTGGTGAAGGTGATAAACTCCCTTTGGAGTCCTGAGTCCGTCCAGCGGGCTCAAAGAATGAAAATCGGGTCTGTGATGGATCGGTTTCAGGTGAATCGCGAATATAAAAGGAGCTAACGTGTCCATTCACCTTGTTCAAGAGTTTTTCTTTAAGAATCAAAGTTTCTAATGCTTGGGGACCCAGATCCTGAGCTGTGGTAGTAGAGGACGAGGTCCGAGTGACGTTGAGTTTGGGCAGTGGAGAGTTGCTGCCGAAAGAGTTATTGCCATCTTTAATAAATTCATCGACTTTGGTAACACTCGCAGTCATGCTCTGAGCTAAAAAAGCTCTTTGCGCAATGTTTTCTTTGGCAATTCTGATCAATTCGGAGTCAGTTACCAGCTTTCTAAAGACCTAATACGGAGATAAAGAAGATAGTTAGTGACATAGAAATATCATTAAGAATGCCTCATGAGTCATTGCAAATACATCGCATGAGAGAGAAGTCACCGTTGCTGTATCGACCCTTTCGCTGCCTGAGAAAAGCTCTTCCATTCCAAAGTAATGCCCACTCGATAATATTGAATACTGTATGTTTATTAAGAAAGAGTAATTAATTCTTTCGTGAAGATGTCTTTGATAAATACCTTAACTCGCTTTTTCGCCTGCTCATGGTTATGTACAAACAGATGATGCAGGAAGCCTTTTTTTGAAGACTCGATATTATCACTTATCTTTCTTTTCGGCTTTGTTTCAGGAAGCGGAAGCGCTCTTGAGAGCTAACAAAGGAATATATCCTTCAGAGATCAGCTATTGTAAATGGCTACCTCGACTTCACCGGATTTGATGAAATAGATATTATCCGCTGGCTGCCCTTCCCGATAAAACACGTGGTTTTTCTGAAAAGTTCTCTTCTCGAGCTGGAAATATATCTGATTGAGCTTCGAATTCGACAGATGAGAGAACAAATTGAACGTCTTTAAAAAGTCAAGATTCTCCTCATCTCTTTTCTTATAAACTCGATCTTCATTATTTTCGAAAATCTTAAGTACCAATCATCAAAAGAGCTGAATTTACATAACAAACGATTGTAATCCTCTCGTGTCAACGTCCCAAACATCGTGTCGTTTTTACACACAACCGTAGCAGTTCTAACAAAAGTTCATCATTGTTCTAAAACGGCTTCAGGAGTACCTAAGTGTTTTGTTTTGCAAGGCAATCTCGCCAAAAGCAGATCCTGTCTCCATTACCCTCCCAAGGAAGAATCCTGGATAGTCATGTTTGATAATTTTCAACTTTTCTTCATCATCAAGATCATCTCTAAAATCCAATATCTTCGTTTCACCAGTTTCAATTTCATTTTTCGACCCTTCCTCCCCTTCGTTCAGCTTCAACGACTCTATCCGACTTAACGTTAGCACTCTCGTCTTCTCTCGTTGCGCTCGGCGCTGAAACTGTTGTTGCTCTTGTTTTTTCGTCTCAGGCTCTTTAGCGACTGCGTTGTTCTCTTTCAATAGAATATACACAGCGCCTCTAATGATCACATAGAATTTGTCACCCCAATCGCCTGTATACTCAATCAGATTAAAGCAATACAATGAAATATTCACCATAATTGAAAAGAGCTTGCCCTGCCTCATAAGATTCAATTTTCAGTTGCCTCAACAGCAGCAGCAAGTCCTCCGGCTCTAACTCCTTTTTCATTTTCTCGAAAAAGGCGATGTTTTGGAAAGCATCTTGAAGAAATAGCAATTCAAGATCGCATTTCATGCTAGATTTCTTCCGGAGAATCGCTGTCACTATCTAGTTGTCCATATTAGAGCGTTAGAAGAGATAAACGCCTGGAATACCTTGGAATGCTCAGGATTTTGGATGTTGACATTGATCGTTTCGAGCATTTTGCTCGTAACGAGAGAAGTGTCTTGAAAAACAGACTTTCTCCTCGAGATAGTGTATCCAAGTTGAGGAATATCTCTTCCAAGAGGCCAATTTTTGTCAGCTGGGTTCCTTTCCATGAAAAAAAGATCCAATTGACTAAACTAATCTAATTTATCTATTTATCGATAAATGGACCGTATAATCTGCTGGATGTGTTTATAAAAAATAAATGAATGAGCGATGTTAATTATTGAAATTGCGGTTAGTCGCGCTAAGAAACAGAGCCATTAATTGAGGCAAGAGGCGGTATTTTCAGCTTGTTGAGATCGAGTTCGGAATCTAACTCTCAAGCTGCTTTATGAATCGGACAAAATGAAATATTCTAAAGAGCGTGAGTTCGTAGGAAGTATCATTGATAAGTATTTAGCGATGGAATTAGTTTTTAAAGGTTTTTAATTCCTTAGCGATTTTTATATAGGAGTTCGAATTGGAATTATAAGTATTTCGGGCCATGCAAGGAAGCCAAATCGCATGATAAGTGCATGAACACAACGATTCAAGGCTCAAGAAGACCCTCGAATAAGTATAAATTCCCACGAAAATTAACGATATGGAATATGGATACAAATGATAAGCAGAAGCATAGTAAACTCTTCTAATTGTAAGGAAGTTATGACTCGAATTGAGACTCTGGGTTTCAGTTAGGATAAACACAGAAAGTGAATTCCAAAGAAGTTAAAAAAGGGTGGAAAAAATTTAAATATCTGGATTTTAATCAGTTTAACATGGAAATTTAAGTAAATGAGTCCATGGTAAAGACTTAATCCTGCGAAAATAAACTTAAAATGCTATCTCAAAGGTTCATCCAAGGGAATTGTAGTTCTCTTAGAGATTAAATATTTTCATAAAAAATAGCGGCTTTAGACCTCAAACGAACACTCTTCATCAATTTTTTTTATTTAGTTCTGCTTCAAATACTTTCAGCCTTGTTGTTTGACAAAATCATAGATAAGAAAGTAACCAGTTCGTCTTGTTTCGAAACCCGTTGTTCCTGCGTGCTATCCAATTTTTCCTAAACAGCCAGCTAGATTTGACTCTGAAGTAGTTATGATCATAAGGTGAGAGCAGAGCTCTGATGTCCAACTCTATCAAATTGAGAGACATTAGACTTTGCTCAGAAGACAGCTCACGGCGATGTTAAGAAGTAATTGAATCCGTTGATGCGACTCTGATAACAACGAACCTAAATATAGGCTCCAGGACGCAGACACTCACTTCTGAATTATGAACAAGCTTTCTTATTTATGGAGAACTGCGTACGGAAGATTATAAATCAAAACAGATTCTTACTCCTTTCATGCAACATGTGATTCTCAATATTATATCAGAATCATAATTAAATATTTGTAATTCCCGTAGAAAATGCTATAGCTTCAATTCATTGGAGAGACTAGCAACATATCTCTTCGAATCTTTCGAGTGCAACACTACTATCAATACCTTTCAGTTTCAGTGCACTTCTGTCAAAGTAGAATTTTCTGAGCAGAAAAGTAATAGAATTATCATTATCAGATATTTAAACCCTTTCAATAATCGACTAAAATAAATTCTATCAACCTCATTTTACCCGGAAAAACCCTAGAATAATGAAAACCCGTGTTCAAACCCAAGTCCAAGAAGAGCAGATCACTTTTGAGGTTACTGTGCCAAAACTGCAGAAAGCGAATACCAAAATGCCGACCTTTTCTGACTGTTTAGTAAAAGGTGCTTATATTGATGCAAAAGATACCACTAATCAGTGGCTCCTGGCTCAAATCGTTGAAAGAGATGATAGTGAGCACCAAATCAAGATTAACTATGATGGCTGGTCGCATAAATGGGACGAAGTGCGTTAATAACCTTCTGTTCTTCATTGCCTACTATCTTTTTCTTTCTTCAAGTTATGTTTGAACTGTTAATTCAATAACCTAATTTTCATAGTGGTTCTCTTTTTCTTCCGAAAAGATCGCTCATTTCAGAAAACATTCACAAGGTATAAAACTAAGAAAAATTGTTACGAAATATCTAAACTCTTTAGGTTACACCGGTCAAGTGGGCCATGCTATTCGAGACTGGGATTTCGATAGAGAAGACTTAGAAAAGGTATAAAGCCTTTGGTAAGTGATTTAGATCATAATTTTGAACTAGAGATCTACAAAGATGGATGATATCATCTCCAAAGACATTGTGAATAGTTTCGATAGCCCTTATGAGCTTACACAGACTCTAAGAGGATCAGAGTTTATCTATCTAGATTCGTTATTGCAGCACGAATATGAAAATCCTCAGGAAGAATTTCCGGCCGCAGTCCATTATTTCGTGATGCACTTCAGATTCTACATTAAGCTTTTAAAAATGATTCCTGAACTCTTGCCGGAAGTAAAACCCTTTTAGATTACTATCGTTTTGATTCAATAAAATGCTAGTATAAAGAAGGCCTTTCAAACAATGAAGCATTTCTCACGAACAAAAGGATTGCTGCTATAAACTGTTTACACGAAGCAATTGACTCTGTGAATAAGATCTTCGGACCTTCTCAGCGCTGTTGGAAGTTTTTATCAGTAAGTTATTTGAGGAACTCACATAACGGCCCTACTTGATAAGGCGCACGACAAGGAAGACATCCCAATTAAAATCAGTAAAACACGTGAATTCGCGGGAAAAGACTATGAAGTCTCGTATTTTGGAAGTCTCGGAGGAGAAGAGGAAGATCTGAATCCCAAGTACTCCCACTTGATGGTTGAATTAATAAATGCCTTTGGGGAGCTTGGTGGATTCGATGAATGGATTCGAGTATTTGAGTACAATTCCAAAACGAGCCAGTTAAATCCCCTCCCATTTGAAATAATGATGCTTATGCTCACCAATATTTCGGCTATTCATACTTATCTCAACCAAAGTTTCGTAGCCGACTTCATACCAAGAATAAAAGGAGCTCTCATTCGGAGATTTAGAGCGATTAACATCCAAGAAATAAAGGAAATTGACCAAACTTTCGTATTAAAACTCCTTCAAGAAGCTCAGTCATTACTTTGCAAATATCCCAAACCTGAAGAAATATATGAGTTTACTGAAACCGTTCAGTTAGAGCTGGCCATCAAATTTCTCTCTGTTCAACGTATTGAGAAGAGGCTCGCAGGTATCAAATGGATTCGAGAGATAGCAAAAAAGGTAGCGACCTCTGAAGAGTACCGAAAACAAGGCAACGCACAGATAATATCTACGTCTCCAGAAAGCACAAAGTACCTGAATGTGACCATTTTTGGAGAATTGCTACTTAGAAATAATACATTTGAAATCATACTTGGAGATTCTATTCACCCTGAAATCGTCAAGGAAAGTGGAGAAGTCCTCTATTTATTAGAGAAGTATGAAGCAATGCCGCTCAAGTTAATTGACCTGATTTGGTCTTCATGCGAAGGAAAGTCTGAGGCAGCGGTCAAAGCTATAATTGACGTAATAATTAAAATTTCACCCGTTTTGACAAGAGAAGCCGTTCAAAGCCTTCGAACTAAGATACTCTCAATTCCACATGAACGCTTCACCGAAATGCACCTCAATTTAATTAAAAACGTTGCAATGAATACCTTGCCGACAGGATTACACGCTCTTGACCAAGAGCCTGCAGATGCCATCAGTAAATCTGATATTATCTGATTTGCCTTAACCTGAATATTTTTCAGTCGAAATGCCTTCCTTTGAAAATAAATCTAGCGACCTCCGTGAAGAAGTCAATGAGAGCGACTTCTTTTGCTTATCTTTGCTTTGGGATCTCTTAAGCGATGACAGCAAAGCCGACACTCAAATTGCTGAATGTGCGTTAACAACACTTTCGGGGATATTAAAGGAGCGAGCATGCAAGAAATTAAGGCGTCTCTCTCTCTTCAGATGCTTCGAGAAACTACAAAGAAACGAATCTGTTTCACAATGCATCAATCTCGCTCATTACCTTCTAAGCAATACATATTATGCTGTTAAAACTGATCATCCGGATTCTCTTAGCAGTGTCCTCGCCGAACTCGATCAGAAGTTTTCGATTATTGAATTGATTATCTCTGATATGGAGAACTATCACTCTAAAGTAAAGAAAATTCTCGAATCTGAAAGAGAGTACTCAAAATCGAATTCTGCTCTCAGGGAAAAATTGCTGATTGGAAAATACTCATACCATGTCAATTTCAATAATCGATTTGTTTTCCTTGAATTCATGATCCTTAATCCCTGCTATCTAATGGAACTCTCAGAAGAGCACATTGAACGCCTCTGGTACATTTGTGTCCTTACCCCTCTATTCGATTATGATCAATCATATTTCTTGAAATGGATTTCCCCTGAAAAATCGCAGAGAATGAATGAAAGTTTGGTGGGGATAAAGAAGATTTCATTTTTCTTTCAAGAGATTTTGAGCAACAAGAGCAAGCTGGATTATGAAAACTTAACGCAAGCAGGTTTCGAGTGTTTTGAATCTCATTTCAAGTTTTTCAATCGGCTTGAAAATAATTTCAAGATTGACAACATCGATGGCAAATTTAAAGCTATTAATCCACGTTTTCATGGCAAGGAGCAAATGTGGGAAATGTTTCTACTTTGCAAGAACAAAGCGGTTCGAGAATCAATAATGGACTTTATTATCAATTGCTACCTTCAACCAGCGGCTGTAATCAATTTGGAAAAAGATCAAATACGTGAAGAGTTCCTCTTGAAGTGCATGGTACTACTAAACGAAGCTCGTGAGAAACAAGATGATGAGCAGCTATTCAAGATCGTTCTGATTCTCCTCAAATTCTTCAAAAAATCTCAGGAGGAGGACGATGAGAAAACTTCCGTCTCTTCTAATTCGAAGCTTATTGATCTACTATTCTCACTCCTACCTTCAGCCAAACCAGGTATATTTTATTCGCTATTAAACATCTGCCTAAACAATTACTCGCTCTATTGTGAAAATAGAAAATGCGAAATTGATTTGGGATCTCCTAATGGGAATACCTCAAGACACCAGAATCGAACTAAATGCTTGGGAAAATATTTTTGAAACGCAAGATATTTACCGCCTGTTATACTGTCTGAGGATTGTCGAAAATTTTGTATCTGATCGCGAGTTGGAAGAGTAAGCTCTACTTTACTACCTTCTTATGTCTCACCTCTGCTTATCTGTTATCAGGTCACCTCATTTCTCACAGTTACCTGTAGTTGAATTCAGAAACCCTGATTGGGTGGCCAAATTCATTCAAAACGGTGGAATTCAGCGCCTTCTTTCAATACTAATATCATTCCCGGAGCCAATTGCGAAGAACCTCTGTTCTTTGATGACTGCCGGGCTGATTTTAAAATTAGTAGTTTATTTCCAAACTCAAACACAGCTCCAATTGCTGTATGGAAGCGATTTTCATACTTTTTCAACTCAGTTAATCCAGCGCCTTCTTGAAATCATGAATGAAGTTTGCCAATCTTCACTCGTGAGAGAAAAAGCTGAAGCAGACTCTGAGAAGGATGCCAAAGCTGAAAGAAAGATTACGACTCGAAATAATACATATCTCATCTCTGAGGCGTCCTTTTATGAAACAACAGCCATTAAATATGCTCTAACACTCGCTGCGATCATTTTCGACGTGAATCCGAAACTACTCGATCTCTTATACCAGTACAAAAACCTTGAAAATTGTATTTCTGCGGGCTTAGTCGAGTCCAGCAACGGCTATCTCCAAGAAATAGTTTCTGCTTGGGTTTTGCAACTCTCGACCAGCTTTCTTCACAATTCACACCTTTCTTACAAGCCTCATCAATTCTTCATCCCATTTCTTCTTCATCGGACACTAGAACAGGCATTGCTTAAACAAGAAAACTCAGATGTCTTCTTCAAACTAATTTCAGATATTATTGCATTGGGCGTTAAAGACATTGCCAAAGAAGTCTTCAACATAGATGATGTATTGAGTAAGCTTGTCGGATATATTAAAAATGAGAGCATTGGAGAAATCAATGCTCAGGAACCCAATGGAGTCTTGGCTGAGATTCTGCGAACAGTTCGTTTAATTTTCCTCAAACATGATAAGAAAGGTATTTTGTGCTACCAATATAGAGAATTAGTCAAGGAACTTCTTCAGAATTCCTTTTTCAGAATAGAGAAAGCATTAACTCACAGAACCATTCGGAGCCCAAAATATAAGTCATTGGAAACCAGAAGCGCCGCCTTCAAACTGCTCTCAACATTAGCTCGTGGATACGATGAAAACTTGCTTGATATTACGACCTTCATTGCTCCATTACATACGAAGGCTTCCTGGAGAACTAATCGACATCGTGATTGGTACCTTATGCCAAATGAGACCGTAAAATCCAGGACAGGTTATGCTGGACTTAAAAATTTAGGATGCAGTAAGATTTTCTTTGGCTTTCAAGATTGGCTAAAATAATCTCATTGCCATGTAGTGTCCTTATTGAATTCGCAGATTCAACAGCTGTATATGATACCAGAGTTTAGAAGAGCTGTACTAACAGTTGAAGATTTGAACCTACAGAGCATACCTAGAGAAGAGAATATCCTTTATCAATTGAAGGTAAAATAAGCATCCCTTTCCTTTTTTCCTAGATTTTGATAGCGTCTTTTCTATGGATTATCTCACACTAAAAAGCAAGCCTTCAATCCCAAAGGAATTTGTCGTGCATTTAAGAATGTTGATAAGAATCCTTTGGATGCTCTTGAGCAAATGGATCCTGAAGAGTTCTTGACCCAATTCATGGAGTGTCTCAAGAATTTGATGCAAGGAACTAAAGGAGGGCAATCTATAGCACATCTTTTTGAGGGAGTCATGTCAAATGAGCTTATTGCTCAAAATGATGAAAATCCTCTTTCTAGAGAACGTGAAGAATCTTTCTTGACTATTGGACTGCCAATTAAGAATAAGAAGACAATGGACCAGGGGCTAAGTACGCTTATTGAGAGCGAGACACTAGAAGGAGAAAATGCTTACTTTTGGGATGAAATAGGTCAAAAATGCAATACTCTCAAGCTGACGTGCTTGAAGCGTCTTCCAAATCATCTCATTTTTGTGTTAAAGCGCTTTGAGTTAGATTATAACACTATGCAGAGAGAAAAAATTAATGATTACTTCGAATTCCCAAATAGAATCAATCTAGAGCCTTACACGCAGCAAGGATTGAAAAAAGCTCGACAGAAAAATGAAGTTCCTTATGCAGACAAATTAGATCTTGATGAGCTTCCTCCGGAATATTTTGATTATAAACTCACTGGTATCATCATTCATGAAGGAAGTCTTGAGTCCGGACATTATTACTCTTTAATTCAAAATCGAGCAACCGGTTCCACTGTTCCTGAAGATCAGAGCTGGCTTAAATTCGATGATAAGATAGTGTCAGCATATAATCCGAAAGATATTCCTAGTGACGCTTTTGGAGCCGATGAGAAGTAACTTCCTTTTATCATTCAGAACGTGTATTAATTATTCATTAGGTACACATACGATTTAGACAACGGTGATGTGATCGCTCAAATACAAGAAACGAGAAATGCTTTCATACTCTTTTATGAAAGAGTGACTCCTTTCAAGAATGAACAGATAACGAAATCAAATATCGCAGATGTTCAAGTTCACGAAGAATACAAACAAATTGAGAGCAAGAAAGAGAGAAAAATCACGAGTGATTTGAGCGGAGAGCAAGTTACGAACGAATTCTTGGAAGAAATATATGAAAACAATAGAAATCTGCTTGCTAAGCAGAATGTTTTGAGTAAAGAATACTCTGACTTCATCTCAGAGCTGGTGCACCGGCGTGAATTTACTCCCAACCTGCGTGTTTTCAAGGATATTTCTGTAATTGAAAAGGGTTTAGGCCTCGCTTCTCGCGCAGATTTCGAACTTCTCAAAACTGGAATCATCTATTTGTTGACCTCCACACTCCGAGACAAATGTCGACGCAACATAATCCAACTTCTTCCCGCTCTCAAAGGAGCTCTCCGTAAAGTAGGAACTATTCAAATTTGAAAATGTTGACGTTTTTACTTTAGAACGTTCCAGCTAGCCAATGGCTCGTGCACAATTTCACCTCGAAGAAGGTTATTATTGAATTTTTCCTGGATAATCCTGTGCAAGTAATATTTTAGTCTGAT
>ENA-UOTX01000966-UOTX01000966.1-compost-metagenome-genome-assembly--contig:-NODE-966-length-25614-cov-11.619376_pt1 | contig 25614 bp, 12 predicted proteins | sample MGYA00238143_ERZ746982 | MGnify/ENA primary metagenome ERZ746982 (study PRJEB28758, sample SAMN06268862) | compost metagenome | isolation source: single cell | place: USA: California, Emeryville, Joint... | reverse complement strand
CAATGCTAGCAATAATTACAAATCAAGGAATGGTTAGGTTTTATGAATATGATGGTAAATCAGCGATTAATCCCAACCATAAATTGGGCGATGAAGCCACAAAGTTTGTTAGAGGACTTTTTACAGATTTTAAACAATTGTCATTTGATTTGTTTGACCTCTAGTCTCAATATACTGTCTTCTTAACTCCCAAACAAACACCATTTGCAGGTTGTTTATGGCTACATGTGAATAATTCCAGACAAATCTGAAAAATATTTTTCTCAGTCTTGATATCTAATTACTTTTTGGCTTGTTAACCTGTATTCGGCAAACCATGCAAAGTATTGGTTTTTTGAATTTATGCCTTGATAACTATGACTGCAATTCGAGCTAAGCAAACTTAGTCGTTGTTGAGTTAAGTTTTACTCGCGTCAAGACTTTTTACACTAAGGCAGAGATTGACTTGCAATCATTAGATTATTTATTAGCTATTTCTCAGCATTCATGCAGAACATGGTTTTTTTAAAAATACATAATAGTCAAAATTGAAGTTAAATTACCTTCGATTCTTTAGATCTGAACAGCCATATCAAAAACTTTTTAATACTTCTCTATTTTCTCATCACTAGTAATGATTACAATTTATTCCAAAGAGTAATAATACTTCAGCTGTATTAATTGCTGTACTCGAGTAGATTCGAATTGGAACCAAGTAATTCCGTCATATAATATATAGTTGTTATTGTCCATATTTTCAATTCAATTAGACTCATTTGTGAACATGCCCACCTTTATTTGTGGATACATCTATAATCACGGCTGTGTTTAGTTCCAATACTCAAATTACTATTGTTATATATGAAGATTTAGCTTCGAAAATTTTGAAAAATTGCTTTATGAGTGCTGTTCTGTTCTAATATTACTTCATTATTTCAATTCAGAATGTTACAAGCTCGAAGCCCGGCTACATAGCTGGCTAAAATTGGGTATCGAATTCGATTTTATTTTCGCTCTTGAGTTTTAAATTTTAATCTTTTCTGTTGAATTTTGATCACCACAAAAGTCTCTTCTTCCTCTTGATCCCCATAATGCAAAAGAGAGAACATTCAGAGTGTTTTCGGAGTAATTGGTCCATTTATACTTACATTCCCATTAATATGACTGAATTTATCACTGCTATAGTGTGGAATGATTTTGGAATTTCATAAAATTCTTCTTCCAATGGCTGAAGGATCTCTGAATTGGAAGAGTTAATTCGAATGTAGAGTAAACTACGGCCGAATATTTAAGAGTCTGAAGTCATTTATCAAAACAAAAATTTTTTGAATTGATATTATGAAATAATCACAAATTGCACTATATTTCCTTTGAAAATACAATATTGTGAGTGATTATTAGCTGATCACCAGGCTCTAGATCTATGTTAATACTTATTCTTTTCATTTTTGCATCAATCTTTCCTTTATCATCCACAAAACAAAAAATAAATTCGTTATTGGAACAGGCTGAAAGACACTCAAATCTTCAGCATTATTCCCATTCTTTTCATCACTAATCCTCATCATTTCAGATATATTGCTCGAAAATTGAAAAGTTATCCTCTCTTTCCAAAAGTTTTTTAACGTTATTAGCAGTTCAGTCGGTGAAAAAATTCGTCTGCTTTGCCACGAACCAGGAAGCCTACTCTACATTACGTATTCAGGCTACATACAGTATTTTTCGGTACTTTCATAAGTTTCAACTCCGATTTTGAAAAATCAAATTCGGCTCAGGCGCCTCCGAACAAAAAATGAAAACACAATGCAATTCATCCAAAACGTATCCACTTTACTTCCATACGGAAGCCAAAATCAAGCTCAGCTTACAATTTAAGAGTGTGGGCATCTTAATTATTACCTTTCCAAAAAGTCAAAGCAAGGAGTAATTTAATACCGTTTTAAAAAGAACAATAGGGAAAATTCCATCATCACTCGGCTGAAAATAGAATATAACCTTTTGGAACACAGAATCGCTCTGTAGAGCGTTTCTTAGCTATTTTTCTCCATTATTTCGACTTATAACCCTAACAACTTCTCTAAAAAAAAAAGGAAGGTGAATTAACCCCAATTATTGATAGTTTAAATTTTTTTATCCACTTTCCAAGCAAAAAAGGTGATCTTCACTAGCCTCATTTCATGCAAATTCATGCGTTTTACATCTCTTCTCACCTTAATAAGACGTATTATCACTCACTTATCGTGAACTTTGCTCTACCTTTACACATTCAATTTTCTCAAATCACTAATTCTTCTTTATTTCGCTTATTATTGTTTTGGATCTCATCTTGCGGCGCTTAATGGTTGACTGATGAGAAAATTCTTAAACAGTAAGCGACTAGAAAAGGAAATTCTGGATTAAGGCTAACTCTGTTTTTTCTTGAGCAATCTGTTAAAGAATTTCCAATCAGTAAACTTCCTGTTTTTAGGCAATTAATTTTTTTAAACAAGGATGCGTCATCTAATCTAAATTTAAATACGTCACGGACTCAGTGAGCAACGCGGCTCCTGACCCCACGGGTATAAAAGGCCAAGAAAAATATTCTAATTCAAAACAAATTTGCTTCTTCATAGTCTCATGTGCGGTATCCTTGCAATTATTGAGTTAGCCGAAAAAGCCCTACAAGCCCGTATGAAAGCTGTTGAGCTTTCAAGAAGACTTCGACACAGAGGACCTGATGACTCAGGACTCCATTTGATCGTAAGTCAACTGAATTTTAATCTCGTATTTATATGAATTTTCTCTCATCACAATAGGACAACAACGGAAAAATCACCATCCTCTGCCACGAAAGACTCGACATTATCGATCCAACCGACGGCGGCCATCAACCGATGATCCCATCGAACGACGAGAGCATTGTCTTCATTTACAATGGAGAAATTTATAACTACATGGAGGTACTATCCGCTAATTTATTTGCCCATAAATTTTTAAAAAATCCCTTTAGATCCGTGACAGATACAAAGATAAGTTCCAATTTAAAGGAACCTCTGACTCCGAAGTTATCGGCCCTCTCTACGAAGACTATGGTATAAATATGGTCTATGAGCTTGAAGGAATGTGGGCTTTCTTCATCTACGACAAAAAAACCCATACGTACTTCGCTGCCCGTGACCACGTCGGAATCATCCCTATTTACATCGGAACCGGTAAGAACGGCGAGCATTACATTTCCAGCGAGCTCAAAGCCATTGCCAGTGAGTGCGTCACCGTGGAAACCTTGAAACCAGGACATTATATCACTAATGAATGGAAACAGATCGAGTGGTATAAGCCAAAATGGCATGATTTGGAGTACATCCCAACAAAAAAGGTCGATTTCAATGAACTAAGGGCTAACCTCGAGGCAGCTGTGAAGGCTCAGATGTGCTCGGACGTGCCTTTCGGTCTTCTGCTCTCAGGAGGTGTCGATTCTTCATTGATCGCCTCCATCGCGATGAGAATCGTCCAACAGAAGGAAGTCGATATCGGAAGACTAGGAATGACCGAAGTCCATTCATTCTGTATCGGTCTTGAAGACTCTCCTGATTTGATCAAATCTCGCCAGGTCGCAAAGGCAATTGGAACCGTTCATCACGAATTCGTCTACACCGTTGAAGAAGGTTTGGACGCGTTGCCTGAGGTAGTCTACCACCTTGAAACCTTCAACCCAACCACCATCAGAGCCGGAACACCAATGTACTTGATGACAAGAAAAATCAAGGCGCTTGGTATCAAAATGCTCCTGACCGGTGAAGGTGCCGATGAGATCTTCGGAGGGTACCTTTACTTCCACAAGGCGCCAAATCCTGCTGAGTTCCACAAGGAAACTGTGAGGAAGGTCCGCGATTTGCATAAATACGATCTCCTCAGAGCGAACAAGGCTTGCTTGTCCTTCGGTGTCGAATGCCGACCGCCTTTTCTCCACAAGGCCTTTATTGAATACGCTATGAGCTTGGACCCGGCAGAAAAGATGCCAAGAAACAACTCAAAAAATATCGAGAAATACATATTGAGAAAAGCCTTCGATGTGAAGGATAAAGAAACTCCATACTTGCAGGATGAGGTCCTCTGGAGACAGAAAGAGCAGTTTTCAGACGGTGTTGGCTACAAATGGCTTGATTCAATTCTGGTATGCTTTCTTATAATCTCTGTGGGTAGGCTTATAAATGATAATTTAGAAATACGTTGATGAGCTCGTGAGTGATGAAGACTGGAAGAACCGTGAGAAAATCTTCCCAGTTAACACTCCAACCAGCAAGGAAATGTTCTTCCACCGTAGAAACTTTGAGAAGTTCTTCCCTGGTGAATGGTAAGCGTTTTTTTCGTTGGATTGGTTGGCTAATTAGATTATTCATAGCTCGGTGTTAACTGTTCCGTTTGCGAAAAGTATCGCTTGTTCAACCGAGGCAGCATTGGAATGGGATGAGTCGTTCAAGAGAAACACTGATGAGAGTGGCAGAAGCGTGTTGGGAGTTCATGAGGCTGGCGAGATGATTGTGATGACCGAAAAGACTGCGTGATAGGTAGAATATATTATAACAATGCATTATTGAAACTGTTGAATATGTTGCGTACTTTGTGCTAAGCTGAGATTAGAGTACGTATTTCTGGTTGTCACTATATTTTAAGCTATAAGTAGGTATGCGTAAATGAAATTTGAACAAGAGTTAAAATCAAAAACAAATAAGTCTTTTTCATGTTAATTGTTTATTTTTGTTGATTATTGAAAACTGTTGAATCAACTAACAACCGATTTATGTTGGAAGGATGAGTCTACAACGAAACAAAGGAGGGGAAGGTCTAATTCCATATCATCATTAAGGGAGGAAGATTGCAGTCGCCTAACCCTTTACTCTTAAATCGCTTTCTATATATATTTTTAGTTTTACTATTGTAATAGTGTGAATATCGCGTAGAAAAGTTCAATGACAGTGTTTATATGCGATCTTATTCGATTTCAAATGTGTCAAATTCAACCATGAAAATTTTCTGAGGTTACTCGTCACTCCTATTGTTTTATTTTATAGTATCATTTGTGTGATACTATTATGAACTCTCACAGCATGAGCGGGCACGCTACTTTCCTTCTCTAATAACTCTCATTGAATTCTCCTTTAATTTTTTCCCTCATGCTAGACTCTCACCTTGATCACTCAGATAACAGTTTATTGAACTCACAGCGCAAGTTTACTCCACGCATGTGCAACACGACCTAGAAAAAATGTCTCGCTTCTCTTATTTTCAGAGAAACTTTGTTTTCATTCTATATACCATCCTTTTATACGAGGATATCTAAACATCTCAATAAATGTAACAACTTTTCGGCTACTAATTGATACAAAGCATTCTCCTAATAAGTTAGTGATTCCGGAGGTCATAATATATTAATTCTTTCCTCCCCAACCCTTTCCAGTTCAGAACGGGTTTCTATTCGGAGGAGGCCACGATTCACCAAAATTCACAGGAAACCTTGTCGAATAGATCTCTTTTTCAATAATTCCTACAACATGAAAAAACACATTAGAATTCAACACGCGCATTTGATTTAACTGTGATTGGATGCTGGATATAATCTTTCTTGCTGGGTTGGATAGCTTTGGAACTGCTGGATTCTTTCCCCCATACCATTATGCTGCACTGGTAAATAATACGGCTGGAACTAATTTCAATTCTTAACTGACAGAGCAAATAAGCAATGAACCTGTACACTGAAATTCTCCTCGTTTGAAAAATATCTGTTCATCTCCATCACCGGCTGCTTTGCATTAATATTGATATTCTCCTCACGTCTCGCGAGATATTGAATGCGAAAGCTTTTCCTGAGGTAGAATTTCTTATCAAAACTTCCTGAGAAATATTACAATGCGTGTAATTCATTTTCTAACATCTGGTTCCTGTTTTCAAGGTCTTTCATTTGAGTTAATGTCTTTTCTAATTCTTTGGAAAGCACTCCATTCTGTTCTTTGAGGTAGTTATTCTTTTCGAGGATTTAATGGATTAATTTCTTTAAAATTAATCTCTACCATAGTCGTTAGCTGCTCCACTTTCTGACTCTCCATGCCTTTTCCAGATTTTTGCGTGGAGACTGTAGGTTTTATGTACTTTCTAAACGCTTTGCTTCTTTCAATTTGAATACCCAGATCTCTTCGAGCAGGTAATAAATTCTGGGAGTTCATAAATAATAGAAACTTACTCTGAATTCCTGACAAAGCACGGGTGACTATAAGAAACATCTCCTTTCGCACGATTTTGTTTCTTAAATCCATACATATTGAGCTTGTTGAATTTAGTATGCGATTAATCAATCAAGCAATGTTACTTGTCTAACAAACGAAAGGAGTTTGCTGTGTTTAAAAAAATTCGGTAGAACTGTTTCCGCAAACTGCTCTGGTTTCTTAATGATGAAAGCGTTGCCCTCCTCGTTCCATTCGATCATCGAAGTGTATTCCTGGGTCTTTTCAATACCGCATAAGAGCCTTCGAGCAGTGGAATTTTTACCTCAAGGATGCGTCGTAATGAACTTAAAAATAGATTGGGATGCTTTGGTTGCTTGCTTTGCGAGATCTTTTGTTTGAAGGAAGGAAGTTTCTGAGGCTCAGGAGAAGGAGATAGAAAGCTCTCGGGGTATGAGCTCTTATGATTACTTTGACTCATAAAAGAAATTCGAATTTATAATAAATTCAGATGCAGTTTAATATTTTTTGGCTTAATTAGGATTCTGATATTATAAAAAAACTCTCGACTTTCAAGCCCTTCGTTGATTAGAATAAGATTTAGAAAATTCAGACCCGATTTTTAATTGTTTCGAGATAATAATTGTGTGTTCCAATTCATTTACGCGCTAAAGAGACTCATTTCTAAATTGTTTAATTTGTAAAATTTCTCAGAGAGACGAGGATTTAAATGCAGGTCTGTTGTTCTTTCAAAAATGATTAGTATGTCTTTGAATCTTCATGGGCGGAAATTGGTGTGAAGAATTATGTCCTAAAAAAAAAAATTGAAATCTTTTGCGAAAGTTGGTGATAGGCCTGGCTTTGGTATGCTCTAGCTTAGCTGGAGGAAAACCATGGTCTCCGTTGGTGTAGTGAACGAGAGCAGGGTGATTTGAGGAATGCTGACGAACTTAATGAACAATTTCGAGATATATATAATAAATTTAAAATTGGAAAACCACCCAGAATTTAATTATGTTAATTAGCATTTGGTTTTCAAACGAGTGGCTCCGAAGCTCACAGGACAACTCGCTCTGGGAGAAAAAAGTTGTCGGAGGCACAGTTTGTTGAGAGCCACCGCAGAGAAATTCCACTATATTTATTGCTTCCAATAAATTTGGTTTATCATCTAAACAAAAAACATCTAAGTCTGAACAAAAGTCAATTTAGGATTAGTTGAGAAGGATTTTGGACACAAAGAAAGAGAATTTTGGCTGCACCACAGTGAGCTTTTGACTGAAAAATTTTTTTAAATCCTTCTTTAATAACTCAATTAACTTAGCTTTTTTATAATAGTGCTGAAACTCAATCGCCCCGCTAAAATATCGCAGACCTCTCAATTCTAATTCCAGTTTCTTTGCAAATATTGCTAGTATGATTTTGCTTGATTCCTTGATTTTCATGGCTTGGGATGAGCAAAGCTACGAGAGAGCGCTAGATGATTGAATTTATTCGCTTGCTCGCAAGACACTAAAGTTGTGGTATTGGATGCTTTGAATCTTTCTATCTACTATGAAGTCGTAGAATCCACGCCAAAGTTAACAGTTCCAGCTCATTTCTTGTACACATATTCAAGATTTAGGTATGATGACGAAGAAGCTTATATCACAGCTGCAATTCAAACATTATCCCTCCCAATCGATTCATTAAAAATATTCAATTATTATCTTCGCATTAGCTATTCAGTAAGGAGAACTTAGAGCTTGATTCAGTGATGACAATGTTTTCCGTGAGACAAGACACGATTGTATATTCAGTTGTGTAATGTCATGTTATTCTGCTTCGATATTTAATATAACTTCGAAAATGCAAATCAAGGAATTGAAATCATTTAAAAATTCTCATATTTTGTTCAATTTCATTTCGAATTGAACACGTGATTCTGTTAAAATTAATGCTTACGCAATGCAATCGGGGAGATTCTCGGAATCTTCGTATTCAGAGGCTAGTAGATTTTATGTTAAATGATTGGTGAACCTTGAAATTCTTGACTAGGATGTTAATTATGTAGAATATGCCTGATAAAGATTTGGAAGTCACAGTAAAATTCTTTTCTGATGTTCAAGTCAGATTTATAAGTGAGAATATTTCATATCTCTTTGAAGTATTCACAAAGATAATATTTACTTCCTCAATTGCTCTGAAATTTCAAAAGTGAGAATTCTTTGAGACAATTATAATTATTGCAGCTGAAACTGCGAAACTGGACTAAATTCATGAATTTTCTCACTTTACTTCCATTATCCTCGAGATAGCATGATATTATAAAAGACCAGAAAACTGTTTAATAGAGCACCTCTTATGATCCTAATTTGATGATAATGTAAAACCAATGGAAACTTTTCAAAGTTAATATATGAAGCATGAAACACAGGCGAGATTTAAGGCTTTTGAAACCCTTTAACAATGACTCTTTCATAATTATTCATAGCAATCCCATTGCATCTTTGTTTAATGAGTGTAGAAATTGACTGTTGATACAAATCTCGCTCCATGAATTTCGTTTTCTTTCGTCGCTACAACAAATTAAAGTGATACTAATGAAAAGTTTACTTGGATTCATTCCTGATTGTAATGGGCCATTGTAAGGCCTTTCCACATAAATCTGTGGTTCATAGCTGCACCATTGTTCATTGAGTGTTGTGTATTATACTAAACGAGATTTTATTTCTCTTTCAACATCACTCTAATATGTACGTAATTGTGTTGTTCTGGGAAAGAAGTAACGTAATATTCCTGTCTTTGTCTTGTTGTATTCATGGTAGGTTCTGAGAGATACTCATACATGTGCTGGGTTCGGAAATTTCTCCTATTAGCAGATTTAGTAACTTAATCCGAGGAGCTGCTTACAATGCAGTTATTTCATCCTCAAGCGCTTGATTTTTCTTTGCCAGAGCTTCCGTTTTGAGCTCAACCATCTGCAGCTCTGCCCGCAATCTTTCATTCTGCTGCTTTAGGTGGTTATTCTAATTACAACCTCATTAAGACAATTTTTATATACATTCTTACCGAGGCAATGAGTCCCATCAGATGATCAGGTTCAGACTTGTCTAAGGTCTTTTTAGGTTTTAGATACTTCCTAAAAGTTTTGCTTCTCTCTATATGCGTCAGCAGCTCTCTAATACGATCAAATAGTAAGAACACAGAGCAAGGTTGATTTTACGATGAATGGCGTACAAAACAAGGATGACTGTACGAGAGAAACCCTTTACAGCAGCGCTGCTTTTTGAAGCCATACATATTCAACTGTTTAAGCGTAAGGGAGAGTAGTCTGATAAAGAGTACTTGTCTAATGAAAGAAAGGAGCTTATTATGCTTAAAAAATTGCGGAAGAACAATTTCAGCAAATAGCTCTGGTTTCGTTATCAGAAATGCGGTCCCATCCTCGCTCCAGTCGATCATCGAGGTATGTTCTTTACTCTTAACGAGAAATAATTTTGATGTGAAATATTTCAAGTTACCTCCAATATTGCGTGCAATGAACATAGAAACACGCTAGGTTGCTTCAAGGACTTAAGTGCTGTCTTTTCCTTTAATGAAGGCGACTTCTCAATCCCGAGAGAAGATAGTATCGAACTTTCTGAGCAAGGGCCCTCGAGTGTTGTTTGATTCATCTTAAGAAATTCCAATTATTAATTCATACTTTGATTACACAGTTAATTAGAACGATTAGGATTTTAATATTTTTTGTAGCCATCCAAAGTAATATTCTAAATTTTTTTCAAATACAGACTAAATTATTTCGTTCTTTCAATTAAGCGATCGAATTCTCAGGAATTTAGAAACAATTACATTGTGTTCGAGAGTATCATTGGTGTTTAAAACTTTATAAAGCGGAGATAGAGTCTTTACGATGACCTTGATAATAGATGTAGAGCCTACATGAATTTTGCGGCATTCTTGTTGATGATCGCTTGATTTCTCAGAAATTGCTTTTACTGTTTTTAAAATGTAAGTTGATTGATGAAATGTTGAGAAAAATCTGCATATAGAGCCTGATGTTCCAGCAAATAGAAGGATATCATAGTTTAGAGACCTTATTAAAACAGATGAATAAAAGTGAAGCGTTTGAAGAGAGTGAAATACTAGATTTATTAGATTTCGAAGTACTTTTTGCATTAAAAAGTAGAAGCTTTGCGAAGTTTTTTGAAGATAAAGTTGGAACCTACGATTGATTGGACTCAGGCTTGAGTGAGGCAAAAGAGTGATTGTAGCATCGTCTGAGAGCACAGAGTAACAGAGAAATAATGAAAGTTGAGTTTAGTTAATATATTAGGCCATATAATTATTCGACGAAAATGAGAGATATTGATATTCAACGTGGTCAACACCAGATTTGATGTGGTGCAAGCTAATTGTTCACTCAATCCTGACTCAATGTACTGAAGGTGCTTGGTTCCAACACGATTTCGATTCCGTTATATAAATTTTGACATTTAACAGCGCATCGTAACGTCGAGTCTGCGAACAATATATCTTGAAGTTATTGAGGTTTAGTCTCTTATGGAGACAATGCAACTCTACAAATTATAGTGGTGGCATTGCTGATACATAATCAAATGGTACGAACATCATGGACTTAAGTAAGATGTTAGGCTCTGCCATTAAAGTTTGGCGGTCCCACAGTCCCACAGTTACGGATTAGTTTCTAAGAGGCTTTTAGTCAGCTTTGATTTTTGTTTTTGACGGTTGTGAAAACTGCAAAATTGTATTTCGAGCTGGGATTTAATCAAACTATTATAAAAAAAAAAAAGTTCACTGACTATTTATTTCAATGAACTTTGATTTCAAGGCGTCAGACTAATTCGAAATTCAGGATTAACGTCAGGAAATGGTTAGGGTAAAATTGCGAAATAGCTGATAACAAGTTCACTAGTACGATCTTGTATGTCAAGTCAAAATCGTCTCTCTGCTTTCGTTGAAGATCTAATATTATTGAAAGTTATCTAAATTCAGCTTGAAAGAAAGTCTCAGCACCGCAATAAATTTCGATTTAGATTTCTTCGAACAAAAAATCAGATTATTACAAAGAAGAAGGTCTTCCGACCTGTCTCCGTTGGGAAAGTGATCCCAACATTAGCCTTAAGAGTGTTCTCTATTATTTATTTGTTAATAATCCAACTAAAACACTATCACCTTAATTAAACAAAAAAAATAGAGAAATGAAACAAAGGACTGAGAGATTCTCAGGTTTCAAATCTTACAAATTCATTCACAGCAACTATAAACTGTTATTCTCTTTATCTGTTTTCCGTACCCGCTCATCATTTTTCCACTCGCCCTTATAAGACTTCCCATCGCTGTAGAAAATTTCTCCATATCCTTCCTTTTTATTATTCACGTAATTTCCGATGTATCTCACATTCTGATCAGCCCAGAAATATTCACCGTGCCCTTCTAAACAGTCGTTTCGCCATTCTCCGCGATAAGTGTCTAGATTCGCAAAAATAATCTCTCCAAACCCTTCCTTTTTATCATTGACAAAATCACCTACATATTTCGTTTTTCCGTCTCCAGACACATATTCGCCCTTCCCGTGCCTCATATCATCCTTCCACTCCCCTTTATAAACACCGTTTTCAGTAATCATTTCTCCATAGCCTTCTCTCTTATTATTCATCCAACTGCCTTTATATCTTCGTTTGCCATCAACCCAGATGTACTCACCCTCTCCATGCATTTTCCCTCGTTTCCATTCTCCTTTATAAAAATTCCCATCAGCAAACTTCATCTCACAGTACCCTTCCCGTTTGTCATCTATCCATACTCCGCAGCAGAACCGGACACCATCTGCCCAGAAATACTCTCCTTTCCCATGTTTCATCCCCGCCTTCCATTCTCCTCGGTAGAGATCTCCGCTGCTAAATCGCATCTCGCCGTACCCTTCCTGCTTATCGTTTAACCATTCACCTGTGTACTTCTTCCCGTCTGCCCAGATATAAGTGCCTTTGCCTTCCATCATGCCTCCTCTCCACTCTCCTTTGTATACGTCTCCACGAGAATGAACCTGCTCTCCGTATCCCTCTTTCTTATTGTCGACCCATTCGCCGCCATAGCTCCCTTTGCCATTGGCTAAAATATACTCGCCTTTCCCATGCATCATTCCTTTTTTCCATTGCCCTCGGTATCGGTCGCCATTAGGGAAAATCATCTCGCCGTAGCCGTTTTGCATGCCGTCCAGCCACTCTCCGATGTATTTTTTCGAGCCAGAAGCCCAGATATATTCTCCTTTCCCGCTCATTTTATCATCTTTCCATTCTCCTCTGTACCGATCCCCTTCTTGGAAAACGAGTTGTCCGTAGCCTTCCTTTTTGTCGTTAACCCAGTCTCCAACGTAAACTTTTTTCTCCTGAGCCGATACGTACTCTCCTTTACCATGTCGCTTGCCGTTCTGCCAGTTCCCTTTGTAAACAGTTCCGGTCACGTACTTCATCTCACCATAACCGTTCGGAAGTTTATTGACCAAATTTCCCAAGTACGCGCTCTTGTCTGGCATCTGTTTCGTTTGCTTTTTAATTTTACTCGGGATCGTTTGCTCTTCTTCGATGAAAATCCCATTGTAAAAGACTCCTCGTTGCTCGGTTCCGTCAGGAAGTACATATTCGCCCTTCCCTTGCATAAACCCATTCACCCATTCGCCGTTGTACCTACTGCCATTGCTATAGAGCATTTCGCCTCTCCCTTCCATTTTCCCTGCAACGAAGTCCCCCACATATACTCTACCGTCTCCCCAAATGTAAGTTCCTCTGCCATGAATACGGAATCGTTTCCAGTCGCCGATGTATTTCCCACCTTCATCAAACCTAAATTCTCCGATAAGGCAATCTTGTCCTTTGAAATCCGCATTTAAAAATTCTCCACTGAGCGTCTTGCCATCTGGGAAAAGAATTCGAGCTCTTCCTTCAAGCTCGTTATTCTTCCAGTTGCCCGAACAGCTCTCACCGGTTGGATAGCGGAGTTCTCCAGGCCCATTTTTCTTTCCGTCAACAAAATTGCCGCTATATATGATCCCATTAGCGAGGATATATTCTCCTTTGCCTTCAAATTTCCCTTTTTTCCATTTACCAGTGTACTTTTCGCCTTTGGAAAATTCAAGGGACCCGTCACCATCTGCCTCCCAATTCAGCCAGTTTCCTGCAAATCTTACATCTTGGCTGATAATCCACTCTCCGTGACCATTCGGAGCGTCTTCTTTCCAGTTCCCGCGGAATATGTCGCCCAACAGGCTCTCTAACTCACCAGATCCTTCTCTCTCACCTTCAACAAATTCTCCAACGAACTTCGATCCATCTGGCCAGATATATTTTCCTTTCCCATGCATTCGATCTCCTTGCCATTCTCCTTGATACTCATGTCCATCTTTAAATATAAAAACGCCTTCTCCCTCTCGTTTCCCTTCCTTCATTTGCCCCGAGTAGGATGAACCCTCTTTATACTGTATTTTATAAATTACTCCAGAATTTTCGGTGATTTCTTCCACACATGACAAAACTTCTGCATCACTAGGTTCTTTGATCTGTCTTCGATACATCTTCATCGTTCTCAAGCACGAATTCACACCCTTTAAGTAATTAGACCTAAACCCGTCTGTTGTATCAGGGAACCATTTGGTCTCAACACTTTTTGCTTTCGGAATATCATCATCAGAGTAAAAACTCGCGCATATTTCTGTAAAAGCGGCCGTAAAATGCTCATGGACTTCCTGAAACGGCATTCTTTTCTGCGGATCAACGGCCAGCATCCACATCAACAGATTCTGTGAATACCAAGAAAACTCTCCGCTCAGCTTTCTAAAGGTGAAAGACCTTAAACTATTAATAATTGGCTCCACAAACTGCCCGTGAAAATCGTAGGGATATTTCCCTGTGAGTAAATAATGGAAAATAATGCCTAGGGACCACACATCAGACTTATTATCCATGCTCTTGATATTTAGCAAATCCTCCAGCGGGCTCATAACCTCGAGCCCATTATAAATCTCTAACGAATACTCCGTTTTCTGAGCCAGCAGCGACGTTCCGAAGTCACAAATTTTGATCGTATAATCCTCTGCCACGAAAAAATCAGAAAGTTTGAGGTTTTTATGCGCTGTATATTTCCTCCTAATAGCACCGAGACCTGAAACGAGTTGATACATGATAATAAACGCCTGATGCTCAGCGATCGGTCCATTGAAATGTTTTTCAAGAAATGTTTTGAGATCACCGTGTTTGCAAAATTCATAGAAGAAATAAATAGTATCACTCCGCTCCTGCTTGCTGTACAGGCGAAGAACGTTCGGATGCAGCGTCTGAGAGGCACTCTGGAACTCTTTTTGAATGTCAGAGTATTCGCGCTGCCAATCAAGCGGAATAACTTTAATAATTGCAGGCTGCTTGGTTTTGTTGTGCTGCCCTTGGTAATATAGATGCTTCAAACTGCCGCCCATCCATTTTTCTATAGTATAATCACCGATTTCTTTAGGCATCATGACCCTGAGTATATAACCTTAAAGCTTCTGATATTGTTAAAAGTATTTTATTTTGGTTTAATCCGGACTCAAAAAGCTGTTATTCGTGCCCGGCTAGGACTCATTATGGCTCAAGGCTGGTAAAAGAAAACTAAGATCAAAATTGTCTGGCCTCAGCTAATCGGAAAATGGGGATCGTGGCAGTTATAATGGAGAGAACAGATATTGTGGCTGAAGATTATTTATAAAATTTTGCACCATAATCACAATAAAAACTCAAACAACAGATAAAGACTACTAAAAGAATGTAATAAAAATAACATTTTCTTTAGTATTGTTAAATATATGATGTACCCCCAGAAGAATGTCTATTTGAATTTGATAGAGTGTAATTTCTGATCGATGAAACTTCAGTTGCAAATGGATGTGCATTCCTGTCTGAGATCAAAGAAGCTAGTGAGTGCGATTGCGACTTCGACGTGAGGCTCTGCTCAATATCTTTGAGAATCATGATTTCCCATTTAAAGCAGTATTTGAAGGGTCTCAGAAGAGTCACTCCATAAACCAGCGAATTGAGACACCCTTGAAACTGGCAAAACGCTTCTAATGGTGCAGCCAAAAAAGCCCCCTTATAATTAGTAATGCTCATCCAAAAGTATAGCGCGGATAATGGAAACCAGCACAAAACGGAAAGGATTGGGTAACAGATTAACGTGAGCAGGTATTTGTTTCTTTCCTCGTTGATGACTCTGATAATCGATTGAGCCGATAGCGCGTACCAAAAAATGGTCAGGATGCAGCAACCCAGTAGAGGTATTGCTGTGATAAACAAGTAATTGAGGTCAATGGCCTTCTGATCGATTTGTTGTAAACATTCTCCATCTTTAAATTGCACAAGGTCAGTCTGGGAAGACGCTAACGTGAGAACTGAGGCAATGAGGACTGTCACTGCGAAGTAAACCTTCACGATGGAGTTGAGACTGATGAGTTTGTATTTGGACACTCGATGAAGAGCGTGAGCGAATAAAGAGCCTCCTATTGCAGTTGAAAGCATACCAAAACGAAAGATCATGTCACTGATGCGGCATGTGATGACACTCTGAGGAAAAAAAATCGATCCAAAGAATTTTACACTGTCAGAGAGACAGCTGGATAAAAGAAAAAATATGATCATTCTGCCGACTGGTTTTCTGTATAGTTTGGTTCCTATGCAGACGAGCAATGCGCATATGGTTGACATGAAGGAGATGCTTGGGAATAGTACATATGGTACGTCCAGAGGAATGAAGACGAGGTCGTAATACTGGTGACCTGTGTGAGGAATTCTCATTGGATTAGCAACTCTTGAGTGCAAATAAAATATTTAATCGAAGCGTTGTTTCATGTATCAATCGGCCCATGAGTGCTTTTGAGATGGATAAAGAAAAAAATCACTTTGATAGGTGAGGTTGCTACACTCTTATAAGAGAGAAAGTTTGTTTGAAGAGCACAACGCAAAATAAATAATTGTGAAGAGATTCAAATTGAAAGATTGTTCCTGATTAATTATCGTAATACACAGAATGCAGCTCTTATTCAGTAAAAATAAGCTCGTTTGCTATATAACATCAGCCTATGGATTCGTAACTTTATTAAAAAAAACCCCATAAACCTAATAACACTCACAACTCCACCGATCTAAGTTGTCTTTAATCTCTCTATCAGAGGACTTGAGAAACTAATAAATCGAATTATTATGAGTCGGAACTAGAGCTTCATCCATAGACTCTACTCCACTTTCATCAAACCCAATGTTCACTTTCGTCGAAGAGCTTTGCCCAAGTTTTTCCAAAGAAACTATTTCTTCTCTTCGATGAGTCTTTTTTTTGCATTTCTGGCAGAGCATTCCGATCATATTCACCGACCTTCCATAAACCAATGCATCGAAAAACCCTTGCAGATGCGCAAAAGACCTCAAGATCCTACACACCAAAGACCTATCTGCCCCGGATCCAAACTCGATTTTATAAATAATTTGCGCTGTGACATATGGACCCCAGCAAGCCAGCACAATCAATGGAAATATCATCAAAGTCCAGAGCTCCCAAGTGTTTCTTTGAGCCATTATCCTCCGCAATTTACAGATTGCACTCAAATACCAATAGTAGCTTAAAATAACGCCGAGAGACAGCGGAAGGACTCTACGAAGAGCGTAGGTATGAGAATCTGACTCGCTCATGCAAGCGCCTTTCGTTTCGTCATAGCGCACGCGACTTTGTATTATTGACGTGATCAATAGTATCAGCGGGAGCAACAGCGAAATAGGGACATACCATTTTATCAGTTTCTGGAGTATATGTGTCCCTCGATGCTTCACTGTCATCATTAGTGCATGACCAAACATAGCTCCCCATACGAAAGACACATTTAATGAAAAACCAGCAACAAAGGCGCTGATTTTGCAAGAGGTATTGCTCTTCATGAGTGGACCGACGGATCTTGTGAGGCTGAATACAAAGTTTGCGAGATTGATTCCAAGAATCATGATGCCCATTGGTGATTTGTGCATTTTAAATGCGATTGAAGCAGTAATCACGAAAGCTGAAGCAAGAGAGGAGAGGATGGGTGATATCATGAACCAGCCAGTATTAAAATATAGGGTATTTTGGTCTGTGTATTCTAACAAGATGGGATAGTTGTTCATTGGAGCTCTTGATCTAAAATTATTGAGGGCAGATTTCTTAATAACTCTCACCTATCATAATTTAATAAATCATACACACACGCAAGTATATTCTTACTGTTATTTAGAGGACTATCATAGAGAATGCATTCTAACTGTTCTGACGAGGGATATAATAATGATATTGCTCTTAAAAATTGAACAGAGTTAAAGAAATCATTCTGTAATTCGTTTTTGGATACATTTGGATTTTCAGACAAACAGGTTTCCTTGCTTGAATGCATATCAGTACACCTATAATGAAAAATTAAGCATTAGTAATGAAATTAGAACTACTTTATTTACTTCTTTAAGATTTGATTTGCAAACACTCAATTCAATCGGATGAATCAACGTTTTCATTGATATCAGAGTCAGCCAGAGAACAGCCTTCTCTTCTGAACTGAAAATAAAGTGCGCATTGGATATGGATAGTTTTTCTTCATCACGCTCTTTTGATTTTCAATCGAGATAATTTCACGCTCACTTTTCTAAAAGCTGCTGTAGGTTTAGTTTATCTGGCAGAACTCTTCTAGAGCGGTCAATTGCTCTATCTCATTGGATACATATAGATATGTCAGTAGGGAAATAAAAATGTAACTTAGCAAACTTTTTAGGATGTTGATTTCTTACACAAGATCAAGCTAAATAATCCATTTCAAATATTGGGCTATTGAGAACTATTAGCTGGAATTCACGTTGTCACTAATAACCAGAGAATCTGTAAGAGAATTTTCTTGATCTTCATCTGCAGTAAAACCGATATCTGCTTTGTGTGATCCACCTTGGTCTATATTTCCCATCGCGAGAGAGCCTTTATGGCCGTTGAAAGAACTATCCTTTTTACATCTCCGAAAAAGCATTCCAATCATATTAACAGATCTTCCGTATACTAATGCATCAAAGAAACCTTGCAGGTAGGCAAATGCTTGCAAAACCTCAATATAAGCCGGTTGAGACAGCGGGTCATTCCCAAGTTGGTGGATCAGCTGGGCTATACCCACTGGGAGCCAACAAACTATCACAATCATTGGAAAAAGCAACAACGTAAGTAACTCTCCAATATTTTTTCACCTTAAGTTTCGTCAGAGTCTTTACTGCTTTTGTATACCAATATGAACTCATAATAACGCCCACAAGCCCCGGCATGACTTTTAGAAACGCATATCTTTCAAAATTACCTGTTTTCACAACGCATGCGCTGGTCTCTGGCTCGTAGACAACATACCCAAAAAACCAATTTAGCACGGAGAGGCCCATCGGTATGGTGATAGACAAGATAAAGTATAATTTTATTAGATTTTTCAATATGTTTGTGCCTTTATGCCTGACCGTCATGAGAAGTGCATGACCAAAGCAAACTCCCCAGACAAGTGATGCTCTCCATGTGGCATTTCCGATGAAAACAAGGAATTTGCAATAGAGATCGTTTTTGATAGGGAGAAATACAGCGATGGATTTTATAAGAGCGTAAAAGAAGTCGCTAAGGTTGATGCCAAGAATCATAATGCCAAGCGGAGACTTGTATAATTTGAATGTGATTGCGACGGTTATCACGAATGCTGTAGAGACGCCGGAAATAATTGGAGGTATGATATGAGAGCCGCTAGGGAAAAACGGAATGCCTCCTGAGCTTGGCTCTGCTTGATCTAAGAAAGTATGATAGTTTATCATTGCTACTTCTTGAGTAAATGATATATTTATTTAATTTCTCGACGAAAGAAGTCAGAACTTAAAAAATTTCAGACTATTGTGATATATTTGTTGCGAGAAGAACCATGAGTGAATTGGAAGCTCTGAAACTTTATTAACGGTAAATAGAGAAAGGAGCAGGTGTCGAGATAAAAATTGACTTGATTCTAAAATTTTTCGCTTATTTGTTAGAAACATGGACTCTTATTTGATTCTTGAATGGTTTGGAATTTGTGTATGACTTTTCATGGCTACATATATTGAAAACGTAAATAAGATAATAAGGATAATATAAAGAAGATCTGCGTACTGGTTACTATCTTTAGCCTCAAAGCACTGAAGATCCCACATTAAAATCATCGTAAACTGAATCGGTCAAGATTAGTAGGCGACAACATTAGGTAGAGTGTATTTGTGAGGGAGTCTCGATTGCTGAGTATTTTATTTTTCTTTGATAATAAGTGACACCAAAATATTACTCGCTATCAACGGATACGACGTATATATAATAACAATCTTGAACTGATTATATTATTGAAAATGAATGCAATTTCTAAACCGAAAGTCCACGAAATGCGGATATGTAAATATGTCTCGTGCTTTCTTTAATTATTGACTGTTTCTCGGGGACTTCTCTCGCTTGCTGATAGTAAAGAGACTGTAATAGTACCTTCCAGGTCCTCTTCTGCAGTAAAATAAATATTGCCTTTGGCCAAGGTTGTCTCTTGAGTAGCAACTTTGCTCACTTGCTCCAATCCGACGATACTTTGTTGATTGTCAACAGAATTGCCTGTTTTGCATTTTTCGTAAAGCATCGCTATCATATTCACAGACCTTCCATAGACCAACGCATCAAAGAATCCATGCAAATACGCAAACGCTTGCAAAAACTTTCCAAAAGAAGCTTGCTCTGAACGAGCGAAACCTTCCACATGCTGAATCATCTGAACGGTATTTGTTGGGAGCCAGCAAACCAAAACAATCATCGGAAACATCAATAAGATAAGCAATTCTCGAACATTTTTTTGAATCATGGGCATCGTTATATGCCTTGCACCTTGTATATACCAATACAAACTCAAAATAAAGCCCAAGAATACCGGACCGACTTTTAACAGTCCATAGTTGAGAGGATGCTCTGGCCTCGTCACGCAACTTGCACTCTCTTTGTCATAAGTCACATATGCAGCAAACCAGTTGATTAGAGAGAGCACAAATGGTATCGAAACTGACAATATAACATACCATTTCACCAACCCCTGCAGTATATGAGTACCTTTATTTCTAATTGTCATAAAAAATGCATGACCGAAGAAAACTCCCCATAGCAGCGACGCCCTGAATGAGATATTTCCGAGAAAAACAAGGATTTTGCATGAGTCATCACTATTGACAGGTAGAAATGCGCCCGTGGATTTTATCAAAGCGTAAATGAAGTCGCTGAGATTGATGCCGAGAATCATAATGCCAACTGGTGACTTGTGTAGTTTGAAGGAGAGTGCAACGATTATTACGAAGGCTGTGGCTATACTGGAGATTATTGGAGGTATGATAAGATAGCCGCTAGTAAAATATGGTATGCCTTTATCATCAGGATTTGATTCTCTCATAAAAGTGTTATGATATGTCATTGAGTGCCCCTGAATAAAATTACTCAAGAGTGAAAAATTTGTATATCATTTAATCTAGCATTCAAATTGATTTATAGGATTCTGGGAAAAAATGCAAATCAGTGAGTGTGGTCTTTGCTTGTCTCTCTCGAAGCTACCTGCTTATGTCTCTTAAACTGGTTGCTCATAATCTTATATTTGAAAATTCTAAACATAAGTAATATCTGCTACTACAGAAACCACCTGCTGAAACACTCAGGAGGTGCTTGTCCCATTCTGTGACTCAAAAATGATTATACAAAGGGCAGATTGGGGGTATTCAATTCTAAAGCAGCATTCATTACACCAGATAGAGAGAATTACATAAATTTTTTGGTCTTTAGAGGCTATCTTTACCATTTGTCTCACTGGATTGAGAGCTTAACAGCAGATAGCTAAATCTTATTAATTAAATCTTTTCGGAACGGAAATTCTGCACTTTATTAAATAACGAATTATTTCTTCAATACAGATGATTGCTGTAGAATTTACAAATGGAGAAGTGCTTATCCCTTGTTATTCAAAAATATGAAATCAAAAAGACTCAGACTTTTGCGTCAAAAAGACAATGTGAAGAGATAGCCACCGTTTTGTACCAATTCAAATTTAATCAACCCCCTCTTTTTAGTTCGTAATAACATCTCTGCGGACAGGAGTTAGATCATCCCCGCTGGTCAAAGATTCAGTAAGAGGATCTTCCTTCACTTCTGAACTAAAACTGATATCTATCCTTTGCATGAAGCTCTCCGTTTTTGATTGCTCCAATTTCTCTAACGAGAGAATTCCCCTGTCGCCATTATCAGAGCTGCCTCTTCTACATTTCTGCCAGATCATCCCAAGCATATTCACAGACCTACCGTACACCATTGCGTCGAAGAACCCTTGTAAATACGCAAAAGATTGTAAAGTTTTAGAAAGCGCATTAGGATACGATTCCGATGGGCCGTCTAATTTCTGAATCAGCTGCGTTGTTATCGCTGGGAGCCAGCAAATCAACTCAATCATCGGAAAAACTAGCAAAGTGAGCAGCTGTCCTTTGCTTTTTATCGCCATTATCTGAGATAAATTCCTCGCGGCTCGTATATACCAGTACATGCTCAAAAAAATGCCTAGAATTATCGGAGTGGTTTTCAATAGCACAAAATTGAGAACAGCCTCTGATATGATGATACAGATCCCAGCGCTTTCGTCGTATCTCACGTAGCTGAGGAATAGATATGGTATTGAGAGAGCAAATGGTATCATAATCGAGAAAAAAAGGTACCATTTGATCTTCATTCTCAAGATGTGCAATCCATGATGTGTAATTGTTATTAGAAGTGCGTGACCAAAGAGAGCTCCCCATAGAATTGATGCTCTCAGCGAGATATTTCCGACAAAAACTAGGATCATGCAGGGAGCGTTGCTCTCAACGGGTATAAAAGGGCCGATGGATTTTGTGAAAGCGTAAACGAAGTCGCTAAAGTTGATCCCAAGAATCATAATGCCAAGTGGTGATTTGTGTAGTTTGAAGGAGAGTGAAACGATGATTACAAAGGCCGTGGAGACACTAGAAATGATTGGAGGTATGAGGAGATAGTCACTAGTAAAATACGGACTGGCTGTCAGACTTGGATTTGCTGTATTTAAGAAAGAATCATCAGTTGCCATTTAATACTCTTGAGTAAATTTGTATTCAGTTGTGTATTTTGAAGTCGAATCATTATTTAAATTGTATCAAAGTTCTGAAAACAGGTTTTTTTCTAAGAAGATAGATGTTGCTTAGAGAAGTTGTCATTGGCATGAAGATGATGTGCTGAAAAGAAAAGTCTACAATAGAGGAGCTAGCATGATTCAAATTTTTAATATTTCAGGTAAAGAAACCCATTTGTTGAATTATTGACATTGAAGATAATTTACCTTGAGATCGTTGTACTCTTACTGTAAAAAAGAAAAAGTTGCTCACATTGGAACCCGATAACATAAAAAAAAAATACTCAAAGAGAATGATTCAAACTCAACAAAAAATATTATGTATTTCTCAAAACTCATTGGTTCATTTTCAAGAAAGGTGGTTGGATTTAATGAAGCTTAAGGGGAAACTCATCTGATAAACGAATTTATTCAACTTCGATAAGGTAAACAATGAATTACGATATTCACTGTAAATTCTAAGATGAATGCTACCAATGAGACACTGCTATAAAAGCGATCATCTCAGAGCAACACATGACGAAAAACTTCTCTATTTCTAACCAATTACTTTCAATCACGAAAGAAAGGTCGAAAGAAAAGTTCGAAAGGAAATCTTGTTTCTTTCCACAACAAATTAACTTTACTCGCGCTAACATCATGATTTTAGACCGAATTCATGGAAGCTGGTCTCAATTTCATTTTTACTGTTTGAATTAGCTTCGGTCATAAAATATATCGCGTGAAGAAAATCCAAGTTATTTTGTAATCAGCACTCGTGATATCTACTCCTTCTACGGCTGGAGCACAGAACAACACATAGAAATCATCGTATATAGAGTGATCTTTGGAAGGAAGAAACTTATTTCTTATAGTTATAATCTCTGAGATAGAAGAGAAGAAGTCGTCTTCGAATTAGGATTGGATGTTGTTATATTATGCAAAAATCTTTGAGTCAATCCCTAATTTATGAGTAAAAATATTAAAGAACCTATAATTCACATGATCATACTCATATTTATGTTATTGTATTTAAAACAGAGACCATTTTGTTATTAGATGGCCCTGAGTCAAGTTATAAATTTGTCATAACTCAGGTATCTGCGAACTTCGAATCTCTCTTGAGAGAAAAGCTCTATCTAGAAAACAACCTCAATAATTTATTGTGAATGAGCATTCAAGATAGGATTAGAAGCTTCTATCATTACAGTCGAATAAAAGGTAGCAACAGAGATGGTTTTATTCTATATTTTTAATCTTTCGGATTCATACGGCGCCGCGTTTCTCTGGGGATACTACAATTTTATCTTTAGCAATAGGATTTGACTACGATAACCTGAACTTCATGGACACGAGCCGTAACCATAGGTACAAATCAGTTGGCGCTTTGGTTCGTTTAAACATTTTCATTATCTGCTGTTAGTTGAGTGACAGTGCTGGATAGATCCTTCAGGCCATCTAGTGTTAAGTCAATAATTGTTTTGTTCAAACAAATGGAAAGATAATTAAAAATCTTGGCTACTGCAAGGGTGATTTAAGAGTTAATTAGATGATGATGATAGAATTTACGACCTTGCGATGCTCAAAATTCGAGAGTAATATTCAAGGAACACAGCAAAGCATCACCGTTTCCTGTAAAGCACATGTGAATATTATTGGAATTTTTACTACTCGAAAAGTAGGTGTATCTCTACACAATTCAGAAAGAACAAGCACAAATATGTAACGTAGTTATATCCACAAATATTTCACAAAGTTGTTTTTGTTTGTTAAACATATAATTTTGACTCAATTTCGACTTAATCAACTTTTTATACATCTTACCTCGCTCTGAAATTTCTCAAACAATATATATCCTTCTGCAAAATAATAATCGGACATGAAGGTCTGATTTCGCAAGGGAATGTCTCTTCAAAATAGCGATACAAAACAGTGTAATTGCTCTTCCACGAAAAGTTTGTAGTGTGAATGTGGCAATAAATTTTGTTTCGCCTACTTCTTTTCTGTAGAGGAAGAATAACTCAATTTTTTCATTGAAAGGATTTTCTATTGGTTCTCTGGAAGGTGCTTTTTACATTTTTTCAGACCACTCCAATCATATTTGCAGTTCTGCTATACACGAATAATGACAAATTAAAATCATGTTGGCTGATGCTGGCTGGAGAGGATTGACTTATCTCGTCACTTATAAGCTTCTGAATCATCTAGACCGATGCTGTGGTTGACAGTCAGCGAATGATCACAATCACTGATTACTTCAACAAAATCGTTGGAAGCATGCAGGAAAAGAAGTAGGCCAATACACTTTTTCAATGCATTTTCTTGCTGATATTTGGTAGAGCATTTTTTAATCCATGGGTCTTCATGGAAGCAAATCTCAAAGCATTTTGAGAAGATTTGAAAGTATTCTTCTCCTTTTGCAGATCAGAAAAATACAAAATTCCTGAGAATATCGCCCACTTTTTGGTTTTAGATTCATTGAAAGATCTAAAACGAAGACTCTGTTCGGGAGCAAATGAGATCTAGGAAACAAAATGGGGTTTTGAGCTCGTTTATTTGAGTTTCTTCTGGAAATATTTTGTAAATCTATGAAGAGCTCGTCGTATATTTCAGCAGTTTTTCAACTTTCTGAGACTCCAATATTATCACCTACTTAGGGTTGCTCGTATTCCTAATGATCTTTTTCGTTGAAATCAGCATTTAGAATGCTCTCGAAAAAATTCTGCTTCAGATAGGCGACATTCAGATTCTAGGTGAGAAAGTGAATCTTCAATTTATTTTAATTGCTATCTGCTAATATGGAAAACCTGTCAGAAGAAGATCAATACGAGTTAATCAAGAAAGTCGTGCCGGTTGAGTTACAAGATGATGTACAATTTAGTTTAATGTATCAAACTCGTACATCAATCGTTTGTCATGGCTTCAATAAGAAGACTCAGAAGAAAAAAGTTTATAAATTTTCGAATATAGCTACTGAACCTCATAAACCGAGGCTACTACTCATGCGGGAAGCTGGGAAACTACAAGAACTGCAAGGCGACCCCTACATGATTCAAATCGATGAAGTTTTTTGGAGTTTAGAAGGTGGAAAGTATGGATTTTCATTGGGTTATTACACTTCAATTAGAAAGAGATTCCGAAATGGAGGCGGAATATTGAGTCAATCCCTAACTAACTTCGCAAACCTAAAAGTATTCCTATTGGATGTTTTGCAAACCATCAATACTGCTAGTACAA
>ENA-UOTX01000965-UOTX01000965.1-compost-metagenome-genome-assembly--contig:-NODE-965-length-25623-cov-4.147225_pt1 | contig 25623 bp, 6 predicted proteins | sample MGYA00238143_ERZ746982 | MGnify/ENA primary metagenome ERZ746982 (study PRJEB28758, sample SAMN06268862) | compost metagenome | isolation source: single cell | place: USA: California, Emeryville, Joint... | reverse complement strand
TTATATAGCTCAAGAGATATCAGTGTGTTTTTTTAGGACATTATTCAGAGGATCTTCGTCCTTTGCATGAATTCATTGTAATGAACATTATCTCGAATCTTGCCTTATAACCAAGAGTTCGATGCATCTTTGAATTTATTTGCAGCCCCTCTTGCTGGTTATGAATCTTCTGTAGCAATCGAATTATCTATTTCGAAAACTGAAAAATTAATGTTACTGAAGCTGTATGGGAAAGAAAGCGAAATAAGATTATTAATCCAGAATTTACTGACTCGAATATAATTTTAGCATTATGCCGCAGCCGTGCTGATTTTATGGCTCAGCTAGCCACATCCACTTATGTAGGTGAATGCAATCGGACTTCAGACTATCGAGCCGACATCATTTGAGCGCATTTTATAGGTACATTAAAGGAATTATTTAAAAAGTTTTTTCTTTGGTAGAAAGAATCCAAACTCCTGAATGTAATAATAATTAACACCAATGATAATTCCAGAACCAAACCAAAATTCAGGACCTCACAGTCCGTCAGGACTTTACGAGGCTTTGTTAGAAAGTCATCTGCCTACTCGTTACCCCCATCAGCAACACCAAAACATTTATGACAAAAAAATTCTAAGAAAAATTATCATCACATTTTCGATGATCTTCTTTCTCCTGATACAAATCTTGATGACTATGCTCATAGTAACACATTCCAGAGTGGCTGTCAACATGAATATAATTAATGGCGGGCTTCAAGGCATCTACAACAGCGTGGGATTATCACCAATCACTGACGTGTACCTCTCTCTATCGTGTATTGCTCCATATACCCCTTATAGTCTTGGATATTGGCCTGGCACAATAGACTTTTGTTATGATTTTGGATTTCTTAATAACGATTATGAATTTGACTGCACTACTCCTTTTTGGGCTATCAAAGGGCAGAATTACACAAAATGGAGACCATTTCAGGTCTGTGTTCTCCGAGCTAACGCTTATTACACCAATACGAATACATGCCAACCAGGATTTACCCTATGCTATGCAGGACTGTGTGTGAATGGGAGTAAATGTCCGGTAACCGATGCTGAAATTTCCAGTTCTCCAACTACGTATTCAGATGGTAGTAGCACACAAATTGGGGTTGGGAAATACTTCAACATTAGGAGGCAACATAATACATTAGGTATCGGCACATTTTCGCTCAATATTGGACAAAATACTTCATGTTTGAGCACCAAAGAGTGGCCACAGCAAGTGAATTATCCAGCTATTGCCGAAAAAGCTTCCGGGTGTAATTTATATGGAAGATATCCAAATACCTCTCTCATTGACACCCAAAACGCATTATCAGCTTTCCAAGATCAGCCTTGGTCTTTCGTTGCAGCTTCGCTTCCGAATTTTACTGACACGTTGTCCAACCAGTCTGCATATTTATCATATTCTCCAAGACTTGAACTCAAAAACACTAGTTATTGTAAGATGCTCAGATTAGATGATATATTAAGTGCGAATGCTAAATTGATGTCAATATCTAATATGACGAGAAGTCTGTCCAAAGCTATTGCAGTTTTGCTTGGAGCTGCTTTTTTGGTGGGATTCTTAGGACTTTGTGCTTATTGCTGCTCTGGAGAAGGAAAAGATGCTCCTGCCATCCTAGTTCATGGCTTGTTTCTAGTGATTGGAGGATTACTAATTCCCGCTGTAATCCTGTCAATAATAGAGAACAGAGAGATTTTTCAAGTGATGAGTTCGGCTGAATCTATGACTCACTGTTTCGTTGCATCAGGTGCACAAAAGGTCATTGAGGATTTCATCAACGCAACAACTACTGCAGCGGACATTGAAACTCTCTGGATTAGTGCAGGAATAATCGCATGGTGTCTGCTCGCAATTAATTCATTTTTCGTTTTCATTTTCATGAAGAAATTAAGGATATTCTAGCTGCTGTGAATGTTAAACAATTGAAGGAGAATAATTAGGTTTTTGTTATCACTAAAGAATGCTTCTATCTAAGTCAGGAAATTATGTACTTATAATAGTGAGAAAGATAAATTCCGCTCACCCACAGTGATTCAAGTAATTGTCCGTAAAATTTTAAATAGTTGAAAGCTCCACTTCCATAAGCTTCTATAGTGAGTTAGCTGACCTCGTTCACTTCTTACTCTAAATGCACTCTCGAACTCTCTGATCATCCACTCAGACGTATTATACAGGGCTTTTGATGAAGAGAGCTAAAGCTCTTTTTACTAAAATGAACTATTTACCACTGGCATTATGGTTTTATATATATAAGCTATCAAAATTAGTATCTGCAAGTAAACAAGATCTTCATAACTTTACACTTTCATTCTCGTAATACACTAAGTGCAAGTTAAGGTGTTCTGTTAATCGAATGTTTCAGAATGAATTTTGCAGTCCAATTCACTTTATTTCAACATAGTTCACTAATAAGATTTGAATGCACAAGATTACTTCCATCTTCACATTTTCAAAGTTAAAAGAAATGTCAGTTAATTAATAAAATTATGCATGCAATGCTTTTTGCATTAGTTGCAATTTAACATATGGTTTTTTATATCAGAGCTGTAGACAGAAATTTCTACCATTACAAGATTTTACTCATAGTAAACTACATTAAATGAGCTAGTTGAACACGCTTCGCTATATCTCCACCAACGAAATTGACTTTCATTTGCCTATTCTCAGTTTTAGCTCAAAGCGCGTTTTCCTAAATCGCTCAATTAAGATTTTGAAATCAGAAATTTCATATTTCGGGAAATCAGAAAATTTTAAATTATAATTTCTCAAACCAAACACCAATAACCCTATCGTAAAGATTTATCTCGCAGAGCAACAACTATTCAAAAATATTTTTTACCTACTGATAAAATTCATGACTTAACTATGTCCTTCAACCACTTTTTTCATTAAGACGTTAAAGAAAATTTCAAAACGACATAGGATCTCTTTCTCGAAACAGCTAAATTATTCATTCTAAACTAATTGGATTTATATCTTAATTCCAAAATCAAAGATAAACCCCTAAAAAATAAATCAAATTTCGAAAACTCGAACAACGTGGAATGGAGAACCAAAATTGGACATACACTGTGATCACAAAAAAGCCAGGAAGTACCAAAACAGACGTTTCATATCATAACAATGCTTTATAGCTGAAAGCAAGGGCGAGAAAGCGATCTCTAAGGCTCTCAAAGAAGGAGCAGAAGTCGATGCCGTCAAAAAGAGTAATACATACCTTATTTGAGGCCAATTAACCGGATTGACCTCTAGCAACCGCTACGAATAAGACTGGAGGACCTACAAATGTCGCAAAGATTTTAGAAGCTGAGGAATATAAAGGTAATTCTCTAAGACTATCAATAGTTAAAATCGATTAGTCGAGACTGTCTCACATGAGCTTAAAATCGCCATTCAACAAGCCAGAGCCAAAAAAGGCCTCAAGCAAACTGAGCTTGCTGCAGTAACCATTCCTTCTAATCGCTTCTAACATCATTATTTAAGCTTGTTAACGAAAAAGCATCAGTCATCGGTGATTATGAAGCCGGACGAGCGATTCCTAGCGCCGCTGTTATTAGCAAACTAGAGCGAGCGTTAGGAGTCAAATTACCTCGCCCAAAGAAGAAGAAGCTGACAAAAGGTGACGATGATGATTAGAGCAATTTCGAATGAGAAAATCGATACTTACCTCGATCTTAGCGCATGAAATTTTGTTCATATTCGTTAGAATGCACAGGCTAACGTTAAGTACACACAAAAAATTTGTGAATTAGAATTTCATGTTTCTGTGTTTACTTTGTACTGAAAGGTAAGTAGTTTGCTTAAGCAGTTATTAGATTGACGAACAATTTAATTTTCTTGCATCCAAAATCCAAAACCGAGTAATATCTACTGACAAGGAATTTGACGCGTAGCCAAACGTGTAGCTAGCAAAAACAGAAATTTGGGGTTCAACTAAATCATCATAGGTTTTTAATTTGAATATCGTTGGCAAGAGTATTATTTTCCTGAATCCAGTTCGAAATTTGCAGTAATGGGACAAAGCTTTATAAGAGGATTTTTCTCTACCACCGCAGCTGGTAACAGAATCCAAGAACTAAACAGTCCAAATGATATTGCTCGAGACTGCGATGACCTGATGGACTGTCTGAGGTAGAATGATAAATTATCAAATGAAGAGAAGAAATCATTGATGTTGTGTTTTAGAAAGCCTCAACTTAAGTATGAAATCAATTGCAAGATCACTATCACTATACTTGGGAATTTACAATCGATGTTGGCTCGCCTTCTCTACAAGTTCCCTGGATTCATCAAATTTCAATTCACTTTTGTAAAATATCCCTCTGCAAAGCAATCAGCTGACTTCTACTGACATAAATAGGTAAAAGACGGCATTACGGAGCAATTAATTCTGAACTTGAGACAGTTTTATGAATTTTACGAGAAAGTTCAGCATTATTATATCGTGACGACGAGCCAGAAAATCGACATGAAGAGAAGTAGGGAGCTTATCGCGATGAAAAACCAGGAAACCCGTCCTGAGGAGGAGGAAGAAGCTAAGGGCGATTTTGGGGGCTTCAAAACATTAGATGAGATACCTCTCTCAGAGTCTACAGTGATACAAACTACTAAACTCTCGCCTGGGATCCAGGGCTCGAAGCTTATGAAATCATTAAATGAAGATGACTCGCATCTCTGTGTTCTATGTTTCTCGAAATCGATCGAGATGATGCTTCCCTGCTGCGTAAATTATAATTTTGATAATTTAAAGCTTATAACTATTGAATGCATAGCATGGATTTTGTGAAAGTTGCTGTTTAGATTGGTACAAAAATCGTGGAAAATCAGAGTGTCCGATTTGCCGCGACGCAATCACTCAGACCGAGTTTGAGACGAATATCTTTATTGTGATGAGTAAGGTGCAAGAGCAAGAGATCAACGAGTCAATCAGAGAAGAATTGATAGATTATCTAAATTCTCTATGCAAAACGATTCAGTTTTCGTAAAAGCTAACAGCTAAGGGTCGTATCATAAGTCGTGGTTGATTTATTTAACTGAGTTACCTGTTTATTAATTGTTAATAATACTTTGAAACAGCCATTGAAGTTGAAGTGCCTTTACTTAGACTTGGTTAAACTATTTCAGATATATTGATTTTATATTCTTCATGATGTACCTGAGAGTGCATTACTTATGTTAGCTATATAATACGTCAGATTTGGTTTGTTGAAAACACATATTTGTTTGTAAAGAGTGAATATTAACTATGAACAATTTGATTTCTTTATCTAGCGAAAAGAGAGAGGATTAGTTTATTATAATCAAGAGAGAGATAATAGCATGTGGCCTGAGATGAAGGTTGATAGAACCCCATGAATAATCAAATGAAAAAGCCAACACATGTTAGACAATTTATTGATTTGCAATAGGATATGCCTTGTAATAAATGTTAAAAGGAGAGGGAAAAAAAGTATTAAATCTTTAGCGGATTCTTCAAGTAATCTCCTCGTTGCTGGTGATAGACTTCAGAGTTTTCTTCCGAGTATTGAGAATCCTGGAGCAAATTTCTACTCAAGTCAGCCGGCTGGCTCAGCATACCCTCAAGTGGAATAGAGTTTTTCACTTCGGGTCTTCTGAAAGAAAACCTCGCGATCCTTCCGGAGGCGTCTTTGAGACCAAACACATTAGATGAGTAGAAAATCATAAGTGTGTATCCCAGTGCTAAAATATTGACTCCAATAATGACAGTCGAACACATGATTTCCACATCATCTGGAATAGAGTCAGGATCCAAGGTAAATTTCCAATGCATAAAGAAGATCATTAATATAATCACAGAGATTAAGGTGATGTCCATTTTGCAGAGTTTCGCTCTGGCATGAGGCTTGAACTTGGATACCAGAAACAGATATATGGAGAGTATCATCAAAAGCGTCAAATATTTCATTTTGATGCTGAGCTCATTTCTTATTGGCATAAAGTTCGATAGCGCTATCAGAACGAACTTCAGTTGAAGAAGAATAAGGCCCCAATAATAGAATCTTGGCTCGTATTCAGAGATAAAAGTGCCAAGACTGCAAGCCAATTCGCCGTTCTCGTTGTTCTTTCTTTTGCTCCGAATGTAATGAAGAATTACTCCTGGAATGAGCAGGCCTATTACGATGAGTATTGGAGTTCCAACCAGAAGATAATAAAAGTTATGTTCAGGAGTATAGCAGCGGAAACTTGGGTAATGATTCAAATATTTCTGTCCATCGATGGATTTGCATGAAATGATACTATATGCACTGCTAACTAAAGAAGGCTGCTCGAAAAAGAATAAACCGACGTAAGCAGAGATCAGATGCTGTCTTTTAACCCTTTCGCCAAACTTTTGTTTGAGGGCTCCCCAAATGAGCAAGATTAGCACACATTTGCAGAAGAAAAGTAAGAGCATCAGATTGAAAGTGTGGTAAGGTAAAGACGCGCCATGTGTTCCGTCATTTGGATATGACATAAGAATTAGGCATTGAGCCGAGCGAATGAGGGCCTGGAGAGGGTCTCCAATGAAAAGCGTCCAATTTAAATAGCTAGGAAGCTTGATATTAAATATTCTCATAATATATTGGAACTGGAAATATGTGACTAAGATCCTCAGATATGGAGCAGCGGTTTCAACATAGGTCACTTGATCCAAACCGTGTTCGATACTCTCAGCTGTTTTCTGATTCGAGATAACGTTTGCAACTATAAAGACAATTTCCACAGCTAAGATGGCCAAGCCGATCAACAAAGCGTCGATAATGATTTCGGCCTTCGAAGAAGAACAGCTACTACATTCATTAGGTCCAGATTGGTAATATCTCGTCCCATGAGCAACCCCGAAATAGTCGCAGTCCTCACAAACTGGTCCGTTATATCCGATTGCGCAGGTGCTGTTAGCTTCACCTATGCACGCATCTAGGTTGTTAACACATCTGATCGGGTTGATTATGGCAGCACTCATATTAGCCCAATATCCTTGAGATATTTCAACATCGTCATATCCACCATTACATTTTGCATTGACTGGGCATGTTTGACATACAGCAGCAGGACTGTCAACACGAGAGTATTGGCCAGGCAGACATTGTTTACACATCATCGTATTATTATCATATACCCACCCGATCCCACAACTTGATGTCGCACGTAACGCAAATTTCTTATAGTAATATATTTCATCAATAGTGACTCCTATCGTAATGACCACAAACCAATCTAAAGGAGTCGTTAGAATTACCATCGAGCCATTGAAAATGAGAACCCCGTCTTTCCACTCTCCCGAAATATTTTCATGAATATTTGCCACTCTCGTATCGGATCCAGATGGTACGATTTTATCATGCCTTTTAAAGCTTAGAAATCCTCCAGAAACCACAGAACCGCTTTCGTCTGGAAAATTCAGTCTATTTCCAAACACATCATGGATTGTCACTTCAAGTATGAACCCAAACTTCGTGCCTGGGTAGAAACTTCCTATTGTAGGAAAAGTATTGTTTTCCGGCTGCTCAAAGAGATTAATTCTCGTTGAGAAATTCAGGTTGATGAGCTTGTCTCCCAATTGCTCGGGAAAGCCCACGTAATCATTGCTGATTCTGCCGTAATTATCAATAAACGTGTTATTTTCCACTATCTTTCTCAAATCTTCCCCTCCATCATTTCGCTCTGTGAATGTAATCGCACCAGCGGTGCTGTTTCCAAGGTTCCTGATGAATGTTGAGTTTCTGATTCTGACGCGATCTGTCGCTTCGATAACACTCGAGTATGCAGTGTTATTCTCGAATAAACAGTCTTGAATTTCCACATTGGATGCGTCCTGAATGAGCAACACCGTTCCAGACGCTTCAGGCCCTTTATTCTCAATGAAGCTGGTGTTTGAGATAGTAACATCGCCTTCTCCGAAGCGAAGACACGTCGAATCTTCACTTATTCGGTTATTTATAACCAAAGAATCTTCGATTTTCAAAAATTTCATTGACCAAGAGGAGTACTTTCCTTGTTGATTCGGAATATGAAAGAAACTTCCGTTGATCTCGATTTCATTCCCCGTAATTTGAGAATTTAACACGGTACAGGAGGATTCAAGGCCTTGTATTCTTACAAAATCCCCACTGAAACTACTGAGGGTGACTCTTGTTTGGTTGAGAGTTAAGTTGCTGTCGGAAATTTGAATGGCATGTGCTAGCTCTAGGCTCATTTCACTGAAATTGGAGTTTGCAAATTGGACTTGGGAAGAATCTTTAATATCAAAGAGAACGAACATTTCCGACGTTAAACCAAAGAATTCGCATTCTTCGAAAAGAGCTCTCGAGCCCGAAATCTCGAATTGCAGATTATACCAATAATTGGATTTGGAATTTGAGACGTTTAGTGGAAGGAAGCGGCAACTTGAAAATTTTATCAAGCTTTTGGAATTGTTGGTTTGAGTATTTATAAAGGTAATTTTGGGTGGAGATAGTTTCCGATTAGAGGAATTATTAGGATCTATATTAGAGGCTATGTAGAAGGAACAGTTGGTAATTTCAATCGGATATGGATTTTGATACTCTGGGCTATTTGTTGTTCCGTAATCTTTAAAGTAAAATAAGTTAGATTTTGTTAAATTTACTCTCCCGCCACCCTTATCACCATTCAGTAGCTCAAATGACGAATTCTCAACTTTCAAATGCAATACCTTAGGATCTGAAATCCAAAGGAAATGCTCCATTGAGAAGTCTCCAGTCTTTACAATCAAATTCTTTAGGTTCATTGAAAGTGCAAAATAGCCTCCCGAATACATAATAATTGCTCCCTTGTTAACACCATTAAATTCAAATGTGCAGTCCTCAATTAAAAAGGTGATTGTTTCGATGATGGTTTCACTTCCCCCTGACGGTGGTGTATACCCAGTTGGCCGAGACCAAAAATTGTCCAATACGAAGTACGAGCCTCTTTGAATAGTATTTGTTGAAAGTAAAGTAGATTGGACAAATATCAGCGGAGAATTGAATAAAAAGATCCCTTGAGCCCCGACAATGGGATGATCAATTGAAGCAAATCGCTTTTCCTCTTTGAGTACACCCTAAAACCGTAGAATTATCAATTAGAATATCCACGGCAATAGCTGTGAAAAGGTAACCATATGTATTGAACTGACTTGAGATAATATGAATATTATTTACCCATAAACTGGACGTTGGGGCCGTGATTTGCACAAGCGAGGGTGTTACTGCCATAAGACTACCAGTCAGCAGGGAGGTACCATCGATAATATTTGAAATAAAGTGATTGTGAAAGAACTGGATGGTTGGCAGGAGAAAATAATTCACTGCCTGTCCGGAAATTTTTGGATTCACTTGAATATTCAAAAAGTTAGTCTGGAGGTTGTTTCCTGCAATTAATGTATTGAATGTGAAGAAGTTCCCATTAAAAATGATGAGGTTCCTTGCTGGGCTTAAATCAGCCTGGATATTCACAAATCCTCGGTCGATAATTGTGCAAGCAAAGATGCTATTGGATTCGAATCTGAGTTCTTGAATCCTATCTACGTCGAGCTCCAAGATAGCGGTTTGATTTTGAGGAGTCGGGTGTTGGCGAGTGACTCTACCTCCTGTGAATCCATTCTTAACAAAGATAAATTTTCCATTATCAGCAGCAAAGGTAGTTCCAGACAACTTGCTTTCTCGATACACCACCGAGAAAATTGTTCCATTTGTGAATACGTACTCAAACTCATTTCTTTGGATAGTCACATTGCCGGAATGGAGAAAATTGAAGTAGGTGTTATCCGCATATTCAAGAGGATCAATATAGAGGAACCTATTATCCTCAACAATAATTTGAGAATAAAATCTCTTGAAATTATAATAGAAATCGAACTGCATGATGTTGAGGATCGCTGATGATTGGTTAAATTTGAGATATTCCATCGCGTTATGTCGGAATAATATCGTTGGTTGGCCTTTTAGTACGGTTTGGAACCAATCAGGTGGCTCTGAAGTATTAAAGAGCGTTTCCGGTGCAAGTGCGCAAGCTTCTGGCCGTTCATCTAACATCTGGTAGCGAAGGTCGATGATTGAAGATTGCGACAAAACTAAATTGATCAAGCTGTTCTCTTGAAAAATGAAATTGATAAAATTGCCTCGGAAGAGCACAGTGTTATCGAGCCTCACACCGTAGAACATACACTCTTTTACGAGCATGTATCGATAGTTACGAATCAATTGCAAACCTTTATCCGGATCATTGTACTCGAGATAGACTAGGAAATCGGTAGGGTCTTCGGTATTCCTCACAAGAACTGAATTTTCAAATATGCTGTCTTGAAAATCCACATCAGTCAAGCTGATTATCGGCTGATGCCCACCGACTTTGAACAATGTGATTTGATCGAAATGGCTCCTATTTATGGAGGAATTTTCAATGAATAGATTCCAATGGTCGAGGTGCACAAAATTATGTTCAGTTAATTTCGAGAGTTTGTTTTTGGTGGTGACATTGATATTGATGAGTTTTATGTCAGTCAGACTTGCGTTATTCAGAAAAGGAGCTTGCAACTCGTCGTGGCAATCCGAAATGATTTCCATTACAGAAAAAGACTTATCTTCGCATTGTATCTCTGAATCTCTGATTTCAATGCTGCTTAGCGCAACTGAGTATGCATCAGAAGCTCGTAAGTAAGCACAAACGCTGTAAACAAATTGAGTTATTGAGATGATATTGGTCTTTATTATGGAGTTTAAGACCTGAATGCCTTTTATCTGAGTATCCTTTATATTGACTTCGAAGTTAAGAAGTGCATGGGACTCAAAAATGATGTTGGACACGGTGATGTTTTGTAGGTCTAAGGGAGTCGTTGGTTGGTGAAGTATGTAAATGAATTCGGAAGCAGGGATACCGTCTTTGAGTTTCACTGAAGAATCACAGCCAGTCAGGTTTATATTCGTTATTGAGACCAATCCTGTTTCGCTTTCTTTTTTTCGAATAACTAAGAACAGTCTACTCAGCTTTACCGTAGGGTGAGTTATTTCAGCCTGGATATCATTAATAGTCAGGAACTCAGTGACTCCTAAGGTAAAGAAATTCTCGATCGTCGCATTCTCTTCCATGACTATGGTAATATTTTGTAGAATGATATGGGTGTAGCCCTTTAAGCCAATGAAGTCCGTGCCCCATTGTCGCGCTAATTCTGTGGTTTGTACTATTCTAAATCTGACGCTTTCAAACCGGGCCGACCGTCCCGAAGAGTTCATATTAGAATAAGCACTTATAAAGTTCTCTCCGTTTGAGGTCGTGACTTCGGAATTCTGGATCGTTATGTTCGGAAGGAGATCAGTGAAGTCGAGAAGTCTATAACTCCCATTGAACACGGCTTGCACGTTTTGCATTCGTAGTGCAGTGTTAGTCGCCAGAAAGCTGACAGGTTCTCTTAGCTCCTCCAATATTGACTCGCTGTAAAGAAAAATGTCCGCATTCAGAATATTAATGCTCCCCTTATCAATACCAAAGAAGTAAGTGAGCTGAGATCGATCATATGCAACGACTGTAATGTTCTGCAAAGTCAAATTGATGGAATGCATGTTAATCTCTGAGGTTTCAGTAAATTCGAGTTTTGAGGTAGCTCGATCATCACCTTGAAAGATGACTTCCACGTTTTCTCCCACGCCGAATGTGTAGTTTTGATCAAGCCTGACTGTAGTCTCAGCAGGTATGCGGATAATGAACGTCGTTAGGCTTTTATATTGGAAAGATGGATATTGTTGGAGTAGGTCTGTCAAAGAAGCATAACGATCGTACCAAGTGCTGGTAGGTTGGTTTGGCTGGATGGTTGTTTCTTTGACCTTAGCTGCATTCGTGATGATCACAAAAGAAAAAATCAAGAGAAGGGTATGTTCAAGACGCATGAGGGCTTCGCTCGTCTAAATAAAGCAAGTTTAAATTTAATAACTTGCTCGTCAATCGGAATTTACGGTGATCAAATAAATCGAAGAATTAGCCATGTGTGATTAAAGTTGCCGACTGTTCAGGAGAAAATCATCAAACCACTTGAAATATAAAGCAAGACTTAACGACTGAGGACATGAATAGCAGTGCTTATCATATAGGATGATTATATAACAATAAGCGAGCTTTTGATACACATTTTTTTTTTTCTTCACAAAGCATTATTCTTTTAAATTTGTCTTGTCTTTTTGAATCAATATTTCTCTTATTTCTTTATAAAAATTCCGGCTTTTAGTTATGAACTAGTTTTGATGGTCTTGTATCAGGGCATGGCTCACCTCTCTTGTATCATTTAGCATATCCTCAAGCGAAATCGATCCTTTCACTTCGACTCTTTTGATAGGGACGCTTTCGGTCCTTCTAGAGTTATTTTTGAGTCCAACAACATTAGACGAGTAGAGAATAAAAATCGTGTATGCAAGAGCAAAAACATTGGAGCCAATAATAACAACATTTGTTGTAGCTTTCACTTCATCTGGGACTACATCAAAGTCTAAGTTGAATCTCCAGTGCATAAAGAAGACCATGATCATAGCCATCGAAATCAAATAGAGGTCCAATTTGTACAGTTTTGTTTTAAGATGAGGCTTGAGCACGCTCAACACAAGCAGATAAACTGAAAGTATCAGCAGAAGCCCCAATGATTTCATCTTGTGATCGAGCTCATTTCTAATGAGAATCAGGTTAGATAACGTGATTAGAGCGAATTTCAGTTCAAGGAGGATAAGACCCCAATAAAAATATTTTGGACTGTATTCATTGATTAGTGTCCCAAAACCCCTAACCAATCGCTCGGTCTGATGACTTTCTCTTTTTTTCATCATGAAATGGTGCATTATTCCAGGAATCAGCAGACCGATTGTCAGAAGCAACGGCGTACTGACCAACAGATAATAAAAATTGTGTTCAGGAGTGTGGCATTGGAAACTTGGGAATCGAGTCAAATACTTTGTTCCATCGATAGATTTGCATGAGATAATGCTATACGCGCTGTTTGTCAATGAGGGCTGTACCAAAAAGAATAAACTCACGTAAGCAGCAATCAGATGCTCAATCCTGACCTTTTGGCCGAGTCTCCATTTGAATACGCCCCAAACGAGCAATATGAGGAGACATTTACAGAAGATAAGTCCGAGGACCAGATTGATGATGAAATAAGGCAAGGAAACACTGTTGGTTATGTCTTTAGGATACGTTGCGAGAATAAGGCATTGACTCGAATTTATAAAGGCCTGAATAGGATCTCCAATAAAAAGCGTCCAGCTCAAATAACTGGGGAGCTTCATGCCAAATATTCTCATCATGGATTGGAACTGGAAATAGGTGATCAAGATTCTTAAAGATGGAACAGCGTTCTCAACCTTGACTCCTTGATCAGGATGTTGCTCTATCCTCTCAGCTATTTTCTGGTTCGCGCTCACATTTCCTACGATAAAGAGGACTTCCATACTCAGAATGACTAACCCAGCCAATACAGCATAAACGATATTTTCAGCAGTAGAAGTAGGACAGGTGCTACATTCATAAAATCCGGGTTGGTAATATTTGGTGCCATTGGCAGAAACTCCAAAGTAATCGCAATCTTCGCAAGCTAGACCGTTATATCCCTGTTCACAGCGACTGTTCACCCCGCCTTTACAAGCTCTTGGATTATTAGCGCATAGAACTGGGTTTATCACCGCAGCACTCATATTCGCCCAATATCCCTCCGATATTGTTACAACAGAGAATCCTTCGGGACATTCTGCATGTTCTGGGCAAAAATAGCATTGGGCAGTGGAATTGTCGACACGGGAGTATTGACCAGGGGGACAATGCTTGCAGATCAGTTCACGGCTATTGAATACCCATCCTAACCCACAACTTGAAACCGCTCGTAACGCAAATTTTATGTAAAATGCCGACCTTGACCCATCATTTACTCCAATTATCATGACTACAGACCAATTTAAAGGAGCAGTTAACAATACTGTTGACGCATTGAAAGTAAGAACTCCATCTTTCCACACTCCAGGGATCTCTTCTAAATTCATCAGTTCCACCCTTGGAGGGTTTTTTGTGACAACCTTCTGTGGATCGATTCTCTCCTGCCTTTGGAAATGAATAACCCCGTTTGGATAACTTGAAACATCGGTTCCTGGAAGATCCAGTTGATTTCCAAATATGTCTCGAAGGGTGACTTCAATTATGATTCCAGCCTTTGTGCCTGGATAAAAAGTTCCATAAACCGGAATAATAAGGTCTTCAGGTTCAGGGAACAGCTTGATCCATGGTGAGATATTTACTATCTTAAACTCCAAGCTTTCAAAATATCCCACGTAGTCGTTATTAATGCGCCCTTTGTTATTAATAAACGAATTATTTTCTACGATCTTTACGAGCGACCGGTAATAGTATCTGTGCCGGTTAAATTTGATAACTCCGATTTTATCAGCAACATTCCTGACAAAAGTTGAATTTTCAATTAGAATATTGTCAGTTGTCTCAATAACGCACAAGGCTGCTGTATTATTCTCGAATAAGCTCTTTTTAATGGTCATGTTCCCTTCAAAGATATTTGCTATAATGGTAGTGGAGGCTTCAGGTCCTTTATTATCAATAAAACTCGAATTTAATATGAAAATGTTTCCTTCTTCAAAATTCAGGCATACTGAATCGTCTTTAATTCGATTGTGCTTAAAACTCGAGTCTTGAATCCAAACAAGATTTCGTGAGAGATTAGCAGTTGCTTCGTTTTTTTGATATGGGATTGTGAAGAAACTTGCACCTGAATCAAGATTATTCTCTTCGAAGTGAGAATCTCTCACGGTACAGAGAGATTCATCGTCCTCAATCAATACAAATGATCCACTGAAATTACTGTTTGTGATATATGCTTGATTGAAGGTTAGATTACTGTTAGACAGTCTAATTAGCTGCATTTTGTGGTTCTTGATTCCACTGAAATTAGTCTTTATTCCACTGAAATTAGTCTTGATGAATTTTATTTCGGCGGAGTTTGTAATTTCGAAAAGGGATGAGTAATTTGCCTCCAGGCCGAGAAACTCGCAGGTTTCGAAGTGGGTCCTGGCTCCTGAAATCTCAAATCGAAGAGTATTATCAATCTTTTCGGAAGGTGTTTGTTTATCCTTTGGAAGGAAAGAACAGTTTGAAAATTTTATTATGCCATGATACAAAGCCTTTTTCGTGTTTATAAAAGTGACCTTTATTGGAGGTGATTTCTTAGAATCCTGTCGGTGAGAACCGAAATAAAAGGAGCAATTTCTAAATTCAATGATGTTTAATGGAAACTGCTCATGTTCACTGCTATTCGTTCCGACATCATAGTCTTTGAAGTAGAACAAATTTGACGATTTTGTTTCGTCGTTATGAGGTAGTATTTCAAATGAAGAGTCTTGAATTGTCAAATACATGAACCTCGGGTCAGAAATCCAGAGGAAATGATCCATAAGTGAAGTTCCGCTCTTGACAATTATATTGGTCAGAATCAGCCCAACAGCAAAATAACCTCCTGAATACATGATAATTGCCCCTTTATGGACAATATTTCCATCGAATGTACAGTTGCTGATCGATAATGAAATGGTTTCAACGACTTGGTCGTGTATTCGAGGAGATATATCTAATTGAGTATACCAATAATTGTCTAGGACGAAATAAGATCCTCTATAGACTGAATTAGATGCGAATTGGCTTGAATTAACCCAAATAGTTGGCGAGCTGAAAAAGAAAATTCCTTGAGCACCAACGATAGGATTATCCGATGATATCATCTGGTCTATTTGCTGGAATGTACACATCAGAACTAATGAATTTTCAATCACAATATTCGCAGCAATAGCGGTGAAGAGATACCCATACGTATTAAATTGACTGTTTAGGAAGCGCAAGTCTTTGACCAAGAGATGATAATCTGGAGCGGTAATTTGCACTAGAGAGGGAGTGACTGCCATCAGACTTCCGGTAAGTAGTGCTGTGCCATCGATAGTATTTGAAATGAAGAAATTTCCAAAAAAGTCAATTTGAGATATAACCCGAAATCTATCGACTTTTTGGAGAGATTCAAGATTCAATTGAATGTTCAAAAAATTTGTCTGGAGGTTATTTCCTGCAATGAGTGAGTTAAAGCTGAAGTAGTTGTCTATGAACGAAATGATATTCTCTGAGTTACTAAAGCTGACTTTCAGATTGACGAATCCACGATCAATGATATTGCAATACAAGATCGAATTGTTTTCGTATCTCAGTTCCTGGATCTTATCTGCGTTTAAAGCTAGTATCCCAGTTTCATTAGTATTAACCTCCATTTTTTTGGGTTTCTTCCCGCTGAATGCGTTGCTGGTAAAAACAAATTTCCCAAGGTCCGTCGCAAATGTCGTTATTGGCAATTCGCTTTCTCGGTATATAACCAAGAATATAACTCCTCGGGTATAGGCACAGACGAAATCATTTCGATTGATGGTGACGTTGCCAGAGTGCACTATTTTGAATAGGTTATTATCAGTCCTATTAGATGGTGTGAGATAAGCGAGTTGGTTCTCTTCAACGAGAATTCGCGAGTAGAATCTCCTAAATCTGTATAGGAAATCGAATTCATTCACGTTGACGATGATCGATAGATCAATCTTCAAATAAGAGAAAGTATTGTTCAGCAACGCTATCGTTGGCTGGCCTTGCGCCACTAGCTGAAAACAGTCAGGCTGATCTGACGTATTAAAGAGGGTATCTGGTGCGAGTGAGTTTGCTACGGGTCGTTGGTCAGACATCAGATAGTTAAGATTGATGACCGAAGATAGGTAAAATTCCGAAAAGGCGATTTTGTTCTCTTGAAAGATGAAATTGATGAAATTGCCTTGAAGCAAGGCTGAGTTCTTCAGATTCAAATTGTAAAATGAGGATTTTTCAATAAGTACGTATCTGTAATTACGAACCAATCTTACATCTTTGTTCTGCTTTTGCTCGAGGTAGACAACGAAATCCTCTGGTTTTTGTATGTTGCATAAGAACCCCGAATTCTCAAAACTGTTGTTTTGTACATCTGCTGAGGAAAATCGGATGATGGGCTGAGGCCCTTCAAATTTAAACATGATGAATTGCTCGAAGTGATTATGGTATATTTGTGCATTTTCAACGATGAGATTCCAATATGAGGATTGTAGAAAGCTAAATTGAGAAATTGTTAAGGGATCGTTTTTGCTCGTGGCTTGGTTATTCACAAAATGTAAGCCATTTAGCGTCAGAGTGTTCAAGTAAGGAGCATTCAAGGTCTTGCGGCAGTTTGAATCATACTCAATCACGGAAAAGGGCTCGCCTTCATTTTTAATTTCTGAATCATTGATTTCGATACCATTCATAACCATGGTAAGAGCTTCAGTGGGGTCATGCATGGAACAAGTATTTAGAGAATTGTAGAGAATGGTGACTAGATTTCTCTTTATAGTTGAGTTCGAGACGCTGATACCATTTATTAGAGGGCCTTGGATCGTGGTTTCGATATACAAAAGCGAGTGAGACTCAAAAATCATGTTCGACGCACTGATATTATTGATTTGTAAGGGGGTGAATGAAATATGATTAATAGAAACTAAGTTTGATGATTTCCGTAACACCTTTGGTTGAATCGGGAGAGAGCAGCCAATTATCCTGATGTTGTTGAATGAATGGATACCTTCATTATTGTAATCAGTCATTGCAAAAAAGATTAAATCGGAAGAAAAGCTTGCAGTTGGAGAGATCACTTCAAATTTGACGTCCGAAATGTTTAGGGAGCGAACTTCCACCATGTGAAGGAAGCCTGTTAGATCAGCATTCACATCCATGATGACAGAAATATTGACAAAACTAATGTCGTGATACAACCCTAAGGTAATGAAGACTTGGTCTTTGAGGTGTAAGTCAATAGTTTGTGTCAGTCGAAATATCACGTTTTCAATCCAGAATGAACCGTTATATTGGAGATCTGTTTCCGAAGCAGAGTTGATAAATTGTGATTTGGATGAGGTAATGAACTCTGAGTTTTGAATCGTTATATTTGGGTTGTTGTCGGTGCTCTTAAGCAAGTTGTAACTCCCATTGAACACTCCGTGCACATTTTGTATTCGTAATGTGGTATGAGTCGACAGAAAGTTGGCTGGATAGTCACTTTTCTCTAATATTGGCCCATTTGAAAGGTAGATGTCTAAGTTTTGAATGTCTATGCTCCCGTTGGACATGCAAAAGAAGCAATCGAGCTGAGATCGATCATATCCAACAACACTGAGATTGGATAGCTTCAAATTAATGGCGTTCATAGTAAGATTTGAAAAATGAGCAAATTCAAGTTTCGAAGTGGCTCGGTCATCGCCTTGAAAGACAATTTCTACATTTTCTCCTACTCCAAACGAGTAGATTTGATCGAGCTTGATTGTGGCATCAGCAGGGATCCTGATCATGAAGGTTGTTAGGCTTTTGTATTTGAAAGATGGGTATTGTTGGAGTAGATCTTTTAGGGAAGCATAACGGTCGGACCAAGTGCTGGTAGGTTCGTTTGGTTGGATAGTGGTTTCTATGTCCTTAGCTGCATTTGTAATAATCACAAGAGAAAAAAGCAAGATAAGACAAATTCTGAGAGACATGGTTTCGCTTCTTGTATTTAATGAAAAAATTTTGATTAAGTTCAAGAGTCTTGAACTGGATAAATTTATACTTTGATAAAACTCAAGATGTAAACCCCTAATCAAACTTCAGAAAAATGTTCAAAAACGATAAACAAGTATCAAAATGACCTGAAAATGAAATGAGCGAAAAGTCTAGCCTTTCTAAGGCAGAGCACAATTGAAACCGCTTTATGTTCATAACCAACAGGATCAAGTCCATTAAAAGAAGTGCTAAAAATCACATTAAAATCTTTTTTTAAATAAATGAATGAATCCATGGGAATTTTGTTTGCTACTTTTCTAATGACAGCTATTCGTGTTCTTTATTGCCATAACATATGCATATATATGTCTCAAAGAGCAATTGCTATACAATCATTTTCCATCAAAAGGCCATAACAAATGCAAAAGTGGCCCACTTTACTGCTTATGAAAACTATTATGATGATTAATGGTCAAACAAATATCTTAATCTTGCTTATCAGAGAGCAATTCCTGCCCCAGCGCAGAGTTATCATTTAATATTGACCTTAGCAGAATAGATTCTTTCACTTCTGGTCTACTTCTGACAGAGGCGTCTTTGGACCCGAATATTTTAGACGGGAAGAATACAAATAATGCATAGCCAATCACGATAACATTTGCTCCGATAATGACGGCCGAGCAAATAAATTCGAGGCCATCGGGGACGACCTCTGAATCTAAGTTAAATTTCCAGTGAATAAAGAATATTATCGCCATATCCAAAGAGACCAGATGGATGTCCATTTTGCGTAGTTTTGCTTTGAGATGAGGTTCGAGCTTGATCAAAGCGAGAAGATAAAATGCGAGTATCATGATAAGCAGCAATGATTTAATTTTATGGTCAAGGACGCTCGTTACTGGAATAAAGCTCGACAATACTATCAGAACGAACTTCAATTCGAGAAGAATAAGACCCCAATAATAGCGCTGCTGTGGTTCATATTCAGCGAGGAGAGCTCCGAATCCACAATATAATCGGACATATTGCTGATTCTCTCTTGCTTTCATAATGGAACGAAGGATCGCTCCAGGAATGACCAAACCAATTATAATGAGCATTGGTATGCCAGCTAAAAGGAAATAAAGCCAATGCTCAGTAGTATAGCACTGGAAGCTTGGATAGTAATCCAGATAGCTCTGTCCATCAATAGTTTTGCATGAAATAATACTGAACGCACGGCTGGTCAGAGAAGGTTGGAGCAAAATGAACAAGCTTATCAAGGCAGAGATCAAGTGCTCGCGCTTGACTCTGTGATCTCCAAGCTTCAGTTTGAGAAGACCCCAGACTATCATAATAATCGCGCACTTGAAGAGGAGGAGTACGATAGTCAAGTTGAAGGTGTAGTAAGGTAAGGAGAGCTTGGTTGTTGGGTCTTTTGGATAGAACATGAGAATCATACATTGGCTCCAATTAGCAAACGCTTGGAGAGGGTCTCCAATAAAAAGAGTCCAGTCGAGATAATTCGGAAGTCTAATATCAAACATTCTCATGATGCATAGGAATTGAAAATATGTAATCAAGGCTCTTACGTATGAGGCTGCGTTTTCAATTTGAATCTCTTGAAGTTGCTCTATTCTGAGAGCGATTTTTTGGTTGGAGATGACATTTACAGCCACAAAGATGATCTCCACGATGAAAGCAATGAAAACAGCGAGAGCAGCGTGAGACACGTTTTCAGGATATGAAGTCGGACAGCTGTTACACTCAAAAAATCCAGCTGAATAATATCTTGTTCCATTTGAAACTCCAAAATAGTCGCAATCTTCACATGCTAATCCATAGTATCCGCTTGCGCAGCTACTGTTTACCCCTCCTCTGCAGGCATCGGGATTATTCGCACAGGGTGTTGGGTTGATAATCGCGGCACTCATATTCGCCCAGTATGCTTTGGATATTTCAACATTGTCGTATCCTCCATCACATTTTGCATGTGCAGGGCATGCCAGACATTCAGCAGAAGGACTGTCGATACGAGAATATTTACCAGGCAAACAATGTTTGCATATCAGAGTGCTTTTATCAAATACCCACCCAACTCCACAACTCGAAGTGGCTTGCAATGCGAATTTCAAGAAAAACGCAACATGTTCAAAGTTCACTTTTATTTCCATTACTGTATACCAATTCAATGGGGCAATCAATAAAACTGCTGACGCATTGAAAGAGAAAAACCCATTTCTCCAAACTCCAGGAATATTTTCATGAAAGGTCATGCCTTTCTGATCTGACATTGAAGAATGAATGTCTTCGTATCTTTTGAAAGTGATCCACCCCTGAGGACGCTTTGCAGCGTTTTCTCCTCGAAATTCTAATTGATTTCCAAACGTGTCGTGGATAGTCACGTCAATTACTATCCCAGACTTTGCACCCGGATAAAAGCTCCCAATTATCGGGATACCATTAATTGAGCGTTCTTTGGTGGCTAGCCTCACTCTGGTTGAAATATTTAAATTGGCAATTATATACTCCAAGTGATCAGCATAACCCACATAATCTTTACATATTCGGCCAAAACCATCAAGAAAAGAGTTATTTTCCACAATTCGCGTTAGATTTTTCATAGAAGATATCACATCTTCTGTGAATTTGATTGTTCCTGCGGGAGTATTTAGATGTCTGATGAATGTGGAGTTTTCAAGTTCAATGTTGTTGGTAGTTTCAATTGTACTCGAATTTGCTGAGTTATTTGCAAAGAAGCTGCTTAGAATTTCCACTTTGGCTTCGTTTCGATTTTTTATAATAGGACTACTCGATTCATGTCCGTCGTTTTCAACGAAACTAGAATTAGTGATTATAACACTACCATCTTCAAAACGAAGACCTGTCGCACTTCTGCCGATTTTGTTGAGCATGAAGACAGAATCTTGAATAGTTAAAAAGTTTCGCTGGACTAGAATTTGCGCACTTCTCCGCTGGGAAATTCTAAATAAAGTTGAGCTGAGAGCGAGAGCATTTTCAACAAAATGAGAATTTTGTACCGTGCAAACAGTGTCATTGCCTGTAATCAATACAAAAGTGCCTCTAAGCTCATTATTAGTGGCTTTGATCTGGTTCAGAGTTACACTGCTGTTGGAGATTTTAATCAAAGTTGTAATTCCCAGATTAATCCCACTGAAAGCCGTGTTTGTAAATCTGACTTCAGAAGCGTTGTGTATGTCAAAGAAAACTGAGCTTAATGAATACAGCTCAATAAACTGGCAGTTTTCGAAATATATTTTTGAGCCTGAAAACTCAAATCGTATGTTATATTGGAATGGCTGAGGTACTGGAGCCTTGTAAGTGATCGGAAAGAAGTTGCAACCTGAAAACCGTATTGGAGCTATAGAATCGACTCTTTTTGAGTTTATAAATGTGATTCTCGGTGGGTTTGGAGAGCCAGAGCTAGAAGAGAGGTAAAAGGTACAGTTAATAATTTGAATGGGAAATTTAGTTTCCGAAGTTGATTTATTTGTTCCAGCGTCGTATTCATTGAAGTAAAACAAATGTGGTGACCTATTTTTCTCCATCTCAGGTGTGATTTCAAATGATGCGTTTTTAATTTTCAAATACAAGAACCTCGGGTCTGAAATCCAAAGGAAGTGCTCCATTTCAGCATTTTCGTTTCTCACGACGATATTTTCAAGTCCCATTTCCAAATTGAAATAACCTCCTGAATACATGATGATCGCGCCCTTTCTGACCCTATTCGACACGAAATTGCAATCTATTAGTTCAAAAACTATCGTCTCCTCGTAATCATCGGGATTTGGCCGAACATAATAGGCTCGAGACCAGAAATTATCAAGAACGAAATAAGAGCCTCTTTGTATTGTATTTGACGAGAGTTCGCTTGAGTGGACCACCACGGTAGGAGAGCTGAAAAAGAATATCCCCTGAGCACCGACCACCTGACTATCCATCGAAATGAATCGTTCCTCCTCGTGGAACGTGCAACCCAAGACACTTGACTTCTCCACCACAGCGTGGAAAGAAATGGCTGTGAAAAGATAGCCGTACGTCTTAAAAATACTCGAGATAACATTCAACTCACTCACATAGAGACTGTAATCTGGAGCTTTAATCTGAACGAGCGAAGGAGTGACTGCCATGAGACTCCCTGTGAGGAGTGCCTCACCATCTATGGTATTTGAAGTGAAAGAGTTGTTATAAAATAGGATTTCTGATCGGATGTAAATCTCTTTGGGTTGCTCAGTAAATTCTGGATCCAGTTGAAAGTTTAGAAAATTCGTTCGGAGATTGTTTCCAGCGACGAGCACGTTATAAGAGAAGATGTTATCTCTCAAAGAGATGATGTTCTCGATTGGGCTCAGCTTGATTTTAATATCTACGAATCCTCGGTCAATAATTATACAGGACAAGATCGAATTATTTTCAAACCTAATTTCTTGAATCCGATCTGCATTGAGTTCTAAAATAGCTGTTGAATTGCTGTCAAACTCTTTGGCTCTTCTTCCCGTGAAGACATTGCTAGTAAAGATAAATTTCCCATGGTCAGTCGCAAAAGTAGTGCCTGGTAAACTACTTTCTTGATAAACAATGTGGAATATTACTCCAATCGTAAACACGTTGATGAACTCGTTATTGTTGATGGTAACGTTGCCCGAGTGCATGAAATTGAAGAGGTTATGGTTGGTCTCTGGAGATGGGATCATATAAGACATTCTATTATCTTCGATCAATATCTGCGAGTAAAATCTTTTGAAATTATACAAGAAATCGAACTCCAGCGCGTTAATGACCACCGATCTATCAAGATTCACATAGTTAATTGTGTTGTTCAAAAATGCTATCGTAGGTTGTCCTTTCAGGATAATTTGGAACCAATCAGGCTGTTCAGAAGCATTAAAAAGGAATTCCGGAGCAAGTGAGCGTTCTGCCGGTCGTTCATCGAGCATGCGATATCGGAGGTCGATGAACGAAGATCCGGATAATTCCGAAAAGATGATACCGTTCTCTTGAAAGATAAAGTTAATGAAATTCCCTTGAAACAGTACAGAGTTGTTCAAGTCCAAATTATAGAAGTAAGATTTTTCGATGAGGACGTATCTGTAATTGCGGACTAATTGTAATTCTTTACCAGTTTCATTGTATTCGAGATACACGAGGAAATCTTGTGGGCCTTGCGGATTGCATAAGAAGACAGAATTGTTAAAAGTGTTATTAAGCAACTCTAGAGCGCTGAATCTGATTATTGGTTGAGGCCCTTTTATTTTAAACAGCGTGAATTGATTGAACTCGTTATTTGATATAAGTGCATCTTCGACGATGAGATTCCATTTCGATGAGACAATAAAATTGAAGTCTGATAATCTGGAGTGCTTATACCTGCTGATGATTTTGTTGTTGTTAAACTTCAAGTCGTTTAGTCTGATACTGCTCAGAAAAGGGAATTTAAGACTACTCTCACAGCCTTCAGTGAATTCCACCAAGGTTAACTGTTCATTTTCGTATGTTATTTCGGAGTCGCTTATTTCAATTCCACTGAAAGTCATCGAAACGGTATCAGATTCCTTTGATGAAGAGCAAAGCATTAAATGATGTTGCGAGATCTCGAACATGGTGCTCTTTACTGTTGAGTTTAAGACGCGAATGCCTGTGATTTGAGAGTCTAGTGGAATGTTTCTGATGACAAGAAGCTTATAAGTATCGATGATCATGTTGGATATGGTGATATTCTGGATTTCTAAGGGGGCCTCCGCATAATGCATAAAATAAAAGACATTCAAATTATTAATATCTTCTACGGTTTTCGTTGGAACTGAGTAGCCAATCAAGTTGATATTGCATATCACAGCTGCTCCATCCGTTCTTATGTCGTTTCTAGCAACATAGAATAACTCGGCAAATCTTGCAGTTGGATGAACCACTTCAAACTTAATGTTAGTAATATTTAGGAATATGGTATCCAATGTGCGGAAGAACAAATTAATCTTTGCATTTTCTGCAAAGATAATGGTAGTGTTTGCAAGCGTGGCATCGTTGTAATCCTTTAAGGTGATAAAGCTTGTGTCATCTTCTATGCTTAATTGGACCATTTGGGTCATTCGAAAAGTTGTGTTTGTGATCAGGAGGGACCCTTTATGGGTAGCTATGTCATCACAAACAGAAAAAATGAAATTTTTTTCATTAGAAGTCATGAATTCTGAGTTTTGAATTGTGATGTTTGGGCTGTCTTTGGAATACTGAAGTAAACTATAACTCCCATTGAACACTGCTTGCACATTTTGCATTTGTAGAGCAGTATTAATCGATAGAAAGTTGGCTGGATAGCCATTTTTTTCTAATATTGGCCCACTTGAAAGGTAGATGTCTAAGTTTTGGATGTCTATGCTCCCGTTGGACGCACAAAAGTAGCAATTTAGTTGAGATCGATCATATCCAACAACACTGAGATTGGATAGCTTCAAATTGATGGTGTTCATAGTAATACTTGAAAAATCAGCAAATTCGAGTTTAGAAGTAGCTCGATCGCCGCCTAGAAAGACAATTTCCGCGTTGGACCCCACTCCGAATGAGTAAATTTGATCGAGCTTGACTGTGGCATCAGCAGGGACCCTGATCATGAAGGTTGTTGGGTCCTTGTATTTGAAAGATGGATAACGATTGAGGAGGTCTTTTAAAGAAGCAAAACGATCGTACCAAAAGTGAGTCGTCTCGTTTGGCTGGATGATGGTTTCTACGACCTTAGCTGCACTCGTTGTAACAACGAGGAATATAAACAAAAGAAGACTAAATCTGATGTTCATAAATTACTGCTGTATTTAACTTGAGTGAAAAGTTAAAATTACTCTTGAATTGTGAAATTTATTATTACTCAAAATCTCTCTTCACTAAGGCTCGAAAAGCGTATGTAAGCTTTATCCTCTATAATAGGATGAAACCAACTAGAATATTTTCCTAATAGAACTCGACAGCTATTGTGAGGGTTTTTTTTCAAAGGCATGCACACTTTAC
>ENA-UOTX01000964-UOTX01000964.1-compost-metagenome-genome-assembly--contig:-NODE-964-length-25696-cov-12.695460_pt1 | contig 25696 bp, 21 predicted proteins | sample MGYA00238143_ERZ746982 | MGnify/ENA primary metagenome ERZ746982 (study PRJEB28758, sample SAMN06268862) | compost metagenome | isolation source: single cell | place: USA: California, Emeryville, Joint... | reverse complement strand
TTTGCAGATTCGCCAAGGAACAGCCAGCACAGTTATCACTGCCGCAAATTCAATTACTCCAGGTAATGTTTATTTTTGAAGCGATTTGTCTGATTGATAATCCCTACTTGCAGATCTTTGGAATAACGTTGTTATCAACAGCTACCACGTTAATGCGTTTACTCTTGATATTTATCTGAATAATAATCCAACTCCGACCAGTTGGACAACGATTCAGATTCCCTCTATCACTACAGCGAGTATCAGTCTCTGTGGGAAGCCAAATGGCTCTGGTGCATTCATTGATGGTGCAGCCGTCGATATTGCTGACTTTCATTTGCTATCAGGAGGAGGACTTGCATTTGCAGACACTTCAAGTATTTTTCCGCTTTTTATTGTGCTGAGATCTAAACATTTTTCATTATTGTAAATAGTTACTGGGTGTTCAACAACCGTAAACACAGGAAGTAATGTGGCGATTTGTACATTATGCACAACTGGCTATGTTTACTCTCTTCAAAACTCACCAGTATGCGTAGCAAGTTGCTCAACTCCATATTTTATTGATAATACTCTGAAAACCTGCCAAATTTGCGGACTGGGATGTAATTCGTGCTCTAATTCAGACACCTTTTCCTGCACTTCCTGCTTTACGGGATATTATCTGTTATCAACTACCTGTCCTACAAGCTGTCCAGCTACTTATTACGAAGATGGCTCTACCAATACTTGTGGAAGCTGCTCAACAGGATGTGATGAATGCACAAGTTCAGCTTCGAATGATTGCACCTCGTGTCTCAATGGATATTATTTACTTTCTGGTTCCTGTAGCTCAACCTGTCCGTCCACATATTATGAAGACGGCACTACGAATACTTGTGGAAGCTGCTCAACAGGATGTGATGAATGCACAAGTTCAGCTTCGAATAGTTGTACCTCATGTCTCAACACATATTACCTTCATTCTGGTTCCTGTGGCTCATCTTGTCCTTCTACTTATTATGAAGATGGCTCGACTAACACTTGTGAAAACTGCGCAACAGGATGTGATGAATGCACAAGTTCAGCCTCCACTGATTGTACTTCTTGTATCTCCGGTTATTATTTTATATCCGGTTCCTGTGGTTCAACCTGCCCTTCTACATATTATGGAGATGGTACAACAAATACTTGTGAAAGTTGTTCCACAGGATGCGATCAATGCACTAGTTCGGCCTCCACAGATTGCACTTCTTGTCTCACGGGCTACTATCTTCATGCCAGCACCTGTGACACAAGTTGTCCATCAACCCATTATCCAGATACTACTACTAATACTTGTAGATTACCCTGCGTTACAGGATGCTCCCAATGTCTTAGTACAGATGCTTCGAATTGTTCTGCTTGCAGCTCAGGGTATTATTTATATCAAAACAGCTGTGTTCAAAGTTGCCCTCCGCCTTTTCTCGCCATCGATTCAACAAGAACATGTGGTATGTGTCCAGCAGGCTTATTTTCTCTCAACTCTCAATGCATTTCTCAATGTCCTGAGACTTATTATGGAAACACTGCCACAGGAGAATGCCTCCGCTGCTACCTCGGATGTGATACTTGTCAGGGTGTTGGGAAAACTGATTGTTTGAGCTGCTCAGTCGATTATTATTTCTTCCCCAGTGAGGGATTATGCGAGCCAAATTGCCCACCGATCAAATACAAAGATGAGTCTACCAGAAAATGCCTCGATTGTCAACCTCCTTGTAAGTCTTGTTCAGGTCCGACGAACAATGAATGCACTAGCTGTGTGAGTGGTTATTATCTTTTAAACACTACTTGTGTCACTACTTGTCCTTCAGGCTACTATGCAGGTTTAGTTCGCTTTGAAGACACCTATGAAATACCAGCATGTTTACCAAAAGTCCCATTATCTTTCAAATTGAAGCTTTCAAAACAAGCCAGAGTGATTTTTATGAATTTCAATAATGGAATTACCAGACTAACACGCGCAATCCAGCGATTGACTCAAGTACAAATTGATGGGGTTCAATTAGACGCAAGCATGTACACCTTAGACACTGATTCGGTGTCTACCGTAAAGTTCACATATACAGGCGAGCAATATGTGGCATCTAAATCACTGTTGAGTATCACTCTGAACTTAAACTCCGACTTTAACACAAATCCATATGAACCATTTTACCTTGTCAAAAACTCAGATACAATCGAAATGATGGAGATCTACCCATTCTCGACCAGTGAAGAACAGGCGATTTCTGGAAGTAGCAATTTTACCACAGTGGGCAGCGCAGTATCCGGAGTCGGTCAATCAGTAGGTTGTATTGCAAGTGGAGGAGCTGCACTTAGTTTGCTGAGAATGCAAATCATAGGAGAATCCATTCAATTGCTAAGATACATTGAGGTAGGGTGGCCTCCAAGTGTCAATGAATATTTCGCAATCTCGGACACCGATCCAGCTTCTATATCATTGCCGATTGATATATACGCTCCTGTCGAAGCTCCCTTGGAAAACGCTAATTACACCATGCCCAGAGTTTTCGAGACATATGAGCTTCCTCCATTCTTGTTCGCCAACTATGCTGAAGAACTTACAAATGTTACATTCTATCTCGGAGCAAATCTTGCCTATTTCATACTGTTCAAAATTATTCAGATGCAATTAACGAAGCAAAGGAACTCTGCAAAGCCTTCCTCTAAAAGAAAACCTAAAAAATCTGGGGTTCTCGCAGCAGCATTCAGAAAAATCGTAGCCTCACTGAAGAAACTGGAACATTTCACTCTCAGAAACTACCTTCTCATCTATTTGCTGAGCATTTTCCAACCTGGAATTATGTTCTCTCTCCTCAACTTCAAGTACCATTCTTCATCGTCTGACGCCCCATTTGAAGTAACCACTGCTTCTCTTGCAGTTTCGGCTGTTATCTTTCCTGTCTACACACTGTTGCTTGCCTTCATTTTCTGGAAGGTGATTAGTTGCGTGAAATATGTTCTTGGGAAGAGCGAAGATGATCCAAAACCTCCCTCTGTTTCTGAGTGGCCTTTTCTCTTTGAAGAACTTGACAATGCAAGAACGTTACAATTGTACTTCCTTCCTATATCCCTGGTAAGAGGCTACTTGGTTGCTTTGATAATAGCGTTGTTGACAGCTTATCCGATTGCCCAAGTCGTTTTACTTTGGGTTATTAGCTTGGCTTTCGTTTTGTACTACATGTTGCTCAAACCTCTAAAGGCAAAATGGGAAGGTCGACTCACTCTAGCTGCCGAGCTAGGTCTCCTTGTATGTGTCACTCTGGGGGTAATAATTGCTGCTATACAAGCAAATGGAGAAATCGATCCGACCACTTCCAATCAGATAGGATTCTTGTTCCTGGCTGTAGCTATTTTCTCAGCAGCGATGGGAGGATTAATTACACTCTTGCAGGTGCTAGGAATGGCAGCAGATGTCTATCAATTAGTGAAGGAATGGAGAAACAGAAAGAAAGAGAAAAAAGTGCATCCAGTCATTGAGAACCTCGCGACTAATGATCAGGAAGATGCGACTCAAGCAAGGATAACATTTCCTAAATCACCTCTCGAGTCGATAACTTTGAGAAGTTATGTTCCTAAATTAAATGGTGTTACACCTACATCGAAGGCAGCCTTGGTTGATACTATCTCACAGGACGTCGACGACTTTTTGAAAAAAATTGAAAAAGATTTCCACTCAGATTTCACTACCAATTCTCGAGCTGCCTCTCTCAAAGACGATCTAATTAGAAAAGTTACTGAATATTATGAGATTTCTCGTCATGGAGAGCAAAAAAGAATCCCTTTTTCTATTCCATCATTTGCTGTTTCGCTCAGGGATAGCAACGCACAAACAACAAAAATTGATTTAGAAAAGAGCAGTCCGACTATCAGAGATTGACGGCATATCAAAAAGAATCTAAACGAAAAATCCAGTTTATGCTAGCTCATTTAGCAAATAGTCTTAAAAATAAGCAAAGTATTGATGTAAAACTTTAAATCTATTGTTGTTTCAAAGATGCGCTTTCAAAATATTAGCTAGCTTAAGATTGCTCTGCCTTGCTCCCAAAGGTCTGTCTTGAAATTGCCTTTGAAAGTTGTTTAAAATGTAGAAAAATTCTTCTAAAGTCGGTATTAGGACTTAATTTCCTGCAATAATGGCTTAACCCAACATCAATGTTCGCATTCGGCATCAGGAATGAGATCTGCTATGGTGATTACCGATAAGTTGCTGGGAAATGCTTTTTTCTCCTCTTTTGTAAGATAAGAAAGAATTTTGAAGATAATCTCACCACGATTTCTGAAAAATATACAAATAATGCTCAGAGCTCATTCCTTCGCACCACCACTCTCGTCTTAAATCCTTATTGTTCTCATCAGAAGAGGTTCTTCTTTGTATATAATGAAGATCCTTCCAGACACAGCCTTGAATATGATTTTAATTCAATACATTCTGAAAAAACTGAGTATCGGCACTATTCTGCAGAAGTTAGAGGTGTTGATATCTGGTAAGGTGTTTGAGTTCATTGTTGAATCTTGAAAAGGTGGTTTGCTGGTTAGCAATCAGGAAACTTGAAAAGTTGCAAGAAAGCATTCGTTTATCGGTCCAAGAATTGAGGGCCATATAATCCTACCAAGAAACATCAATGGTGCCATGCCAGTAGCACTACTTTCTCCCTCTCAGACCTCATCAGATAACAATAGAATACTAAGTCATCGCGTAATCTGATTGGAATAAATTTATCTGGTCGGCTTCTCACCCGAAATGGTCAACAAACTAACTCTGTGTAGTTATTTGATTTCGAGTCTATATATGCACTCAGGTCAAAATTTGGATAATTAAGCAATAATTTTCGCTAAACAAAAAAAAGCAAAAGCAGGATTCCAAGCTCACATGGGAGACTCAAGTGACGAAGAAATATTCGGTGCCCAAGTGAAAGGCAAAAAAAAGAGCCAATTAAAGCGCGCTCTGCAGAAAGGAGACAATGAAGACTTCCAAGAGTCTCAAGACCGTATGGTTAAATTAGTTGAAATGCAGAAATCTCTAGAAAACCGCATTAATCTCGGCGAATTGGATTATTCCATCTCTCACTCTGCCATCAACAGTATCAAGAAATCCCAAGCAAAAGACAACTTCTCCAACCAACATGTCAAAGACAAGAAAGACAGAGCCACCGTCGAACAAGTCCTCGATCCAAGAACGAGAGTCATCCTCGTTAAGCTCATGAACAACGGGTGTTTCACTGAGATCAACGGCTGTATTTCCACAGGCAAGGAGGCCAACGTGTACCACGCACTGACAGCCAAAGGCGCTTCATTGGCAATTAAGATTTACAAAACTTCAATTTTGGTATTTAAAGACAGAGAAAAGTACATCCAAGGCGAGTTCCGTTTCCGCAAAGGCTACTGCAAGAGCAACCCAAGAAAACTGATCAAACTGTGGGCCGAGAAGGAAATAAGAAACTTGAAAAGAATTCATCAATCAGGAATTCCCTGCCCAGAGCCTATATTAGTCAAAACCAACGTGCTCGTCATGGAGTTTCTAGGAGAGAACATGGTCCCAGCTCCTCGATTAAGAAACGCTGAGCTCACCACCGAGCAGTTGAGTCAGGTGTATCTCGATTTGGTCATGATGATGAGAAGGCTGTATCACGAATGCAAATTGATCCATGCTGATTTGAGCGAGTATAACTTGCTCTACTGGAAGGAGAAACTATGGGTCATCGATGTGAGTCAGAGCATCGAGCACGACCATCCATATGCGCTGGACTTCCTTAGAAGAGATATTTACAATGTCAATCAATATTTCCACAAGAACAAGGTTAGGACGTTCTCGCTGAAGAGTGTTTTTGACTACATCACCGATATTAATATTAAGACGACGAAAGAATCGCTTGAGAGTTTAATCGAGCTCAACAAAGACTTTGATGCTGATAAGTTTAAAGAAGAAGAGAACGTATTTGCCTCGATTTATATTCCAAGAACGCTGGAAGAGATGGATATTAAGGATATCGAAAGAGATTTGCTCAATAAAGCGAAAGAAGATCTAGTTTATTCGAAGCTTACAGGACTTGCAACTCAAGAAAAAGAAAAACCAAAGGAGACTGGATGGGTGAACGCTGATGATGAGGAAGAAAGCGGAGAAGAGGGAAAAGATGACGATGATGACGACGATGATAGCGATAGTGATGAGAGCAGTTCTGATGAAGGAAAAGATAAGGATGATGACGACGATGACAGCAGTGAAGGCAGTGACGATGACGATGAGTCCGAAGGTAGTGACAGCGATGAAGAAAAGGAGGGTGAGCAGAAGGAAGGAGATGAGCAACCAAAGACATCAACCCGTAAACTCAGTGACAAAGAAGCGAACAAGGAAAGAAAGAAAAAATTGAAAGAAGAAAAGAGGGAGAAGCGCGCACATAAGATGAAAAAGAAAGAAAAAGCGAAATTGATCAAGAAAACCCAGACAACTAAACCTAAGAAAAAATAATAAGGCAGTCAATGTATGTATTTGGTTGTCTTCATGATAGTAGGTTGTAAATATATTTTTGTCTGATCATTGCCAATTATATTTTCGTATCTTTTCAGTACACCCAGCATTGGTCTGGTGAACGCAGTCACGCGATTTGAGCTCTTAATTACTTTTTATTTTAGATGGGAAGGTTAATGAGATTTTTAGCTCTTCGGACATAACATTACATTCGTAAATGAACAATGAAAAGCAATTTCAACCATAAGAAATTTCCTTTTGTTACAATATAACATAATTATCAAAAGGGTTATATACAAGAATTTATTAGTTAATTCTCATGAGTAGCAACTGAGAAAATGCTGGAACTGTTTAGTAATTAATTAGGATCCGTTGACAGTTCAACGTTCTGCTGCATGTGATTCAGCGCAGGCACCATCTGAGATTGTTGAATTTGATCATGTTCAAGTAGCCTTGCTACTACATATGGAGATTCTCCGTCAGCTTGGCGCTCACATTCTCTAATATAGGAAATTTAATTCAAACCAACTCTTATGAAACCTGTTTCATACCTCACAACGAGATTAATAATTTTGTCATCAAGTACTCTCATTTGCTTTTTTAATATGTCAAAGCAGTGCTCGGTATTCACTGCTTGTAACCTCGCCGGGCTATATTTTGAATAAGTTTTGAAACATTCTTCATAAATTACTTCTCGTGGACGTCGAAATGCTCGAGAACTGGGACAAGAAATGTTCCAAATATAAATATCTTGAGAAAATTGAAAGCAGAAGTCGAGGGAAATGTTACTGTTATAGTCGCATAGAGGAGGGTGATGAATAGCATCACGTTTCCGACCTTATGCTCTGTAAAGATAAGATTCGCATTAATTGCCAATGCAAACGCTAATAAATTATTCGATGCGAGTGTTGTTTATGGAATAGTTACCCATGGCTCCTCGAAATCCGGAATAAATGATAACATATTGAAAATTTTTCGAGATTGGTGCGTTTTGTCTGAAGAAATTCAGAATCGTGCAGAAAAACCTGATTTGAATAAACCGGGCGAGATTGACAATGAGGAAAATAATGAAGAATAGCGCTATTCCCATTTTCCTAGTTGAAAAGAGTTTGATATCAATTTAACTGTCATCAAATGAAAAATACGCGAATGAAAAATCAAAGCTGAAGAAACCGATTCCAATAAACAGAAAAGCCATGGTCTCAAACGTGTCTCCGAGCGTATAATACATCTTCTTTGAGAGCTAAATTGAATTGTCCATGTCCCGATTAAAATATTTTTCACATAAAGTTTTTTACTCGTTTTCTGGAGGGAGACAAGTTTGGAATGGCGTACTTTGCCATAGAAATACCGCAGAACATGATAGTAACTATTCCTGATAAGCCAATACCCTAGACAATAAAATAGTTCATCCAAACCGCAATTGAAATCTCACCTCTCCAACGAGATATGAGCACCATGGGATAATGAGTCCTATGAGTGTTTCTGTGTTTTCTTGGAGGTCACTCACTTCAAGATGAGCCTCTGCGAAATACTTCTTGAGGATCTTATTCAAACAAGAAATCAATTAAAATTATAATTGCAAGACCAAATCCTACCCATGCGCAAATAATTCCGATTAAATACCCCAGAGCGATGCTTCCGAAGAAGATTATAAAGAAGTTTCCAACGACTGGAAGCACCTCTAGCTCTTTATTTTGGATATAAGTATTTGCAACCGTTCTTTTCAAATTATTCGTAATTAGACAATTGCTATGAAAGTCTCTTTCACCTGTAAAGAACCACAGTGACAGCGTCGTTCAGAATGCTCTCACCGAAAATTAACGCATATAACGTTTTGTCAGCATTCATTGTCTTGAATATCGACAGCACGGATACTGGGTCTGTCGAAGATACTAATGATCCGAAAGCAAAGCACTGCAATATTCCGAATCCCTGTCGTACAAATTATTGAAACTGAGTTAGTCCTGTCTTGAAGTAAGAATTATTAACCTTTGCGATGCCCAAAAAAGTGACCGCGTACAAAGAAAGCGCAGTTATTGAGATTGCTCCCAGAGTTCCAAACACCGCGAGAACAAATATGCCTCCAAGCTGATTGAAGAAATGTTTCTAATAGATTTTTGAATGCTATTTGACTCGATAACTTTTGAATAATTGTACCTTATCCATATTCACTGCACTACCATCATTCAGATTACTATGGCAAATATGTAATATTAATTTACCTTTGGAATATAATCGGGGGAAGCAACACAATCATAAAGAACCCTTCATAGCCTGCTTTGATAGCGTTCAATTCTCCTGTCCGATTGGTGAATTTCAGTAGCGCTCCTGCTAGGATACCTAATAGAAAGAAATATGAATAATAATTCCTCGTTTCTGGCTAAGTAGTTACCAATTGCAGTCGTTACAACCGTTTCCTGGATATATTTACTGCCTCTGGTTGCTCGCTTTTTCTGGTCTTTGACCGCTCTGCAAACAATTGCATTGATAATCATAAGGATCAACATGATTAGTATGCTCGCTGAAATATGCTGAGTCTCCTATAGATCGATACATATTCAACTTCACTTCGAACTAAATTCTCTCACATTTTCGATTTCTAGCTTTTCATTTATTTCGTTGATAGTTGCTGTGGTACTGCTGCTGCTGTCTTCAGTTAAAGCAAGATCCATTGTCATTCAAATATTTGAAATATCTTAAACGATTTAATTCACAAAACGCCTACGATAATACAAAGTCAGTTTTCACATACTATGTGGATTCAGAATGTGTCCATACCACCCAAAAACAACTAAAAGGACCAAGTGAAAGACTATAGCATGTATATGAAATAAACAGAGATCAAATCGAACATGATTAATGAGAAATGTTCTCTTGGATCGAGCCAAATTGTTCTCTCGAAGAGAATCAAATTCGTTATATTCATGGTACGCACAGATCAATCTTACGGATCAATCTTAATTCTCTAAAAAAAGGTATTATTCATATTAAGATATGTCATTTTAGAATGACGCTTTATAACGTTCGGATCCAGTGTTTCTTTTGATCCAGTGTTTCGAATGATAAATATCTTGGAATTTTTACGTAAGAATTGTTCTTAACCCGTTCGAAAAAAAATAAGAAATAGAAAAATCTTAATCCAAAACACAAATCCAAACTCAAAAACTTTTCAAACATGATAGGAAAAGACGGAGACGGAGAAGAGGTACCCTCAACCCTATCAGGCTCTTAACTAACTCATTTATCTCACAGGGTTTCAATATATTCCGTAGATCTACCAAGAGGCACTCTACATTCTCAAGCAGCGACAAGCTCTATCGACCAGAGTTTAGCTCCACCGCTGATTTGAGGTTGAAAGAGAGGAACGACAAACTTTGGGCGCTGATGAGTGAGTACTTGTCGGCTGATCCAGAGGTAATCGAAAAAAATATTGTCGATCATCTCGAATACACACTCGCGGTGACTCGTTTCAGCTTTAGCAAGACTGCTTGCTATAAAGCCGCTGCTTACGCTATTCGGGACCGATTGATTGAGTCCTGGAACGACACTCAGCAACACATCACCAATGCTGACCCAAAGAGAGTGTATTATCTCTCATTGGAGTATTTGCTTGGAAGAGCAATGCAAAACGCCTTGCTAAATATGGATCTCGAGGATTCATTCAAAAAGGCCCTAAATGAATTAGGATATGCCTTGGAAGACATCTACTTGGAGGAAGTTGATCCTGGTCTGGGTAATGGAGGTCTTGGTAGACTTGCCGCCTGCTTCTTGGACTCGATGGCCACGTTAAACTACCCTGCGTGGGGATACGGCATCAGATACAACTACGGTATCTTCAAGCAACTCATCATTGACGCCGGTCAGGCGGAAGTCCCAGATTACTGGCTTGAGAAAGGCAACCCATGGGAACTGAAGAGAAACGATATCAAGTACCCTGTCCGATTCTACGGAAAGGTAACCAAGCGATACGAGCTCGGAAATGAAGTTTGCCAATGGGAAGATGGAGAAGTCATCCTTGCGGTGGCGAATGACAACCCTATTCCAGGTTATGGTACGTTCAACACAGTGAATCTGAGACTCTGGCAGAGTGCTCCTACGAGCGAATTCGACTTCTCTTCGTTCAATCAAGGAGACTATTTCAAAGCTCTGGAAGCGAGACAACGCGCTGAGTATATCTCAAGCGTGCTGTATCCAAACGACAGCACGCCAGGAGGAAAGGAGCTTCGACTGAAACAGCAATACTTCTTTGTTAGTGCTTCGATAAAGGATATTCTGCGAAGATTCCTTAAGAAAAAGAGAGATTGGAATGAACTGCCTGGGAAAGTCGCCATACAACTCAATGATACCCATCCGGCTCTTGCTATTGTTGAACTCCTGCGTATCCTTATCGACGACTATAACATCCATTGGTAACTACACATTTTCTTTAGTCCTCAGCAACTAACGTTTTCTATACAGGGAGCAAGCTTGGGGTATTGTCTATAAGACCTTTGCTTACACGAATCACACTGTCATGCCTGAGGCTCTTGAGAAGTGGTCAGTTGAATTACTGGAAACCCTTCTTCCAAGACACTTGGAGTTGATCTACGTGATAAACTACTACTTCATTAAGAAAGTTGAGGACAAATTCCCTGGTGACGCTGCGAAATTGGGCAGAATTTCCCTGATCGAAGAAGGCACGCCAAAGAAAATCAGAATGGCGAACCTCGTAAGTCATCATTTCATTAGCAAAATCTTAGTTTTGTGTTTATAGAGTATCCTAGGCTCTCACACCGTGAATGGTGTTGCTGCTTTGCACTCTGAACTGCTGGTCAAAGATCTTTTCAAAGATTTCTATGAGCTCTTCCCTAAGAAATTCCAGAACAAGACCAATGGTGTCACTCCTCGTCGATGGATTGCCGCTTGCAACCAAAAACTTGCCGCACTCTACTCAGAAACGCTTAAAAGCGAGGAATGGCTCATCAATCTAGAGAAGATAGCGGAAATGAAGAAATTGGCCACCGACGCCACTTTCCAGAAGCGATGGGCAGAAATCAAGAGAAACAATAAGAAGAGACTTGCTTCATGGGTTCAAGCGAACTGCGGTCTGACATTGAACGAAGACTCCTTGTTCGATATCATGTTCAAACGAATCCATGAATACAAAAGACAGTTCATGAACGCGCTCTACATCATCCATCGATACCTTTCGATCAAGGACACTCCAGCCGAGGAAAGACGCAAGAAATGGGTTCCTCGATCCGTCATGATAGGAGGAAAGGCGGCTCCTGGCTACCTCAACGCGAAGAAGATCATCAGACTTATTGGAGGAATCGCCAATACAGTCAACAACGACAAGGAAATCGGAGATTTATTGAAAGTTGCTTTCCTACCGAACTACAACGTCACACTCGCGGAGTTGATCATTCCTGCCTCAGAGCTCAGTCATCACATCTCAACAGCTGGTTACGAGGCGTCAGGCACCAGCAACATGAAATTCGCGATGAATGGCTGCTTGTTGATTGGAACTATGGATGGAGCTAACGTGGAAATAGCGGAGGAAGTTGGTGAAGAGAACCTGTTCATCTTTGGAGCTAGAGTGAATGAAATCGATGAAGCAAGACTAAGAGTAAGCTTTGATTGGGAAGAGCTTAGTTATAATGATTATTGTAGATGAAGAAGGCCTCAAACGAAGAGTACTTTGGAAAAGACCTGCTTAGAGTCTTTAAAGCGATTGACGAGGGAATGTTTGGTTATACTGACGAACTCAAGTCTCTTCTCGACACGATCAGACTTCAAAATGATTTCTATCTTATTGGTCATGACTTTGCGGCGTATTGTGAAGCCCAAGCTAAGGTAATCATGATTATGGGAGAAAATGCTGTAACAAGATATTCTTAGGTCGATGAGCTGTACAAGAACCAAAGCGAATGGAACAAGAAGTCTATCCTGACAGCCACTGGCAGCGCGAAGTTCTCTAGTGATAGAACGATCCATCAATACGCGAAGGAGATCTGGTAATTATAGATTTAAGGTTGAATGAATATATATATCGAATAATATAGGAACATTACTCCGGTGAACATTCCTAAGCCATCACTGAAGCCCGAAGGAAGATTCGTGGAAGCCAAAGCTACATCTAATTAAAGCTAAAAACAAAAAAAAGATGATGACTGATGACATTAATCGAATAAATACACTAAAATTGCATATGAAGTTAGAGACTATTAACTTATCTTGACATTCAAGTCATTTGATTTTAATCTCAGAGAATTGCATCGAGTTATTGCATATTAGATCCAAACAAACGTAATAGTGAAAAGAAATTGAAAAAAATCTAACAAAACTAAACTAAACAACTAACTTATTCTCAAAGTTTATCTGGCTGAATCTAAGCTTTCCTATAAGAAGCTTAGATTTGTGACAAAAGAAAACCAATCGAGGGCTTATACTGTAAGAAATGCTATCTAGCCTTATATATCATTGAGAATTAGAGAACTCTCACTCATATCTTGGCCTCAATATAATAAATTTACGTAGGAAATGATGATAGCCAACTATTCTTACTAAGACGCAGCTTTGGACTGTTTCTCCCAATAAAATATATTAAAAATTAACTAATGAGCCTTCCACCTCCGTCAAAGAAAAATACTTCAGGATATGCTATTCAGATAGCCGTTGATAGAGAGTTTTCAGCGGACCCCATCAATAAAGGAACAGAAACAACAAGCAATTCGAATGCTAATCGAAGGGCCGATAGAAAAATCACGCAAAGGTTTCCTACGAACGCATTAGAAATCACTGATTCCAGCACTGATCAACTCTCCGATATTCCACGGAGGAGAGCCCCAACCCTCTCTTCTTCTGTAGGAAGAGAAACCCGAAAATTGAAAATAAGCAGCAGAACCCCATTGCACACAGATCTAACCTCTTACAATATCACTGAGGAAAGTTATAATCGCTCACGCGATGAAATTGGATATAACTCCACACAAATCATTATGAAAACCTTGCAAGATGAGCCTTTGCTTGTTCTTTCTAAAGAGATGCTGACGCAGAGGAATTTTTCGAAACCTTTCAGCTCATTTAAGATGATTATGAACGCCGAGCGACAGAAAGATAAAAAATTGGACGACGATCTTACTGAGCTGCGAACAACGAGAAACTTGATCACAAAGCAGCTCATGATGAATAAAAAAGGCGAGAAAGTGTACGAAAAATGCATTCAAGAGGTTGAAAGAGACTCATTTCGGAGAGTCTACAATGAAATAACAAAGCAGCAGTATAGGGAGAGGCTAATGCCTCGTGTCAAGAAGTATCCTTCGATGAATTTAGGAGGTTCGATGTATTTCGATCCAAAAGTTGATGTTTCGGTGCAACCTGCGCGAACTGAATTAGATAATGTGAAAGCGATATTTGAGAAGCAGGTTTCAGTGTTTATTCATAAAGGACCAGAGATCTTTTCTGAGCGTCCTGACGTGAGAGAGGGCGCCGCCATGGTGACTGTAGGGAAATATGCATACGTTTACGGTGGGATGTTTCATTCACTGATCAACACAATTGATGTTTTGGATACAAGTAAATGTTGTAAATGGAATTGATTGTGATTTTTTGTAAAGGCAGATGGTTCTGGACGAAAGTTAATGCGAAAGGAGACGTGCCTTCTGAAGGGCGATATGGTCATACGGTCTGTTATTATAGGCACACATTAGTGGTATTTGGAGGAGAGAAACAATACAATCCTGCGTTGAGAACGAGAGAGTGTCTTAACGATGTGAAGACTTTTTCAATAGGTATAAGTTAATTTATCAGCTGGTAACGTAATTGTGATTTAATAAAGATACAAAGGAATGGAAAAACATTCGATGTTTTGGTGATATCATAGAGCCGAGGAGAAATCATGTCGCTGCGATAGTGGGAAAAAGCATGATTGTTTATGGAGGAGTTTCCAGTAGCGGGCTATATCTCAGCGACCTCATTTCACTGAATTTCAGTAAGAAATCACAGGATATTTGAGTTTGATCTTAAATAGATGATCTTAAGTGGAGCGCATGTAATGTTGCCACTAGCGATTATGTGGGGATAGCCTTCCACGCGTGCTGCCTGGTCGTGCATCCTGACCGCAGAGACATCCAGCTGTACAAAGGTATGGAAGGCGCAGCTAGCGAAAGGCAGCCTACGATCAAAGAAGAAGGGCTCTATTTCTTCGGAGGAAAAAATGAGTTTGGAGAGATCCTTAACACTCTAAGGATCCTAAAAATAGGTGAGTTATCAGTCTTTGATCTGCGCTCACGTGTCTCACAGGTCAAAGGCCTCTTAAATGGGTTACTCCGGAAACCAAAGGGAAGCCTCCAGCTCCACGATGTCAGCATATTCTCGTTCATTATCCCGGACTCAATGCATTGGTTGTTCACGGCGGAAGAAATGATAAAGCTGCGAATAGTGGAGTTGCAGAAGGGAGCTTCAACGACGTTGCGATACTTCATTTAGAGACCTTGCAATGGATGACAGTCATTACTCATGGGACAGAGAGGACGGCTCGATTTAGCCATTGCGCTCGTATGTTTGGAACTAAACTCATAATATTTGGCGGAATGAATTTCTCCTCTTACATGGATTCCGCGGTAGAGATTGCGGAGTTTGATCAAAAAAGCATTAACCGGCTGCTGGAGGAGGAGCAGCTGAAAATTGCAAAGCAAAAGAATTTGTCGCAGCTCCCGGCAGTAATGGATTCAGTTTTCCCAAGAAAACAGGTGCAACAAACTACTATTTCTTTTCCAAAACTCTCAATGGAGAAATTGAATTTGTATCTTCCGATACCGAGCAAAGAGCAATTGAGAAAGCAATCAGGTGACCCTCAACGAGAAAACATTGAGGAAAAATCACCGAAAAAATTGCAAATACATGAGGTGTTTAAAACGACGATTAAAAAGTTGATACTAAATAGAAATCCAGTCAGAACTCGGACTCTTGCGCCTCTTAAATTGGAGAGAACTTCAATCAATGAACCGAAAACTAATGGAGAAAGTAACCAGTTAGCAGATGCCGGTGATGGCAACTAAGGATAAGACCAGCTTCGATTCTTAGCGAAAGATGAATAGATCTGGGCTGTGAAAAGATGGCCAAGAGAAAAAATGTAGAGATTCGGAAATTCGTGGGTTGATTGAATAAATCACCTCGGATTTGTTCGTTGACTTTCTTATATTTTTCGGGGTCTTGGAATCATTCAAGATTTTCAAACAAATTTTATTCGATTATGTTATGGTGCTCTTAATATATGTTATACTCTCTCTCTTTTTTTTCGATTTGCAATATTTCTGAACAAGTAATCCTTTTTCTCCTCTCTTTATAGAAGACGTCGGAACATGTAGCTTCAACTTTCTTTTTGAAATTCCTATTAATATGATATAAATTTTCACATTTGAAATTAGATAATTTCCTCTCTTTCACCTTGACATCATAGCATTCGCACAACTAAGGGACCTCTCACTATTCATCCTTGATAATTGGGAAATCAAAAAAAAAATTTACTAAAATAACTGAAAATAATATGTTCATTGAAAAGAGCAAGCTTGTTAATTATCAAAAAGAAAAATCAGAGAGACGATGGTAGCCAGGCTTTTTGCATTGTTTAGTTACAATGATGGTGTATTCTGCATTATTTTCAATATTCTTCTCTTCATATTTAAAATCAGAGCGTCAAGCCTAATGCTGTCCTCAAACGACAAAGCTAACTCACTAACGAACCAAACTATCGACTTAAATTTCAAGCAAAGATAGCACGAAAAATCAAGTTTCTGAGAAAGGTTATTCTCTTGTTGAACATATTTTCATAGGTAATGCGGCAATTGTTTATGGCTTTATCAAAGAATCGTATATTACATGCATCTACATCACTAAATACCATCAATCTTTACGCATCTTCAAGCTCTTTCTCTTGCTGAGCTTGTAACGACTTAACATACGTCGCATTTCTTGCATCCACATACGCATCAACAAGATTCTCGTACTTGAGATAGAGGTAATATTTCGCGACTTCATACCTCACAAAGAAATACGTGAAAGCTCCGAATGTGCAAATAAACATCATCTGATTGCTTAGCGGTTTTCTGAAAAGCCTCTTTTTCTTTATCGCATCTGTGTCAGTCGCTAAAGGATTATCTAAAAACTTCGGTGGTCGTATGGATTCTGGAAGGAACCTCCATCCCAAGAACACTCCAAGAGTAGCGAGCGGCCCATAAATAATCTTTGATTGAAGCGAATCTAATCTTTTCATATCCTCTTGCGATATCATAGTGTCCTTGTTGGACCTTCTATTCTCGATATATTGTAAACCCTGACTCTTTAATTCTTCGTAGTCTGCCATTTGAGCTGTATATCCGAATAAACCTTTGCCTTCCTTTAATCAAAACTATTTTTATTGTTTGAATTTGTGACACTGTCAAATTAATACATAGGAAAATTATCTCCTATTGACTCTTTTATACCCTTTTATGACGATAGATAGGTTGCAAGATTGTTGGCATTTGCTTTTTCATTCAAGATGTAATAATTAAAAGTCGAACTGCTAAGGTTTTGTATACAAATTCTTTCACAAAAAATACCTATAATAAAAATAAATAACCGCAAGGCAACCAAGACGGTCTTATGAAAGTATATTTTCACAAAGAGTTTAGCATTTCAGTTGTATGAAAAAGTCTCTAGCGTTGTAGTATTAGATGAGATCAGCTAATTAGTCCATATATTTAGTAGATCTTCGCTTGAGCACCTTTTTGCGGAACATTTCCTCTATTGAAATTTGAGTAGTTTCCTAATTGCTTATTATTATTCATCACAGCGCCTTCGTTCTCTTCATCCTCATCGCCATCATCAAATTCATCCTCTTCGGATTCTGGCTGTTGCTGCTGCTGTCTCGTTTGGGAATTGCCTCTACCAGCGTTCCCTCCCTGATTATTCATTACGTTTTGTGATGGATTGCCGTTGTAATAATTCGCACCTAGAAGCATTTCATTTAGGCTATGTAAAAAGAAATTTCTTACCTCCAGCGTTCTTTAGGATTGAAGGTTTGATAGGAGCATTCAGAGGCTTCGATTCAACTTGCTTTTGATAGTTATAACCCGCATATGGGTCGTTGTTCTTGCCAGGATAGTATTGTTCTGGATGGTATTGATTATTCGTATTGTTTTGAACGCGATTGTAAGGGTTGGGACCTTGGTTCATTCCATAGTTATAATTTTTATTCTGCTGGTATTGCATTTGGTTCGCAAACGGATCTCCCAGCTGATTCTTATCACTGTACGCAGTATTATTGGTCCCCGTTAGTTCGCCCCTTGAATTTCCACTATATTTTCCGTTACTTTGGTCAGATGCCTTCGAAAATTTCCTTGGGTACTGCTCTATGGGGTACTTATTCGGCGAAAAACTCGTCTCTCTAGTATTATTCGTCATAACAATCGTATTCCCAGTGGCAGCAAGTCTTCCGGCATTGACCAAGTTAGTCGTGTTTCGTCTCCCTATAGTTGGGTCATAAATTTTCTCACTGCCGATATTGATCTGGGTCTGAACCCTAATTTTGTTTGGGGTTGGAGGCCTCCCTCTATCCATTGTTTGATTGATTAAGTTAGAATAATAGCTCCTGTCATTGGGATTCTCGTCTCCATAGCCATTCATCCCTTTCTGCTGTCCTTGCATGCCATTTACTCTAGTTGGAGTGGGATCTCTCATCGGCGACCGATCCTGGATCAAGTCTGTGTTTGCTGGCTGGAGCACGATAAGCCCATTTTTTTGAAAAGTGCCTCCTTGAGTCGGATTTCCTTTATACTGCTGCTCAGAGGAGATTGGAGCGCTGGTAATCTTCTGGAGGTTAAGCGGGCTATTTCCCATGGCTTGTGTCAAGGCTCTCGTTGGATTTAATTGAATTTTGTTGATGATATTCAGGTTTGCGATATTCTCATTTTGCTTTGTCACAGGCTCTTGTTGCTGGACCTTCTGAGGCATTGTCATCTCCTGTTTTACAGTGGCTTGCTTTTCATTTTGGAACTTGGTCAATTCGTCGATGTTGCCTCTAAGATTTTCATTTTCCTTCTGAATTCTGTGTGCCTTAATTTTCTTAACACACATTAGATTAATCTATTATCCCACTCAGCATTTACCTCAGGGAGAAGCCAATCGTACTCCATATCCCACTTTTCATAGTGCTTAAAATACAGGTCTCGAAACAGGTTTTTTAAGTATTCATAGTTCGGACGGTCTTCAAACTTTAAATTGCGACAATATTCAATATATGCTCCGAACTCCTCTATATTTCGCACTTTGTCAGTATTGTATCACTATAAGCCACTTACCTGGTATTCCTTGACAAAGCGTTTCGAGCGGCGTTGTTATCTTATTATTCATAATCGCTTCATATTTGCCTTTCCTGCCAGAGCCCCTCAGCCCTTGCCAAGGCAATTTGCCCTTAAGGAAATAAACAAACACGTAGCCAATTGCTTCTAGGTCATCTCGTCGACTCGTTTCTTCGAGAAAATGAGAATAAAACAACAGAATTTGCACATACCGAAGCCTTTATGACAATTTATGCTCGCGTATCTAGCTGTTCCTGTTAAATTCTTCCCTTCTCTGAAAGGAATATGCATTCCAGTGTGCGGGTCTTTATATCTTTTGGACAGACCGTAATCTATCGTATATACAATATTCTGGGTCTTTTCAACGCCGATTAAAAAGTTCTCTGGCTTGATATCTCGATGTAAAAACCCCTTTGAGTGCATATACTCGATTCGGCTGATCTATCGCCCGATTTTTTTTGAGATGAAGGGTTTGATGGAAACTTACCATTTGATCTGCTACCATTAACACGGTTTTAAGACTAAATTTTCTATTGCAAAAATTAAATAGCTCCTCTAAGTTTGGGCCAAGAAGCTCCAGGACGAGGTAGTTGTATTCCCCTTCGGTCCCTTGCCAGTGGATTTTCGGAATACCCCCTAGTATTCAAATATTAATGGTTTTAACCTCAGAAAAATACGCATTTTACCTCCATTCTGCAAGATCCTGTAAATTTTAGCCTCATACGGGATTTGAGGATGCTTCACGTTGGCCTTTTCCTTTAAAAAACGTAGGATTGGAAATTGTTAATAGGAAAGATACCTTCTTGATCGCGACTTCTTCATTAGTGAGAGTATTAACACCTATTATAACGATATATGTTCAGAAAAGCCGTGCTATGTAGCTGGGTATTACCAACATAGATTTCGCCGAAGGAGCCAGCTCCTATTTTTTTGCCAATCCGATACACTTCACCAACTCTTACTTCCATCCTCTGATAAACAAAATTAATTCTGAGTGTATTGCGTATGGATTAATGCCTTTTAATTAATTAGAATCTTTTTTGTTTAAATACGCATGAATCAAAAATAAATGGCTCCTTAAAAGCAGAGAACGGCTTCCCAATAACAAGTTGCTTGATTCTCACTAATGGCTTACAATTCAAAATCATGGATTTGCCATGTTTGGAAGCTTTTAAAGAATGATTGAGAAATAATGTGTTCTAAATTGATTGCTTAGATAATAGCCGAGTTATTGGATTATTGGATGTATTTCGAAGTTTTCAACGGATTTTGTCACTTATACAATGGATCTTAGCTTTTAATTCCCAATAAATTTTTGTGGCAGTCACCATTTTTTTTTCTGTCGGTTCAGTCAGAGATCTCGATGTTGAAACTTCATGTGCTGATTGAGCTCTTTTTTTTTGGTAGGAATCTTGAGGTGTGGTGTCAGAAAAATTTTTTTTGGCTTTCATTTCAAGTCCTAATGCCGTGATTGACTCACTAGTCTAATCTTGAATTCAACCCTGAAAATTTTTCAGGATATTAATTATTTTAAAGTAATTTTCTGTAAAGAGTGATTAACTCCAAGGTTATGGCGGAAAAAATTTCTGATGAATGTTTCAAAGGAAAATCAAAAAAGGCAAGCTAACTTCGAGAAATATTGCACCAAACTCAAGATAGAGTGGTCATTCAATGAAATAAATCAAAGTCATTGTTGGAGTAGAATATGGAAGAATAAATAATGAGAATTGGATCTAATGATCGTGCTAGAGAAAGGGGATGGCTTAGTGCAGATTGATCGAGAGCACGAAATCCAAATTATGTTTGGCTGGATCACACCATTTTGAAATTTGGTGCCCTTAAATGCGCTTTGAAGTGGTCAGCAAAATAATTAAGGACTTTTCCTAAAGCTCAAATTCCAGGATGATGGGATGGGTTTAAGGGTTTTCCCATGGCAACCAACTTTTCTTATTCGGCGAGTTTACTTTGCCAACCCTGAATTGTAAAGTTTCACATCGGAATCCTCTATTGAAAACTAAAAAAAAGTTTCAACTCTCATATGAGAGTGTAGGTTGATTCGTGCTGTTGGCATCGGCATAAGTGAAAAAGCTTCATTTTTGGATTATAGAAAGGTCTTTCAAGATAATCATTAAAGCGGATTTTATTAAAAAGTCTTCAAAAGGTAATAATACCTTTCTCAATTTGTATCCGATTTTGAGGGCATATCGACAGTGAAGCAAGCTCTGAGACCAGGTCTGTTTATGTATAAAATGGAGCGTGATTTTCAATGAGATCTTGCTCCAATCATGAATTCAAAGTAAGCAATCTACATAGCAAAACAACCTTGGATAAAAATGCCTTTGTTTTCAATAAAAAGAACTGAATTCCTACAGAAAAAAATCTAAAAGAAGCTAATTTTCTATATTTCTTGGTTAGTTGAATGCAATTCTTCTCACATTTTGATAAAGATACGAATTTAACAAAGATAATTATCGATTCATTTAAAATTAATTATTCCCTCATTTGTAAACACAGATAATACAAAGCAGAATGAGAGGATCAGATCTTCACTCTTCCAGAAATAGCTTCACATGGAGGATATCGATCCAAAAATCTCAGGTCATATGATGATATCCACATAATAAGCATCCTTGACCGTAAAAAAGACTTCGTAAACAAAAATTCTCACCATTCACTAGATTCTTCGTGTAAATGCTGCTCCGACCTCAATTTTTCATCTCAGCTCTGTCATAATAAACACCTTTGAGATCAGAGAGAATTTAAATCAAATTTGATGCACGACTTTCCCATACTCTCCTCTAAGCTGCCAATTCAATATAAGGTAAAACATGGAGAAGCTGTTAAATGATGGGCTTGCTGTTCTCGAGTTTCTTCTCAATGTTCTTCACATAACAAATTTCCAAGATATGCTTGCTGTAGAAAATTTGTGCTAATTGCAAGAAAAAGAAATTTTCTTCTTAAGCAATTGGTCTTTACTCTTTGAAACAGGGTCTGTTCACCTAGCATCTTCTCCTATGATCTCTGAAGAGCGATCACCTCGAGCATCGAAATTATTGCAACAGAAATTGAAGTATTTGCTTTTAAATTGCTTAATTTGAAAGGGGTTACCATTACCTGTGTTGCTAAGCCTGACCGCTTAGGAAAATCCTTGATTAAATGGCTTAGCCCTGCTTTTAAAGAGAACGCTATCACCACTAGATGAGCGAAAAATTATAGCTCTGGGAAGTAGGGTATCATTGTTTTTAATGTCTGAGTAGTTTTCATATATTTTACTCAAGACATAAATATGAGATAAAAGCATCTCAATTTTGTAGGTCAGTTCCAATAACAATACTGACATTCATATTATGCGAACTTGTTGATCTGATTGCAATGAGATGATTTGAACTTGATATATAATTCGCAATCGAAATTTAAATGAAATTGCGTTGGATATTTTAGCTTAGCGGCTAGTTCTTTAAAGATTTTGAACTGTACTTTTATTTTAGAAGGATCAGTTATATTAATAAAAAATGTCCAATCGGACTGCATTGACCGACCACTCATTCTCTTTCTTACCTTCGTCAATTGCCGGTGTATATTTGCTCACTGATAATTTATATTGAACATTGAACTACAGCGCAAGTAGATGGGAGAACATTATTACTACATTTATTTGTTCAATAATTAGGATAAATTCTGAAGTAAAACTTCTGAGAGTAAATGACTGGGTAAACTTTGGCGGTCCCATTTCTTTAGATATGTAAAAATAATTATCCAAAATTAAATTAATTTTTTTTTTCAAACAAAAAGAGGGAATGCTGCCAAACGATAGCATAAAAGACGAAAATAGGTTTGATTCTCTTCCCAAGACTAGCTTACCTCAACAAGTATTAGGATTACTGAAGAAGAAACTCTCACTTCATTCAATTCAACCCAACTTGAGGAATCAAAGCTTTGTGGAAGAGAAATTCAGTGTAGTCCTCAGAAAAACCTGCTAACAACAATTGGTAAAATTCTGTTACGATGTCATTGTTCAAACTTTCTTGGAATCCTTTGGTGCTTATTTCAAAATCATTATTAAATTCATTGGACTAAATTCCATGAATTTCATGTTCTCTCATAGGAAATCTCCCTTAAAAATTACTCGGTTAGTCTACATTTACCAGAGGAGATATTTCTCTTCTTGATCTTGACAAAGCAAAAGCTCGAGCGACATGAAGCGCTATTCGAAAGTATTTTTCAATCAGTTCACAGGCGATTCAATATGGAATACTGTGTGTCTATTTTAGATCTCTGCTCGAGTAACTCATTTCTTCAAGAAATTCCAAATACAGGGCTTTTCGCTGCAGTTCAATATGGCTATGACGGAACGGCTGGGTTAGAAATATTTCATATCTTCCAGAAAAAACAAGTGAAGAAAATCTACAGAAGAGCAACATTAACTAGAGGTGGATACTCTGAAAATTGACAAAGATAATTATTTGACATAATCTAAACAAGCTGCATCATTAGTTAGACTAAAACTCAGAGTTTTCTTCGCAATAGCAACATTAAATAGTTTTTCTTTGAGACAACTTCTTATTTAAACTTGTAATGATAACTTCTCGGATTAAATCCTTGTCTACTTTGCTTTGCTTGAAGACACAGATACATGTATGATAAACCTTTGAATTACGATATAAAGAATGAAAGAGCTCGAATCTGTCATGAACAACCCCACAATTCATTTTTTATTATTATGTTTTTGACTGATATAACACACCCGAAATTGGTTGGTTCATCTCTCTCTGTGCTCTGTGAACAGAATATTTGCTTACAAGAAACAGGCTGAGAAGACAGGATCTAATTTAATAATTTGAGCCTCTTAAATGTTCAAAAAAGGAAAATCTACATTTATCGTAATAATGGCCGTTATACGTAAATCCAGTATAAACAACCTTCTCAGTTTTCATGTCGAATAATTTTGCTCCGTCCTTACAGGCGCATGCAAGCATGCCCCCGCACGAACTCCATCGAACGCAGTTGACTCTACCTAATATTTTTTTTGAATATGACAAAAGATAGTTAAAGAATAAATAGCAATACCTGCTTTAAGTTCAAAGGTTTTGACAACACTAGATTCTCTTTTGTCAAAAATCTTAACTTGAATTCTATTACCTACTACGAGCAAATTTCCGTTGTTTTGGCAAACATCAATCCAATGCGTTTGCGCTAATTACGAAAAAATGTTAAGAAGTAAAATAGAGAATGAAGTCCGACAGTATTTAAAACAGAAAGTAGAGAAATATCGTGATTACCAAGTTTTTCTCCAAGCAAGATCGAATCCTTCAGAGTTAAAGCTCTTTTTTCAACGTCGAGAATATTGAGTTTACTGGTATCGTAACTCGCAAATAACTGGTGCTCGTCAGGATTAGTAGTCCACCTGCAGCGACAAAGATCATCTGAATAAAGAATGCCAAGATAATCAAAAAATGCATGAGAAAAAACTGTTCTTCTTTACCAGGGTTGCTTCCTATCTTCATGCGATATTTGCAGCTATCGGTATCCAGATCTGATATTACTACTGCTCCAAACGTATCAATAGTAGCCGCAGTCTCTCCTACAGGATTGAAATCAAGACTGGTGACGCAGTTGGCTAGGTGTATGATTGGAAATCGGATTTTAGATAGAGAAAAATGTTGATTACCTTCATCAATATCATATTGCCATTTAGATTTTTTTAATAGCTTTATCTCAGAGTCACCCATTGGATTTGGATCCTCTATACTCCAGAGATGATAAGCTACCTCATTCGCAAGAGGGATCGCTCCAAGAAAATTCCTTCTTGAGTTATAGGTCACGTCTCCGTTGCCAGATACTAGGTGTGAGCTATTTCAGTTAAAAAGCTTGGGAATAATCAATTTTACTTCCGAGGAGTTCCCCAGAGGAGTAAATTTTCCTCAAAATTCCTTTCTTTGAAAAGTCAAATATCTCCATGCTAGCAGTCTCGTAAGAATGACTGAGGGATACAAGCAAGTTGGTATTTAGAATTTCTTTCACGTGAGTCCAATCAACTAGTCGCGGAATAATTAGAGTGAAATAGGAAACCCAATATGCTTACTTTCTTCTGTTTGAAATCCGTTCATATTCACAAGGGTTTTCTTCGTTTCTATATCAATGATATTGATCTCGTTCTGCTCGCGAGTACACCAAACAAACATCGTTGGAGGTGTGGTAGCTATTTCTTTTATTCAACGTGTGAGGATGAAATGCGACAGAAGGTTGGAAAAGAATAGGTTTTCAAAAAATATTGCTTGTAGGAGAATTAGATTACCTATTTTCATCGACTTCTTCGACAAATCTGTTGTTGGTATATCACCTTGAGTTTGCTTTGAGTCTTTAAGGGCGGTAGAAGCCAAGGTCTCGCCCTCTTTAATCTGCTTTTCTGATAACATTGCTTTTTTGGAGTTTTTTGTGAATGAAGAAATTAAATTTATTCTATTCAGCATACTGACTCACTGACCCAATTAAGGTTAAAAGCTAAAGGAAAATGCAAAGCTTCAGATGTGAAAAGAAGATGCTGCTGCTCTGGACGCGTAACTTTGGATTATAATCCATAACATTCATCATATCCAGTCAATTTTATCTTCTTTTTTTAACAAGTTAATTCAAATCAAACTCGAGAAAGAACGCTAAAAAATCAATTTAGTCATATTTATGTCTGAGTCAACTGAACAGTGACGAATAAAATTCAAATAATTGTTGCTTGAATTCCAAAAAAATAAGAAAAAATTACCATGTATCTCATCTGTCAATTGAATTAGATTTCAGGAAAATGCCAACAACAAATACAAAAAATGCAAATTACTCAGCTTGTGGGTTTATACAAGAAAATGACTGTTTTTAACTCCATAAATTCTATTTGAAAAAATATTTCAAA
>ENA-UOTX01000961-UOTX01000961.1-compost-metagenome-genome-assembly--contig:-NODE-961-length-25789-cov-35.036325_pt1 | contig 25789 bp, 21 predicted proteins | sample MGYA00238143_ERZ746982 | MGnify/ENA primary metagenome ERZ746982 (study PRJEB28758, sample SAMN06268862) | compost metagenome | isolation source: single cell | place: USA: California, Emeryville, Joint... | reverse complement strand
GATAGGTATTTGTGCCTTGATAGATGAAAAAATCATTGTTTGAAGGGATAACCTAAGACCAGTTATTAGAACGTTTCAAACGAGAGAGATTAGCTTTACCTTTGAGATATCTACAGGATGAGGAACTTCATAAGACTGATCGTTTTCAAGGTATTCAAGTACTCCGTTACCTGCAAAGCATATTTCAAGATGACGTGATGCATGAGGATTAAAATTACCGAAGCCTAAATCTGAGAGGAAGTCACCGTCTTCTGTGGAGGTACTAAATAAGATAGCGATGTTAATTTGCAGCCCATCTTGCGAAGTGGCATAGATCTGCATCTCCATTGGGAATTTTTTGTAGCTTGTTCCGATCTAACAGCGAATTTGATCAATAAACTGGTATTGAGGGATGAGATTACCGTGTGTTCACTAGGGGAGACAAACCGAAGGAGATGAGCATTAAAAATCGTATCTTTGTATTCAAAGAAGCCGAAATCTCCTTCCATTTTCAAGTAGTGACCTCCAGAGTTGACAAGAACGCCTTTTTGTTGCTGATAGAAGCTGAATGCTGCATCGAATTCTAAAATCACAGATTAATTGTCGTTTGCAATGCAGTTTGTCACCAATATAGGTAAAAGGAGGCAGGATGTTGATAGGAGATTGAAGCAGATCTGTGTTCAGGCAAAGTCCAGTCCAATAGGTGCTATCAGAGGAACTACTGCTTGACATGGCGCTCATTCGCACTATTAGAGAGAGAAAGGAGGGTATTGGTAAGTTTTTTCCCAATGAGAGTATGACTACCTGCTTGCGCCAGCATTGTAACTGAGAGAAAGATGACAAGTCCGAGCTTGAATGGGTTTTGCATGATGATTTCTTCTTATGTCTAACTCTTAATGTCGATAGAAACTGCTTTGAATAGGACAGAAACGAATAACTGCGACTAAAAAGTATTTGATAAACGCTATTCGCTTGGGTGAATGTTAATCAAACTGAAGTTATTTCCAAAAAACGAATTAATCTTGTAATGCACAATGCTAAGAAAACCCCGCAAAATTATATCCTATCTTCATTTTCTAATAGTTAAACCATTCTTTCAATGCGTTTATGTATGTGAGGGTCATTCTTCGATTTCTTTGCACCTATTATCATTTTGAATTTCATCGAAATGTATCCTCGAGAGAGAGATAGGGAATCGCGAAAGGAAACAGCATAACAGTAAATCATTTAGATTTTTATTTCTCAAAGTGAGAGTTACTTACGTGATACAATAATTACATATTGTTCATAGAAATTCGTTTCCAAATAAATTATGAAGTACAAAAATAAAGCAAAGTTGCTTATCTCCTTGCAAGTTTACCAAAATCCATTTAGAAACAACTCATGAAATATTTAATCAACGATTTCTGAGTAAAACTAATTACATGCCTGGCACTCATCAATAAAACAACAAAAAAAAAAGATTTGCGCTAAGAACTCATTCTCAGCATTAACCCCACCAGATCGGTCGGACATCAACTGATCTCTGAGAAGGAGAATTATTCCTTATATTCTGTATATAAATGCCTTGATTTCTGCCTGGAGAATTTTGCCTTGCGTATGGAGTTATGTATTCAGGAGCCTTATTTAGGTCATTTGACTGTTTATACAGATTATTGTATTTCATGAATAACTCCTGATCTTTGGTAACAGTCGGTTTGCTGCTTGGAGTCGGCGGCTTCTGCAAGTACTGATCTGGGTTGTATTTCTGAAGAAGATAATCAGCTTTCTTGTCAGGAACATACTCTCCAGAGAGTCTTCGATATGAGTTTGGACTTTCATATCTGTTTGGGCCCTGCTGCAAGCGAGGGTCGATCTTCTGGTATTTGCTGATCAATTCATCTTGTCTGTTGTTATAAATTGGGTTGTTTTGAGAGAGCGGAGGGAGGTTTCTGCTGTTATCTCTCGAGATTCTTCCTCGATTGCTATCATCCCCATACGAATTTTGATCGTTCCTTGGGGTTGGGACGTTACCTCCCTCCAGAACTCGATGGGAAATCTGACGTTTTTGAGGGTCGAGCTCTTTTCTTGGAGGTAATCCTAACCCAGGATTCGCTCTAATAACACGGGCTTTTTCGGAGTTTTCTTCGGTGTATAATTTCTCCTGTGCTTTACTGTTCATCTCTCTGAGGTTATCAACAGATCCGCTCTCCCTTGAAAGCGGATTCGATGACCTGGCATTAGCGCTGGAGCCTCTTTGTCGACCTCGGTTTGGCAGTATATCGTTCAAATCAACGCTTTGATAGTTTGCCTTAGGCAACTGATTGGCAAGCGCTTTCGGATTTCGAGGCATCTTGATAGTTCCCAGCAGATCCATTTGTGACTCGTCCTCTACCTCAAAATCCATGCTCCCTGAATTTTTCACAACGATTGGGTTCACCAAGAGCTGATCAGAGGATGGGCGGACTTTTGGGTTCGTTTGTAAACAGAGGGCGATGACATCGTTGAGGTCTTTCGAGTAAATCGACGGAATCTTGTCAAAAATTCCCTTTTGGACTTTCTTGAAAAGCCCTTGCAAGTCATTCGCTCTAAATGGAGGCTTTAGTGCAGCCATCTCATACACAACACATCCGAGGGACCAAATATCGCTCTTTGAATCATAGGGCTTATCCTGCCAGACTTCAGGACTTGCGTAGTAAGGGGTACCTGTTTGAGTGTGAGCCAGGTCATTCTTAGCGATTTTAGAGACGTTCAAATCGCCGAGTTTTGCGGTTCCGTCTGAAGTGAGGAACACATTAGCGCATTTCAGGTCTCTGTGAAGAATTTTGTTGTCATGGAGGACCTTTAGGCCTTTGAGCATCTGCAGGAAAGCTGCCCAGATCTCTTTCTCCTTGAAAGCCGTACGATTTTTCTGGTGCTGAGTTATTTTGCCGAGAATATCTCCTCCAGCTGCGAATTCCATGATGATACAGAGAGTCATCGAGCTATCGTCAAAGAAAGCTTCTTTGTAACCGATGATGTAAGGGCTACTGATTGACGCGAGAATGCGGACTTCGTTGAGGGCGTTTTGCTTTTCTTTTTCTGAAAGGGCGTTCATTTTTACCTTCTTCATGGCGTATTCTTTGCCGTCTGAAAGGCGTTTAACTTTCCAAACACTGGAAAAAGAGCCTTCTCCTAAACGGTTTAATACTTGAAAATCTTTTAAGCTCATAGTGAGGTGATTGGTTGTTTGGTTCTTGTTGGTGAGGGAGAGATGTTTTGGGTGTTCAGAAAAACGATCTGAGTGAGAGGTCTCACGTAAAATAAATATTCTTTTTTAAATGAATACTGTTTGATTTGAATTAAAATGATCAATTCAAAAAAGAAATATCAGTAAAAAAAAAATAAACGAGGTCAGAGATCATCGTTGCGAAAATTGTAGCAAATTGTTTATCGGATTGAAGGTTTGAGAGGTTTAGTGAAGCAGGAGAGTGGATTGTGTGGGATGGCTAGGAGAACAGAACCTTTTTGAGTCGGTTTCAAAAAATAGAAGTTTTATTGATCGGGTCGTAAACTGATTGATTAAAAAAACCCGATAGATTAAGTGTCAAATTAAGAGTCACGGAAAATTGTTGTTCTTGCAAAATAGCGATGATCTGTTCTTTTGGAAGATTATAAATTAAGTATTTAATAAGAACCAGAGCAGAAGGTTTCAATAATTCTGATAGGGCGTTATCGATTGCAAACATCTCGTGAATGTGGTTGAATTAATATTTATTAGTTTGTATTTTAAGTGATGTTTTGAAGGCGTTGATGAGTTGCGATTCTCCTGATCAAGTAGTCTCGTGTTCAAGCTGGATTTTTACTGTGCCTTCAAAGATATGATGAATCTTGATTCATATTGATCACAATAGAGCGTCTCTTCGTGAATTCTGATATGGGACTACTACTGTCAGGAGCGATGCCTGCGTTGAGGCTTCGAAATCACGGATGGCTGGCAACTGAAACTAAATTAAAGAATTTTTCTATATTCTGATCTATCAACGAAAAATTCTAATTCTTAACTGTTTCAAGTTTTTTTGCAGTGCAAGTTTTAGTGATTACTTTCTTTCAAATTAAAACAAAGTACAAAACAAACGCACGCCACCGCATCACTAGACGCGATGCATATAATTTCTCTAAAAACATCTAACTACCGAAGGAACAGAGGTATTACGTTGTTATGCTGAATTTTCGAATTAATTTATTTCTTAATGTCGGACTTAATAAAAATACCAATAGTAAATACTCCAAAATCCTGTTAATCCCAAAAAAAACAAAGAAATTAAAGAATTCTCTTTTCTGATTCATATATTTTTTTTCTTCACATTTTTAACTTTTGATTTATTTATAGAGATAAGGATAAGATAGCTTTCTATCCCTTATAAAAAGCAAATGAATGAAAACTTCAGCGGAAGCCTCTCCGTCTGGTCGCCACACACATTCACCTTTTCGTTATTTATATAATCACTCTGGCGAATTTCAACCAGAATTCATAATTATACCTAAAACATCAAATTGAGAGAGAGAGAATTCTTAACAATGCAACTTCACACAATGCGTACCTCAAGGGCTGTTTCTATGAAGGATACTGCGAATGAGGTCAATCAACAATATCATCCATAGATATTTAACAGAATTTCGCATATCTCTCTCCTATGCGGAACTTCCTTTTCGGATCGTTCTGGATATCGAGCACGATATCAGGTACATTCATATAAATATGCGGGGACTGCGACTGTTTCAACTGCTCTTCAGTCCTTCCCAGCATCTTCTCTTCAATGTTCTTGATGATGTTACTGAACACCATGTTTTTCCAGTCCACCTTGATGAACATAAGGTCTGCATCAGCGTAGACAGTTCCCTCTTTGTCTTTAATCAGCCCTTGTACCATCACTTTCTTTCCATCGACTTTCTTCGTGGAAATCTCTGTAAGGTACTCCTCACCAGTCTTCATAGGCTGACGGTAGTTAACTGTCATGGAGGCGGTGGCAACTGGCTTGTTACCACACGATAAGAAGGCTAATGTGCCTCCCATGTTATCAAAGAGGGTAGCGATGAATCCGTTGTGGACGATGTCTTCTTGATCTTGGACTTTCTTGTTCGGGACGAAAAGGCAGAAGATTTTAGAATCTTCGAATTTCTTCTGACTCTCTTCTTCGGTGGCTTGGATATCCTTGTTGACGAGGTCATTTAGGGTCTTGTCCATGTACATGCTGAACTGGTCGAGACCGCCAACATCCCTCAAAATGGATTTAAAGAAGAAGGAATTAATGTTGTTGTCGCGTTTGAGTTTATGGTAGAACTCAGGTACGACGAGGTGGTTCTGCTTGATGAAATCCGAGTAGAATTCAGAGAAATGAGAGTCGTCCTGGTAGATTCGCTTTTTCTTATGCGATTGGACATAAGAAGCGTAAGAATATGTGCCGAAGCTCAACGGTAAAAGAAGATATGCAGCATTTTTGATTGATCGCATTCAGTGGTGAGATCTGAAAGAACCTTTGAGCTATCGGCCGCTTTCGCAAAAATTATTTTTTAGGATTTTATTGTTTTGAGCTTTTTTCTCTATTTAATACGTTGAGAGAGTGACGCAGCTATAATTTAATGGCGTCATATTATTTTCGAATGATGTGTATGAACGTGGGACGTTCAAATTTTTGAAGTTTGAGCCTGTTTTGGCAGCTCGTGATGAGAAAACGTTCTTGAGATCACCCCGAGATCAAAAATATTTCCGAGGAAAAAGCATTTTTTAAGGGATGCGTCTACTTTCAAACCGTTTTTATTGAAAACTCCTGAGCTTTGTTGGACAGAGTGAAGCACCCCTCCTTATAAATAAAGTGCTTCAGGATTAGAAAATACCCAGAAAGCATAATTACTATTGAGAGAGAGCAGAGGAAAATCATTTGCGGGTGTTTGGTCAGTGAGTGACTCTCCATTAATCTGCTAGTAACCTTGAAAATCTCATTACTGAAGACTAATAACCTCTTAGCAACTGGAATTCAATGTTATGTAGTGATTAGATGGCATAATCTAGTGAAGAAATTATACTAATGAATAATAATTTGAAAAAGAACAATGCTCAACTTCTCTTTTTCGTGGCTCCTCGACAATATTTTTATAGTACGGTGATAAAACGCACTTTCTCAGGATAGTATAAGAGCCGCATGGGCATTTTGGCAGTTTTATGATGAGCTTAGGAGTGAAAGGAATTTTGAATTAATTTTAAGAAAACTGGTAGAGAATTTTAGGTTTATTCTCAATTAAACTGAACTTCGGACTTCATATTTCAAATTGAGATGGGTGGGAACCAAAAAAAAAATTCTCACCTAGAAGTAAGGCTTGGGGTTTTACTTCATTCATCTTCTATGTAGTGTGATCATCAAGTTTATTTTCAGTCTTGGGAAGAATAATTCAAATTTCAGAAATTGCGTTTCGAACCGTTATTTCGTAAAATTGTCTTCAGATAGCTTGGGGCTGGGACTCCTCGTAATAGTTCGAAATTAGTTCCGATTGCGTGGCATGAGAGCGCTGATTTTTGCGATCTGGTCTTCTTGCGCAGGTTTGTTCAAGATCCCCACCTTAAATCAAGATTAATTTAATTGGACGAGAAGAAAAGTGTTCTCCTAAATTCGTCAGCATGTCGAGAAAAAATTGCTTATATATTGTTCTTCGATCTCTGAGAAAGAGCAGTTGTTTCTTGTTGCATTTCCCAAAGCTCCACATCGTTTCGAGGATTTGCATTGTCAGCAGTCTCAATCATTCGGTCTGAGAACTGATATATTCTCATATTCCTGAAAACTAGAGAAAATCGAGTAAACCAGCATGATAATGTACATGTTCTGTAATTATCTTCAATGAAACCATGTTCTTCGTTCACAACCCTAACGAGTCAATGCTAATATGCTTTAAACGGTTTAACTCAGGACGGTCAATGAATTTTGGCTCTATCGAATCTTAATTCTCATTACATTCTCGTATATTTCATAAATCAGCTTTAAGTGCATAATGAAGAATTTTCGGGTATTAGGAGATTTGTTGGCACCTTCAATCCAGTTTTTCAATCATAATCTATTCTTTAGCCCATAGTTCCAAGCTACAGTGACTATCTCAAAGCGCATAAACTATCAATGAAGGAATTGCAACAAGAATCTCAACAGAATTGTATTCTAACGAAATACTTCATTGCTAATACCCAGTTGCAATTCGGGTCAAAATTTCTGTTCAAATCATTTTTTAAGCTATTCTTTGTGCAAATAATCATAACACAAAATCGTTTGCATCACTACAAATGAACACTACCGAAGAAAAGAAAATAGAAATCACCTCTACTAAAGACCTAAAGAAAGAGAAATCGCCTGAGAGACCTGCCGTCAAGAAAACTACCAAAAAACTCCGGAAACTGAGCATCAACACGAGCTATTGTAGAGGAGAAATCAAATTAATCAGATACCTCATCGCTAAGAACGGCTGGAAGGAAGTCACAGGAACCAACGGCGATATCTTATGGTGGGGACAATCATATTTCGAGGATCTTTCTCTCGCCACTGACATCTTAATCAACAGATTGCCCGGAATGCGCTTCATGGCCCACAAAAAAACCACAGGACAATATCTTAACATCTACCGCTCGTATTTCCCTGAGCAATTTGATTTCTTCCCTCGAACTTTTTTACTTCCTGAAGAGACCTCAGCCCTTCAGGCAGAAATCGACAAGAAAGAAAGGAAGCTCTATATTGTGAAACCAACCGACGGCTCTCAAGGCGATGGGATTTATTTATGCAGGACGATGAAAGAGATCACAAGTTCGAAATACGTGAATTCGAGAGGGTACGTTGTTCAGGAGTACGTCGACAAGCCTTTGATTATTGATGGAAAGAAATTTGACCTCAGAGTTTACGTTTTGATTTCTTCAGTCAAGCCTTTGATCGCGTTCGTTAACAAAGAAGGCCTGGCGAGGTTCTGCACAGAAGACTACGAGCCGCCCACCAATGAAAACATTAGAGACGTCTATAAGCATTTAACCAACTATTCCCTGAATAAGCTCAGCGAAAAGTATGTGCTTACTGAAGAGACTCAAGAGATTAATGATGGAAGTAAAAGAACCTTCTGCTCGTTATGGAAAAGCGTTGAAAAGGCCGGATATGACAAGGATGTTATTTGGAGCAATATCAAGGAGTTGATCCGCAAGTTGCTGATTGGGTTCACTCCTTTCATTCATTTTGAATATAACACTGCGTTTGGACCAAAGAATAGCGGCAAGTGCTTCCAAGTCATTGGAGTTGATATCCTCATCGACGAGAACCTAAAGCCTTGGCTCTTGGAGATCAATAATAACCCGAGTTTGAATATCGAGCATGAGCTCGAGGTGGCGAAGTCAGGGCCGATAAGTCCTGTGGATTTGATGGTAAAATCGATGGTTGTTGAAGACGCAATTAATTTGGTGAGGAAAAAACCCGAGAAGCAGCTGGAGCTGGAGGAGTTTAAAAGCTATGAGAAAGTGTTTAATGGAAATGAAGCAGAGATAGAGGGGATGGAGGTGATTGGAAAGATCCTTGAGATATACGGGAAGTTATCTGGTTTTAAATTTAAGGAAACGCTAGGTGCGACGAAGTTTGTGAAATTGGCAGGAGTCCCGATTGTTGCGAACGCGGGAATTGATAGACAATCGCTTGATATTTTGTTTACGAAGATTGTGGGTCAGAATGGCACGCGGCAAATGGATTTTTTGGATTTCATTCACGCTTTGGAATATATAGCGGGAAAGGCGACAGGTACGATGTCGAGTGAGACTAAATTTAAACTCGTAAGTTGTTTTGTTGATTGTGTACATTCCAGCCTAAAATAAGAGAATCTTCATATATTGTTGCTATTTCTAAGATTTCTAAGGTAGTATTGTATTAATCGTCATCAAATTCACTTTTACTAACTCCTCATTCCATGTAATGTTGAATTTCAAAACTTAAAAGGTGCTTTTTACAAGCAGAAGCAGCTTCTTTCTTGCACAAACAACCTTCATTCTCAATCAGAATGGACGTTTTTATCCAATTCAGCTCTCAGAAAAGTGGAACCAATTGATAGAACCTTCTTGTGAGTAAACATTCCATTTTTCCCCTTTGAACTTAATTCTGATGTGAATTTTGTGGTAACACAAAAATACCATCGCCTTTGCATTAGAATTTCAAGCATTACAAAATCCATGACTCAATGCACCTTAGATACATGAGATCGAGTAAGAGCTCACTAATGTATGGATGTTCGACTCTTAGTTTCTATTCCAGCGCTAATACATTGAGCCAACTTGATTTGATGGCCTAAGTGGCTGCGAAGTAATTTGATGGTTGGATCGACGTTTAAAATCTTTGTGTCTATTTTCAAATTTGATCGATATTTCTGTTACGTATTCATAAATATAGGAGTTATTGATTCGATTTTTAAAAAAAGGCAAGAAATGCAAAACACCTCTTACTCGTACAAACCCAAAGTCCAGAAGGACATACGAAAATATGAAAACGCCACCCAGATTCTCAGTAAAGACTACCACTAAAACCACCCTCTCAAACCTCAATAACTACAATAGAGAAATCCAGTTCCAAAGCTCTCAATTCTTCCACTCCTCACGCACAAGAGCGTGGAAACACCAATTCACCCCAAGGAAAGGCCAACAACCAGAAGAGCATAAAGAATTACCAAAATTTGCTCTCGCAATTGGACATGAATTCAAATAAAGACACTAAGACATACATACAAGTCAATAAGATACTCAATCCAGCCAAGAACGATTTTTTGAAGCAGTATTTGAAAAATACGCTCATTAACTCAAAAAAGAACAAAAAAGACCCAGGTAGCCACCTTCCCATTGATCGCCTTGTCATCATTAAATACTTCCTATTAGAAACCACTCAGTCATCAGCTAGTAAAGAGCAAAAGAGCTCAGCGAAAGACACTGTTGAGACTAAGGAGAGTGTCCAAAGAGAAGGGCCCACCTACTCGAAGCTTGATATGATGTTGGGCAGCATAGCTGGAAGGTTAACGGCTACTCATAAATCAGTACTTTAGCACCTCTCTACGATGTTTAACGGCGTGGTTTAGGGCCATATCGACAGGAATGACATTATGAGATCGTTCGTTTCGCCTAAAGGCGTCGCGACGCATTCCAGAGCTAATAAGAGCGGGATTATTACTTCCACTTTGAATAAGGAAGGAAGCGAGACGTTTACTTACAAAGCTATCAATGATGCCAAGGATCTCATCAGCAGCAAGGTCAGCGGTAGGAAGTCGGTGGAAAACCCCTACTTTTACGCTACTACGACAACGCATGAAAGTCAAAGAGCTGTGAATCCTCAGAAAATCCTCGCTGAATTAGATCAGAATTTCAACTATACTCCGACAAAAATAAAGCGATCTGCCACTACCAAAGCGAGAGAAGAGCCAACGAACGTCTTATCGCAAACTCTGACACGTAAAGCTGAAGATCAGAGAGCAAAGAAATTTAAATTCCAGGTAAATTCGTTGGAAATGATCCGTTTATTTAACTTGCTCGCTGCAATAGGAGGAGACCAATCCAGGTTCTATTAAGCTCGAAGAGGTCGAACTGAGTCCGATACGCCCTGCAAAAAGAAGAACAGATGACAGCGACCGAAGGAACAGACAGATCGCCCAGTCTCAAACCACCTTAGATGTGAATTCGCAAACGAATGTGAATACAAGTGGTGAACTCAATTTGAGAAAATCGCAAGGACTGAGTAAACAAGAGGAAAAGGACGTGGTAAACACGAGCGCGAATAACGCTCAGGGCAGTAAAAAGATAAGTGTTAACCAGATGAACGCGCATATGTACCCGACGATAGTCAAACAGATAAACCTAATCACGGCCAACACTCCTATGGCTTTTGGAAAACCTCCGCTACCAAACTCCAGTGCAACACCTCAAAACGATGTTCTCAAATCTGCTAACGCTTTGAACGTTCAAACGGTGAAAGAAAGCAAGCGATTCGAATTCCCTGCGTATTTGAATAATCTCACTTGTGAGCATAAGAGAGTGAAAGACTCTCCTTCGTCATCGTTTACTTTGGATAATTCAAGGGCACATTTAGCGGATAAAAACAAGATGTCCTTCACTGAGTTGGTCCCAGAAGCTTATAGACAAACGCATTCAGGGCAAAGGGTCAGCACGGATGAGTCACGGCATTACAAGGCCGCAACTGAGGTCTCGGAGTCTCCCAATATTCTCAAAGGGTATAAAACTGAGGTACCTCATCAAGTTGGCAAATACCACGTTGAGACCAGCTATGTTTCATCGAAGCAGACTTCAAGCCCTGGGAAAAAAGGTTTTGGAGCTAACTTTGACACTTACGAAAGGTCAAAAACACCAACAGCTGACCATGCGAGGACCAATTTGCACCTTACATGGAACCAAATTGCGCCTCAAACCTGTAAATATACTTCCTCAAGAGAAGCGAAAGGGTTCGTAAGTTCTGCTAACCACTCTTTCCATAACCAAGACGAGGTTAAGAGGAATACAGAAGCAGCAGGAACTCAAAAAGATTTCTTTATTCCAACTAAAGATGGAAACGCGAAGAATGTCCTTCTGAACACGAACCCAGCTTCTTCTGAAGTTTCATACCATAACAACGCTAACAACGCTGGTGCTAACTACACCGGGATAGTCTATCCAGATTCTAATGCTCAGAAAAATGAGTACGAGTATCGCAGCAGCAAAGATCGTGAGAATCTTCGGAGAAATTTCTCAGAGGAGAAGGAGAATATTCCCACTGAAAATGATGGGTATCGCAGCAGTAATGTCGGATCAAACCATCCAGGCAACCAGGCGAACTACTACTACCACCAAGAAAAGGATAAGGCTCATAACTATAATGATAAGGCTGGAAATGACGCGAATCTTGCTAAACAGCAACAGCAACCTGAAACTAAGAAAACCGAAGGGAATGCCAATACTGAGCCAAATCTCACAGAGAATAGCAAGTCCGAAAAACCTAAAGAAGTAACGATTCTCGATCATGATGCGGCTACCAGAGAGCTGCAGATTATGCGGTTTAGAGAGGAATATATCATCGGCAAGCAGATTGGGCAAGGAGCATATGCAACCGTGCGTTTATCGATCCACAAGCCAACGAATCGCAAAGTTGCGATAAAGGTCTATGAGAAGCAGAAAATAATGGATCCAATGAGACGGAAGAGCGTGCGAAGAGAAATTAAACTCATGCAAAAGATGGACCATCCGAATATCATCAAAATATATGACACATTCGAAACGAATAACCATGTTCATATAGTGATGGAGTATATGGGCGGAATGAGTCTTCATGGTTTCTTGAAAATGCAGCCGAATAGAAGACTGAGTGAAGAGCGCGCATACAAGCTGTTTAGACAGGTTGTTGCTGGTATTTATTACTGTCATTCTCGATGCATTGCGCATAGAGATATTAAGCTTGAGAACTTGTTGATGGATGATAATGGAAATTTGAAAATCATTGATTTTGGATTCAGTACCTGTATTCCCAACGACAAAAAAGTCAAGATGTTCTGCGGAACTCCATCATATATGGCTCCTGAGATCGTTTTGAAGAAGGAATACTGCGGTCCACCGGTTGATATCTGGGCGTGCGGCGTTCTTCTCTATGCCTTGCTTTGCGGAACCTTCCCATTCAAAGGTACATTAGTTATCTAATAGAATTAAAATGCTAATATGTTCCCTCTTTTTGAATAGGTTCCAACGACAAAGAGCTTTACAAAAGAATCGTAAAAGGAGAGTTCCACATACCAGAGCATATCTCCGAGAATGCGAGTAATTTACTCCTAAAGATGATCTGCGTCGACCCTGACAAGAGACTCACTGCCAAGGAGGTATATTTCGCTTATAAAACCTTCAGCTAATCATTAAATTTCCAATTCAGGTTATGAATGACCCTTGGATGCTCACAAACGCGTTTGTCGAGAAACGAGAGAACCTATCCATCAACAGGAAGTCTCAATCCGTGGAAAGAGTAGATATTTCATTAGAAACGCAGGAGGTTACTCGCCCTTCAAACCACCAACAACCACAGAACCGCAACTCGAATACCAACGAATCCCAGCCTACTACCATCCATATTAACAACTACTTGAAACAATATCAAAATTTTGACACTAGCGGCGCTAATGACATCACCCGCCAGTCAATGAAAAGTCCAAGCAACATTACCCAAATCGGATTCCAAAGTTGCAAACACACTGACACTAAGTTCCAGTTCCAAGGCATTCCTATTGGAAATCCAATAAGAACTCCCAGCGCCAGCGGACATGTGAAAAAGCAATTTATTGGCGATAACAATTTGCAAACGGCAGCTAATAACCCGGTTCCTAAGCAAGCCACTCCTCTGACAACCGAGCTACCAAACCGAAAGTCTTCAAAGGGCACGAGCTCAGTTCAATATCCGGAGAGGACCAGCCAGACGCCAACCGGCTCAAACCTAACGAATAATTACTTCATTAACAACAAGAACATAATCTACAATATCAACCTGAAGGACGAAACGCCCGATAACACGGACCAGAACGATACTAATATCTACCAGTACGATGACTTTGAGCCTGTGGATTCAAGGGAGAGGACTGTGAAGAAGATAGATAGAAAATCAAAAAATTATAGCACTGGTAATGTATCGCCGTTTAAGACCACCGGAAGCGAGATCAGAAACGTTTGCCAGAAAAAGCTTGACCTCCGTAGCAGCTATAACGAAGCCGGGTTCGAGTATAACTCCAGCCCACGTTTGTCGACGAACGGAACGATTCATTATGACCCGGAAATCATCGCGAATATGGTATTTTTCTTTGGTCAAGGCGAAATTAACGAGTTTTTTTCTTAGGTGAAGTTAGGCTATAAAAAAGAAGATATAATCGATAAATTACAGGACAATAAGAGCACGATTTACTCTATCTACAAGAAATTACGCAATGACAAGAAGGCCCTGTACCAACAGGTCGCTCCAACACATATTCCTTCTGTTTTGAACTCGATAATGTCGCTGAATTCACACAACCTCTCAGGAATGGGATGTAAGTTCGCTTGATAATACGCCTCAGCTAATTTTTCTTATATAGTCGTTTCACCTTCGCACCAAAATTTCAAGCTTTTCGCCAAGGCAGCTGAGAACATGAACACGACTCTCCAAGGGAAAAGCTCGGGGCAGCTCGACACCTCAGGGCTCAGTAGCAAAGAAACTCGGTCGAAAAAGGGTCGCGGATTCCTTGCTGAACGAAGCGGAGATCAGCCGCAAAATGATATCACAGAAACAGATATCACAGTGAAATTTTCGCAGAATAGCTACTTGCTTCAGAAATAAGGAGGGAGTACTCAAATGTAATACAAAATAACTTCATCTGTACGAGAGCCGGCACTGCAATTGTGGATTAAGTCAGGCTATCTCCGACAGAGGGTTACTCCATTCTTCTTGTAGTGGAATTTTTTCGCTTTTAAAAGAGTCGGTCTTTGAATTTTCTAACAATTTTCTTAGATTTTATCTGTAATAACTAAGAAAGATATTTATTGTAAATAGTAAATATTGAATTCAATAAAGAATGCTTTTATCGGGCTTTCAACGAATTTTAAAGCAAGATGTCAATTTTTCAGGGTTTTTCAAATTAAAATTATTCATATAAATTCACAACCGGCGTTTCGTGAAATAAAAATTAACTGTTTAATTCTTAGGATCAGTTGCTTAATACCAGATGGACGCAGTAAAGGAAGGGATCTTAGCCAGAAAGCCTCACAAATACTACCCTCGCAATGAGAGCACCATTGTAATAAAACATTCCTCTCAACTTCTTTCTATATGCGTTTGATAGGACAAGCAATGGGAAAAAGAACAGGAGAAAATGCAGGCGAAGAGAGAAAAGATGAAGAATATCATGGAGCATAGAAAGACTGCGTTCAATGGAGCCAGAGAAGATAATGTTGTTATAAAGTAAGGAGTTAAATGGTTGGAAAGAGGTCAAATTTGTTGTAGGAGCGAATTCAGAAAAGAAACTTTTAAGCATTTGGAGTTGAATAAGAAACTGAAGGAAGATGAGCAATCACGTTATAAGCTCGAAGAACTCAAAAGCGACTTAATCCAGCAGCAGAGACATGAAGTATAGTGAGAGTAGATTTACTGTTTGATTGGTCATAGTCGCAAATACAGAGGCTTCAAAATCTGAAGGAGATGGAGAGACAGCTCATGAAAGAAAACCAGAAGGTAAGGGAGAGGATGGTGTGGTTAAATGATATTTTTTATGTATAGTTGGCTGAAGAAAGACGAAGAGCGATGATTCAGCAGAAAACAAGTGAGTTCCATGAAGAAAATAAGGTGCTTAAGAAGGATCCTTTCAGATTCCTTTCGAATGGCAGATAAAGGGGAAGTGATAGCAGAATTTCATATCAAATCTGTGTTCATCTATCCGAATATATTTTTAGAGCGTCATTCTGCTTGGGAAAATTTGTAAAATGAAAATTTTTGCAGTTTTCACGGGTTACTTATCGTAAAATGATATCAAAGATTCTTTTTGTTATGAATGCGTTCATCGACTTCGATCAGAAGAAGTATATAAGAAATACTCTGAGGTTTTTCTCAAGGGTGAGATTATACAGCCAGATTTATAGAGCATAAGATTAAACGAGAGATGGCTAATAGTGGACGTAGCTGACTTTATCATCTCCTTAGAATTTCGCAAGAGATAGAAAATCACTTACAATATTTTCATGAATATTTCTTATTGAGTAGGGACGAAAGCATTGAATACTAAGTATTCGCTAGTCTCGTAGTTGTAAAGTTCCAAGCTTGCAAGTGGTTTGAAGTAATCGGTTAGATCTGACTGAAAAAGAACTAAACAGTAGTGAATGAAAATTTCAAAGATAAGTATTTTAATTTCACGAGTACTAATTACTCTCGGAAGTGGTAATTTGGATGGATCTACTTATTAATTCTATATGAAAAGTATTGAAAATTTAGTTGGAGATGAAATTACTAAAACTACTAAATCATCAAGTAATTCTTTCAGAAACACTAATTTCCAAATATATTTATATATCATGATCCTTGCCAATTCCTATATGTCATTTCTTAATTTCGGACTCAAAATTGTTAATTCTATTGATATTTGAATTGTTATACATTGAGAGTCCTGTATCTTCTGTGAAAGAATTTTCTTGATTTATCTCACTTTCACTTTCAGAAGGCAGTTCTAACTTGCTTTATTTCAAACAGAGAGTGAAAATTTATACTCATATCTAATGTAGAACAATTACCAGAGAATTTGGTGATATACTGTCTTTTAATTTAAATTCCCAATACCCTCAGTAACACAAATGATTTTTTTTGGAATGTAAGTGTGCTTAATCAAAAGTCATTCGCTGTTAGCTTTCATAATCATAGAAGGTCCTTTTACTTTCTGCAGCCAAGTGAATCTGAGTTCTAGCACCCAAGATTCGAGGAGTTTTGCAGAAATTAGAGATAAATTTCCCCTCAAAGACCTTCCAAGTTTATTCCAACCTCAGCGATCACAATGAAAACTTTTGATTAACTCGGAAAATTTGAAATTATAATTTATTGCGGCTTTGTAATTAAATAATTATGATCTGATATTCTCTAAGATAATATTTGGAGACTTCTAAGTATTCAATTCAAGATAATCAAGAAGCTCTTTTACTAACAGATTGCAAGTCAACTCTGAAATGAATGACCTGTGCCCTTGACAGACAGGAAAAATTGCCTGATAAACCTGAGTGGCACAACCCAGTTCTGAGCTACTCTTCATCATTTGGTCAAGCTTTTGGAAATGGCTATACCTTTGATAATTCCTGCAATACGAATTATAATTGTGTTTTTCAGTATGGGAACACATCATTTCAGGATTTAAAGGGGGGATATCTATCAGGAACCGAATATTTCAATGTTACAGAAATAGAGATGTCTGTCATCCTGCTTTAATTAAGAAAATCCCTGCTTCTCGTATTGATATAAAAGACTGGCCAATCTGTTATTCCACTAATATTGATGCTATCTCCATGGATAAGCAGAGAATAAAGAAAAATACTGAACTCTAAAATATATATCTGAGTAATCCTGAATCTAATCCAGTTTGTCATGATCTCTTTGATTCTTAATTAAATCCGATAAAATTTATGGAGCCTGCTAAACTCATCATAAACCACATCTTTTGCCCTCTCCATGAATCAGAGCTGGTTCGAAAGGTTGCCATCAGCACCAATTCTGATCTCAACCTCCTCTGCATAGATTGCAAGGAAGGAAACCAAAGTCCAGAACGATATTCTCTCGAAACTTTCCTAAGACAAATTGTACAAAGTTCTTCGCATATTCCCAAGCTGCAACAGCTTCCTGATTCTACTTCCCAAATCCTCAACACTTCGAATGAGATTGCTGCCAACTTCAGGCAGCATATTGAAAAACAAAAAGAACAACTTAACACATTTATTGATGCTCTCAAACAATCGATCATTCAAAAACTGGAAATCAAAAAGCAATTGCTCTTAGCGGATTCCGACGCTCAACTGAAAGCATTCGAGAATGTTTTGAGTTTCTACAAACAAAAAGTTTATCAATACAAAGCAGAGCCACAGGATGAGCGCACAACGGGAGGTCAAGACAAAACTCTAACTTTTGAGTCGTTATACAAAGAAGTGAGTGCGGTCAAAAACGCAACGGATCTGAAAGGATTATTGGATATGTACCATACTAAAATGAAGGAAACTAAAATATTCTCGCTTCTGAAAGATGAGGAAGCGAAAAAAGTACTCGCAAACGCTATTGAAGCTCTGGACACCCAATTTATAGAGATTCAAGCCTCGAAACCAGCCGTCTCATTTGGTGTCAATAATGAGAGTTTCGAAGAGATGCTCAAGAGATGGAATGACCAAGTTGACGCTGCAGTAGATGGGCTGAAGATTCAAATGAAAAATCCTGTCAAACCCATGAAGTTTCAGATCCAACTCTCAATGCACTTTGATTCTGTGATATTAAAGAACGATCTTCCAAATCAAACAATGATTGTGAATTGGGTGTCTGAAGCGACCAAAGGGAAAAGAAGCTCGTTGAAACTGCTCTATAGAGGATCGAGAGATGGCTTTGAAGCTAAGAAGTTTCATGAAAAATGCGACAAGAAAGGGCCAACGCTGATGATTGTTGAAAATACGAATGGAAACAAATTTGGTGGGTATGCTTCAGTCAGCTGGACTAGTGATGGTGGAGACATTAGAAGTAAAGAGAGTTTTAGCAGTTTTCTCTTCTCCATTGACAAAAAAGAAAAGCTGCCTTATAACCCCGAGTCGGACTTGAGGTCTTTATATCATCTGTCTACTGTTGGCCCCTGTTTTGGAAATGCCTCTGCTCTTCTCATTGCCGATAATTGCAATATTAATAGTTTTAGTTTTTCGTCGGATGGGTGTAACTCGTATCAGAAATTAAAGGACGGAGGATACGTATCAGGCACTTATTACTTCGTAGTTAAAGAAATTGAAGTATATTCTGTAGTGCCTTAGCAGTTATAGACTGAATAGATTCTTCGTTCATTCATTCATGCCATGCCTATCTCCCTATCATGTATCGCGTCTGTCGCTAAATTTGATTCTAAATGACCCAATAAAGAACAGTTATAGACAATTAATAATTTCCAGCAACTACGGGTTCACAAGCTTCGAAGATTTCTGAGAACTGAAATAATTATCAACAATCTTATCCTCAAGTGGTCAGCTTTAGATTTTTTCCCATACCTTGCCAATAAAACACAACGAATTACAAAAACAAGAACACGAAATTTAACAAAATGATGATGCTCTTAACTAAAATTGATTAACTTTTCCCTTTCTTTGCTGGCTTTTTGGCTCCTCCTTCAGATTTCTTGTCCTTTTTGTCCTTCCCCGCTTGAGTCGATTTAGACCCGCCCTTTAAAACTTTCTCTTCTACCTCATAGTCTCCACTATCATCCTCCTATATAAAATGCTCTTCAATACTCATTATCATAAATCATCTACCTCATCCATGTTGCCTTCCTCTTCTTCTTGCTTGACTTTTTTTTCAGGCTCCTTCTCAGGCTCATCAATAATATGGGCCTCATTTAGCAAATCATCATCTACAATTTTTTTTAAGTGATTTCATCATCAGCATTCGAGTATACCTGCGGCAACAGCCCTTTTTCCCTTGGCCTTTTTCTTAAGCGATGATTTATGTCTTTGGTTATAAATTCTCGTCACAGCTGTTTTTGTCTGTGTAGACACGTCCGCATAAGGATCTTTTTTATTTCCTTTGAATTGCACGTCTACAAGGTGCTCCTTGATCATGTCGGGGGTGAGCTCATAGTGCTCCATGACTCTTACAGTGGCTTCGATATCATCCTATTTCCAGTTAGAACGACGAGGAAATCATGAATAAAAAGCACCCTGCTTCCATCTTTTAAGTTGTATAATATCAAATTAAGCAAAGCCGTCGAATATTCATTCTTCACGGCGTTTCTATTTCCCGTTATAGCTAGAGCCAATGCGATTCGGAGCTCCTTTGTTTCTCTTACGATTTTCTTCGTGCTTGACATTTTTCCGAACCATCTAATTGAAAAATCATAAGTTTAACGCAAATTAACCGAGGAAAATCACTCTGGGAACTTGGGGAAAGGAATGCCTGTCGAGACGAGCTCACACGGGTAAATCGAAGATAAGAAGCCGAAGTTGGGCATCAGACTCCACTCGCCATGCACTCTGATCGATTTGTTCAGGATATCACCAGTCGCGATCAAATCAGCGGCCTCGGTATATGTTTCGAGATCCTGAAGCTGTCTCTCTTTATTCGGCTTGTAACTAGTCAGATAATTTTCCTATGTAATAATGTCTTGAAAATGGTCCAAAATCTTGAAATACCTGGATAAGGAGAGGGATCAGGTCATAATCGATAAAGAACATATCCAATTTTTGACGTATGTTCATTTTATTGAGCTGATTATGCGAATACTATTAAATATTTTGGTTTTTTGGCATCAACTTTACCTCAGATCGATTTAGAAGCTTTGATGCGGCATCAAAGTTCGTTATCATTACAGATTCATCTTTTTTTGTCCCGACCAAACCAAGCTTTGTCTCAGAGTAGAGCAGTGAGTCGGATTTTTTGGACCACATTTGCATGAAATTTAATATCTGTCTGAGATCATTTCCGAAGGTTTCACAGAGTAGCTCAAGTGCGTTATTATCGTATTTCATGCCTTCTTTAACAGCGATTTCAGCGAGTCTTTTCGCAATCTGAGTCTTTTGAGGCCTATAGAGATAGATTTATATGCATCGCAATTATATCGAGCAAAAAAACCTTTGGAATTTGATATCATAGCAGTGATTAGCAAGGCTCCTGACCTTCTGACTCTGTCGGTCATTACAGATACAGAATATGGGAATCTTGGTTTGTTTAATATTTTCTATCAGAATTGCATTTCCTCCACGATCTAATAAAGCCAATTGAATGTGAGAAAACACCAAAACCTCACTAAGTTACCGCCCGCTGACATTCCATCCACTTCGTCCATCAGAATAACGTATTTCTATAAAATGAAGTTTGATGTGAATCTGTTGGGTTATATTTCTCATTACTTTTGAGGTTTTCTCTGTGTTCCATTGGGCGATCGTGTTATCAGTTAAATGCCGCAGGAACGAGTTTAATGACGCTTTATTTCTCACATCAGAGGCATTTTGCTCGATAATATCGTAGCCTAACTCTTTCGCAATGATTCTCACTGCAGTAGTCTTTCCAATTCCAGGTGGCCCTGAGATCAAACACGCTCTTGCATTTGGATTTGCTTGATTTGCCCATCCTTTAATGAATATGACATAAATTTTGTGATTTTCTTGTCATAGTTACCTCCAGGCTTAAATTTCGAGGCCTTTTTATTTCCTCTGATAACGACGTCATCCCTATCAACCATCAATGAGTTCATTTCGCCAATTATTATTATTACCAGTCCTGAAGCCAAGTAATAATTTCTTTAATCGCGCTCTGATTTCCAATTATTTGATTAACGTGTTCTGGAGCGTATTTGGTTGTCCAGAGCGTGTTATCGTCTGACTTCAGAGGTTTCTTCACTGAGGCACTTGCTTGCCCTGAGCCAGACTTCGTATCAGCAGCCGCGGGGATCGAAATCATAATTCCATCTGCTAAGCGTCGCTTCGCCTCTTTATGTGGATCAGATAGTGTTATCACAGCAATTTTACTCTTTTCGAGGAAATCATCAAATTCCGATTCGGAAAGGATTTTGGTCCCAAGCTCCTTTGCTTTTTTATATTTTGAACTCTCAGATGGAGGTCTCCCATCTTCAAGAATGCTTCCATGTACCAGGTAAGAAGTCTTTTTGCTTATCGACCCTGTCACACGACTTTCATCATAATAATATAATTCAGTTCAAGATTAATTTTTACCCTCCAAGGGATTTTACTAGCGCTTCAAGATCATCTCGCTTTGGCATCGCATCCAAGACACCGGTAAACACAAAAGTTAGTCCATTAAGCGGTCCTAATCAGCGTTTTTGTCAATAACTGATGAGAAGAGTCTGTAACTACCTTCAACCACAAGATCATTATCTTCGTCACCTTTCTTTCCCTTGGGTTTTGAAGCAACTTTCTTTTTCCCTCCTTCGTCTTTATCAACCGATTTTCCTCCTTTTTTGCTTCCTTTCTTGCCGTCATCATCATCTGCAGTTTTTTTATTAGCCACCTCAGATTTGTATTGAGCCGCGAGTTCTTTGTAAGATTTTTTCGCTGGTTCTCCCTTCTTCTCATCCTTAGGCGCCTCCACAGGTTTTGACTTCGTTTCTTTCATAGTATTTTGAGGCGTCAACGCAGGTTTAGTCGACTGCTTTGGCGGCTCTTTTTGTCCTTTTCCTTTCGAATCATTAGATGGACGAGGTGTCTCACACACTTCACAGACGGGCATCAACCCAGAATTTTCCAAAGTGCAGTTTGGACAGACCCATTTTCCTTTACTTGATTCTAAATGTGGTGCCAGACTATCACATTCCTCGCATTTCTTTGCATTGGCTTTGTTTTTAAAGGTGCACAAAGGGCAATCCCAGCCGTTTGTTTTCTCTTCCTCCATTTCTGACTTTTTTTTCAATCGATGCCTCTGCTCTCCTTCCTCCTTTTTCGGGGCTTTTCAAGATATTAGTGCTCAAGCGATTTGCAGAAAGTAATACGGTCTTTTTTCGGAGTATGTGTTCGAGAGTTCTTTTCTGAGCTGGGGTCATTGCGATATTTTTGAAGATGAGGAGCAAGGTTCCCGCACGTTTCGCAATCTTTAGCGTTGGGCTTGTTGATAAGCGTGCATTTATCACATGTCCACCCTTTTGGCTGATCATCATCATCGTCATCGATAGCCTTTCCTCTTCTATTCTGATGCTTCTTTGGGATTGCCTCATCATCTGAAACAGTGCATGAACTATTGACCCAAAATTGAGGGCTCTATACCTTCTTTTTTAGAGCTCTGACTCTGAGAAGACTTCTTATCCGCAACACGTGACTTGCTGCTCATCTGTATGAGATTAAGTTTAGTATTAATATGCAATTGAGACTGAACCTTAAATTTATCGAGGTCGTCAACAGTATATTTGGTGCCTCCTTCGTCCTTCTTAGCATTTTTCTTGTAATCATCTAATTGAGCTCTGGTATCTGCTTGATCTGCCATTCCTGAGTCAGGATCATTGACTTTTTTGAGTCGACGCTTTGGTTCGGCTTCATGAGGCTGCTCATCGATTTTAGCTCTGGAGAATTATAGAGCGGCTGAGAAATTGTTAGTTATTACTTGTCTGCATTTCTTTTAAATGAAGGATTTTCTTTGTTTCCTGAATGAAGGCTCTGGGAAGAAGATCCTATACTTTGAGTAGATTCTTCAGTTTTCTTTTTGTTGGCGGACTGAGGAGCAAAGAAACTTCTGATATCTTTTGACATTGTATCCCGCAAATATGAACTTTTTATTCGAAAATTGCCCTCCTAAATTAAATTAAATAGTCTGCATTTTAGAGGCTCTGATAAGCTAACAGTTAATTCCTTCAATACACCTTTGGACTAACCATATAGGTCTTGAGTTGATTGAGAGACTGACATCTCTCCAGCCTGCTGATGACGTTAGTAGGAAGCCAAGTTGGTTCGAATTAGTAGGAGATTTTGGGTGGATGACGAAGACTCAGTGAATTTGAGATTTCTATCATGGCTGGAGCTGAGAAACTCTATTTTGCCTTTCTCTTCTAATGAGTGATAAAACAGTGACATTAAGCAGGCTTTAGAGCAGCTAGGCATGAAGACTAGAACAACAGCGTACTATTATAAAGTGCTCAGAAGAGCAATCTCAATAGCGGTTGATTACTATTATAAAAAACACAACATTCACTCATAGAGTGAATTAAATGGATGCACATCAGTAAGCACAACCTGCTGGAGCTGAACCCATTTATCTAAAACTTATCGGAAGTTCAAAGCGATTGATCTGTATGAGAGTCAAAGGATTAACATATACTTTTTAGAACCTTCTCTCTGATGGTCATTTATACGTGTGATTTCCTGTTCCAAAGACAAATGGTGTTTTTACATGAAATCCAAGTTTGCTCTTTCTTAGTCACAACCAATTCATAATCCCAGCAATAATTAAGTGGTTCGATAACCAGAAAACTCTTTTGTTCTTGACACTCACTCAAAGTAACACCCGTAATGAATGTTTCTGCTTTACTCAATTTTTTTTTTCCTTCTCTCAACCAGAAAGAGCGAAAAGGACAGATTTTCTTTTAGAAGGCCGATAAGAATTAAACGATTGTTACGAAATATAGCGATTAACCTAACAAGCATTAAATTTAACTCATCTTATTGTAAAAGAAGTTAGAACTGATCTTAGAGCTAGCTTCTCCATTTGTATCAAGCATAAGACTCTAATCCTCTCCACCTCTGTAACTATGGACAAGGACTTTAATCCTGATGATGGTGCGGCTGGAAACAAGGAAATTGTGAATGCAATGGATAAGGTTTCGATTCTGATGACCGCAGAGAAGAGCCAGCTCTTCGCCCAAGAAGAAAACACTCAGCAAAAGCCTCCACTGAGATCTACAGCCCAAGAAATCAGACTTTCCAGTCCTTCTCGAGAGGTGATTTTTCACTTGCTTATAATGCATCCGTTATATCTCTATCTATTTAGCCTGATACAATCGAAAACGCGAAACGAGCAGCCTTGGAAATCTCAGAGCTAGTTAAAAGAGCAGAAGATTGGAATAGGGAAGCCCTGCTGAGGAATAAGGTGGTTAGATGAAATTTAAGTTGGTTTCTCATCTTGATTTAGGAAAATGCTCAACGAGACTCAAGGCGGGTTGACCCTCAGAAAACCATTGAGAGGCTTTACGAACTCGAAAATAGAAAGAAAGAGAAATTGGCAGCTATGCAATACCAGAAATATAAGGAAGAGCTCGCCGAGCTCAAAGCGAGACCAGAAATTTCAATAAACTCGAGAATGCTGGCTCTCAACCGGCCAAAGCAGCCTGTTTATATGAGGACGGAGGCTGTTTTGAAGAAAAAAGAAGAGAATATTAAAAAACTAAAACAAGAGGTCGAAGAAGCGAAGAAGAAAAAGGAAATTGAGTCGATTCCTCCTTGGGTAATGAAAAATAAGACAACGCCTGAACGGCACCGATCGCAAAGTGAGTTCCTTAACCATGTATTTTCCTGGCAAACTAGACGAAACGAGATCTTGCAGCGAGAGCAGTACGAAGCGATCACTCAAGAAATGGACAAACTGACGTTTAAGCCTTATATTAATCCGAAATCCCGGCAACTAGCAGAAAGAGTAACCAGTTCACTTCAATTGTTTATAGGAATATATATTTCTTCATAGAAATACGAAGGCGCTCCTCTTGAGGAGAGACTAGTGAAGATGCATCAGGAGACGGAAGAAAGGAAACGCGCTATTAGAGAGAAATCAGCGCCTAGCTTCAAACCGTCGTTGAATCAACGAACAATTACGTTGGTTTCTAACAGCAGATCGAGAGAAGACTCGTTCTATAATCAAAATAGATATAGAGAGTTGGACTCGAGCCAATTCATGAATAGATCTTTCGTTGATTTGAGCGCGCAAAAAGATTTTCCAGGGAATGAATCGTTTGTTGAAAGTAGATCTAAAAGTCCGGCCTTATCGAGGAAGAAGACACCGAAATCGCCAATGAAGGTGTATGATATTGAATATTCTCCTGCCTTGGATTTCCTGCTGAAGAAGGTAAATAAAAGATAGTTGTGGAGTGTTCTCTGGTGAAGCCATAGCGTTGTAGCATTATGTCACTTCATTTCGCGAGTGTTGTTGATAACCACTTGATAATAAGCTTGTTACGATATTCATACTCTTTTCTGTTATATGATTACTTTTAAAGCTTTGTAGTTTCCAAAAGTGTTATCTGCGAGAGATTTTCCATTGAATTTTAAAGTTGGGCAAAGAGAAAAATTAGCTGTCATGTCATCTATGAGACCGTGAGAAGTAATTGGTGTAATGGGTAGATATTATTCTGTATACTTAGGAGAGTTTGAAGTCTGAGATTTTGATAAGAAGTCTTTCGAATGGAACTTATATTGTTTTATATAAAAGCAAAATTTTGAGCGAAAAATTGTCAATTACAAGGACTGCAATCCACCTATGTGATGAAAATACTCAAATGATCAATTGATGTAACTTTTTTGAGTTATTTTTATAGTCTCGTCTCAGCATCAAACCTATTACATTAGCAGCATGCCATTCTGATTATTCGAGGAATTGGCCCTAAATTTCATTCA
>ENA-UOTX01000960-UOTX01000960.1-compost-metagenome-genome-assembly--contig:-NODE-960-length-25798-cov-20.787061_pt1 | contig 25798 bp, 23 predicted proteins | sample MGYA00238143_ERZ746982 | MGnify/ENA primary metagenome ERZ746982 (study PRJEB28758, sample SAMN06268862) | compost metagenome | isolation source: single cell | place: USA: California, Emeryville, Joint... | reverse complement strand
AGCAGCTCTTCTTTTCTTTCGTCTCTGCAGTCAGTCAGAATCTGCTCAAAATATTTTTTGAATTGTGCCTCTTTCTCATTTATGAAATGCTCCGTATCGTTCTCTTTTATTTCCTCAAGTTCTTTACTGAATTCATGAGATATTTGGGAATTTAAATCAAACACCAACTCTCTAGCCGACCTGATCCTGTTACCTTCTAAAAGGAGTTTTTCCAATTTACCCCATGAGCTATTTCTTACTAGTGCAAATGAACTCTCATCATCAAACATGTTATGCTGCAAATGTAATTCTTTGAGTTCACTCCATGCGGTATTGCCTGCCAATCCAATAGCTCCATCTCGCCCAATTCGATTATGGGATAAATCTAGAAGGCGCAGATTCTTCCAATGAGTGTTTTTTCCCAATGCGATAGCTCCTTCGTTTCCGATCAGATTTCCTGACAGTCGCAGAACCATTAGCGCGCTCCAGGAGTCATTCTGAGCAATCTTGATGATTGCTCATCATTGAGTCCGGAATTGTTGAGATAGATGATTTTGATGTTAGTCCATGTCGAGTTATTGGCAAGATGGCTGTCTAAGTTTGCGATTTGGCTGTTATTAGCACAAAGTATTCCGAAATTATATTTTTCGAGAGCTTCAAAGAGCTTTTGAGTGTTCTTTGGTCCAATTCTAGCGTCATTGAGCAGCAATTTCTTAACTTTAGACGGATCTGTCACGTCCACCAATTCTACTTCTTCCTGCTCATCATCAAAGTGTCTACTCGAAAGGTCCAGTTCGCTTGAGTCGTCTGGAAACTGGATTCTTCTTCGTTTTAACATGCTTGGCAGCAAAATCTAGCTCTAATTTTTATTGGATTTGAGAATGTGTTTAATTAATCTATTTGAGGATCGAATAAATAAGGGTATTTTCCACTAGAGAGTTGATCAGTTAAAAGAGCAATTTCCCTTTAGCACTTAAGAGTTTTCGAATTATTTCCAGGGTTAGTTTGCCTCAGTTTTTTGCACCGTAATCAGGGTTAGCTATCTCGAGTTTAGGCTTTGGATTGGAGTGTTTCGCAGCACTCTTCATCAGATTTCTTATGCTTCAGGTCATTTAAGAGAGTCGTCTTTCGATTTGAGACCATTACATACTAGGAAATACGAAATATAAGTTTCAAAAGCAAGACAACCTCTTACTTCTTCCATCCCTTTCTTATGAAGCTTTGTAGACTCCTCTGAGTGAACTGCTTTGCTGTTACCATACTTCATTTTTCTAGACTAACCGTCACTTCCACGCAAGGCTAGTAGCAATTCAATTCACACTAAGAAACAATAGATAATGTGAGCCAATTTAATATTGTGCAACACAAAGGAACAATTTATTGTGATGGTTGAAACAAAAACAAACTTCCTCATAGCCTGCTTCGATAGATAGCTCACATGTTCTGCCCAAGGAAATTTTTCTGATTCTGAAGGGCTCTTCCATCTGTTTGATGCTCTCAAATCATTTCTTTGGCTAATCTTCTGAATTCAACTCGACCGAAAATCGATGCGGGCTCAGTAATAATAGTAGCCCTTTTCGTTTGGGATAGGAGTATCTCTGCTCTGACGATAACATTCAACACGAGGAATGTAGAATAACTCCCAAATACCTCAAAAGATGAATGGGTCGTTCATTCATTATTGTTTATAGAAAGTCTGAAAACCAATGGAAAACAATAGGAATTTTACATTTCTTTTGGGATCGAATGATAATGATAATGAAGAAAAGAAAATACATTGGATAAAACAGACTAACATATTTTCTTCACTCCAAAATTTACGAAGTTTACTTCTCGAAAGCTTTGATAAAAATTTTTTAAAAAGTTTTTTAAACCATTTTCATCAACTCTTCCGTCAATAGCCAAGAGTAAATACATCTCTCTAATTTAGGAGTCCATCAGAGAGATTGAAAAGCCAATTTCTGATTATTCCTTGAGATTTTTACAAGTTATAACTGATCGAAACGCAAGTGAGGCTTTGCTTAGAGTCTTGCAGACTGATCTTGGCGTTATAAGTTCCCTATTTATCATATATAAGCATATTGAAGAGCACAATGAGCTTTACTGGTTTGGCACTGCTGTCGACATTTAATAGATGATGGAATTGGAATTTCTTATTCGATTCGAACGCTCCGGTGTATGGGTAGGTGGTGTTTGATATCTTCTCTCCGTTCAAGGTCACAATTTCAGTGATCATGATCGCTTGGGTGTGTATCGTTGATGCTCCGGACTGAATGTAAAAAACAAAAGTGAGCTAATGAATTCCATGGTAATGTACAATAGTCATTTTGGTGTGATGTCCTTTTGCTGGAGGCGCTGAGACCTCAAGAGACTCGACTGAGAGTGGCAGGTTGTCCAAACAGTAGGAAAATGGATAAGGAGTAGGTTCTTCAACCAAAAGGATGTCATAGTCCAAAAAGCCCCTGGATTCTGGGGTTTGGGCAGCAGATACAGCGAGGAGAACTGCGAGGATGGTGATAGTTGGGAGTTTCATGGTTTTAGTAGGAGAGAGGTAAGTCTTCTTTAAGAAATATTTTGAACTGATTAAAATTAGGCTCGAGATCAACTCTTGAATTTATAATAAATTGACAACAGAAAATAACCAATTGAACCCTCATTGTTAATTAGGCGAGTTAAAACTCTCTAAAACTCCTAAAATGAGTAGAAATACCTCATCCACTGAGGCTGAGGCTATTGAAAATTTGCAATAGGAATTTATAGACATCTGTCGAGTAAATTCCGCAGAAATAACGGAAAGCTAACAATAACTCTTCGAAAAAAACTATATTATGCTGGTGAAAGCTTGATGATGATGTCATCGCATGCTATAATAAATCTCCTTTCTGTTTGCCCCGCAAGGATGAGAAATAATGCAGATTGAAATACAGACTCTCCAGCTAAAAAGAAGAAATACTTTCTCGTTTGCGAATGAATAAATGATATACGCTATACATAGTGTTTCTTCACTGCAAATATTTACATAACAATTCGAAAGTCTCCATATTCGCCAGGGGTAGAATTAGCAATGAAACTTACCGCAATAGATCCTTAATTTTTTTGAAACATTGTAAATACCCATCAAGAACCTACCAATATTCAGTTACTATTCCTTCGCATTGAATGTAATTTACCGGATTGCTGAGATCATAAGCTGTGAGCTGGATACACTCCGAAATCGACGTCTAATAAACGAATTTATCACCATTTCCTCATCAAAAAGAAGCTACTTGATAGTATTTCATCAACTCCTCAAATCGTTTTTCTTTGTACAAATATTTCTGCGTAGCTGCCTCAGCGCAAGCTTGCTTCTGAGCGAACGACGACTGCGGATCTTTGTAACATTCAGCTACCGTCGCGATCGTTTCGTTATATTTCTCGAAAAGATACGGCTTATGCTTCGTCTCAATGAGTTCTTGAACCCTCTGCAGAAACTCTTTCTCAGAGGCTCTGATCTCTTGAATCTTTTGCTTTCTATCCATTTTTATTTCCCAACTTAAAAATTTAATTTTAGATCTTTTTACCTCTCTATCAAAGACCAGACAGCCCGAAGTCATTGGCAATTTCAGGGTCAGATGAACTATCTATTGGAAAGCAAAAGTATTGAAGCAGAAGAATTATTATCACATAAATTACTTACACACACGCCTTAGGAAAACGAAAATTCTTATAAATTTTCTGATTTGCTCATTTACGCGGAAAATTAACTCACTCACATTTAACTGTTCTTAAAGATATCATGTAATCTAGAGCTCAACACTGCACCCTTATCCTTCCCAGCCTCGAGTCTCAGTTTTGAAAACTCGATCGCTGGGATTTGCTTCACACTCGACGATTTATTAATTTTAGTAGAAACAGTGTTCCCGGCAGACATTTTCGGCGCATCTAAAGCCTCACTTCGCAGGTTTTTCGTTGATTTAGTTAACTCATTTGGCAGCTTGCGGTCAGGCATGGTAAAGGTCATAGTCTCAGGTTCCTTGGCTTTTTTTACCTCGCCGGCCGAGACATAATTATTCACAAAATTTTTGCCAGAGTTCTTCGCGCTGAGGGTCTTTGCAACCGGCGACTGGATGAGGGTTGGCACGATCTTCTTGTCCTCGATTTTGAGCTTGCGGCTGGGGGTTCTTCGGTCTTCTTTAGCTTTAGTTGATGTTTTTGTGGGAAGATCGATTTTCTTTTTAACAAGGAGTCTTTCTTGCTCTTTTGCTTCCTTTGATTGGGCTTTCAGCTGCTTTTCGTCCTGGACGTACAGGTTCTGAATGAATTTATTGAAGTTTTTGTAGAAGTAGAAGTTAATCCCGGACTTATCCGTGCTTGTCTGTTGTTGTTGCTGCTGTGAGGTACCTGCTTTCCCATTCGGTGGCGAGGTTTTTTTCGCTTGGGATTGCTTTGACAAATTTTTCGCAGCTTGCAGCGGCCAATTGATGCGGGTGATGGCTTTCTCCTCTTTAGGAGACTTCAGAACCCCGACTTCCTTCAGAAGCTTGGCGGGGAGCTCCTGACTGTGTGTTACCAGGTTTTCCGGACTCTTTATTCGCTCGGAGACGTACCCTGGACTCACTAACGTGATCTCTGAATGAGAAATATGCTCGGATTTGCCTCCCTCGCGAGCTTTCTTACTGCCGCTCCGTCCAGGGGTATTGAACTCTTTTTTCACGAAGTATTTGGAAGGCTTGGTCGCAATCTCCTTGGATCGGGCTGTTTCTCCTTTCCCTTGTCTAAGAAAAATTAGATTTTATAAAACGAATGAAAAGTTCACCTGGGAGTATTCTCATTAGAGCCTTCTTCACTGTCATGCATTCTCGAGAAAGGAGTCGGTTTATTCGCTGAAGAGGAGATTGGTTTTTGATTCATAGCAGAATCTAAGACGAGATGAGGCTGGTCGCTGTGGGGATGTTTGATATTTTGAAGGTCCAGGGTATTGTGGCTGTTAGCGCGGTCTTTCTTCTCCATGATAGGTTTTACATCAGAGGGCTCGAGGATGACATCGAATTGATCATCGTTGGAATCGCCTTTCCGAGCAAACAGCTCGTCGAGCTGCTTACTGAGACTCTTCTCATCGGCGTCAAAGACCTCTCGGGTCAGAGATTTGGTATCGCTGATTGAAACAAACGATTCTTCGAGCTAATTGAAATTATTAGTGCTCTAGGCTGACTATATATGCGAATAATCATACGATAGTTTCAAGATTTTGTTTGTAATGCTTATGGTAGCTCGAGATAAGGTGGTTCACGTAGGGACAAGGACCGTTGATGTACTTGCAAACGAGCTCGATAGCTTTTAGATGATATGCTTCTCTATAAAAGGACAAAAGACCGTTAGCTTGCACTTAATTTCCATAGTTTACGATTGTTTAAAGGTGTCACTCAAGTTTTGGTTCTTTTGACTTCCCGCGTTTTTCTTCCCTGCTGCGCCCCCGTTGGCTTGAGCCATCTCGATAAATCTCATTTCCGTAGCGGTGGTAAAGAGCACCAGACTCATATATATCACCTATGCATCGATCGATGATTAGTCGAGTTGCTCTAACCTCTAATTGTTACATTTTCTTGGAGAGCCTCCTTTGTGATTTCTTTAACAAACTCGCGCTTTTTGGCATAATCTTTATATTTCATTGGCTTCATATGCATGACGCTCCCAATGTTAAAATCCTCCAGCCAGTCACTCGCTTGCTGAACGCCCAATAATGAGCGATTGTCGTTCAAAACGCACGAATTCGAGTCCTTGCTGAACTCCTTCCTCAGGTATTTCTCGTTGTTTTCTGGGTTGTTTTTCCAATTGTAGATCGATTTCCTCGCGTTGCTGACGCTTTCTGCTGGGTTATCCAAGCTGAAATTTCCAACAGTTTTGAGAAACTCGCTCAGAAATGGAATCGCTGAGTCAATTAGCACTCTATTGTAGTTGATTTCCTCTCGAAATACTGGATCGTTCACGCCTATACCAAATATTTAGCGTTTTTCTCTATGATAAGTGGTTACTTATGGAAAAATAGTCATCACATGCAATAGTGAGATTGCTTTGGCTGGGGGATTTCGAAAGGTTCATCATTTGGATTTCAACGCTGGTTTTCAGCTGGAGACACTCGTCGTAGACTTCCTCTACAATAGTCTTCAGCAGTTTCGAGGCCTTTTTTATTAGAACTAGAGCCTGTTCGTGTCTTTTCATGGCGTTTAGGATCACAGTGTAAAGGAAAACGATTACTTTGATAGTTGTGAGAGGACCGCGCAGTGTTGCAGATAAACCTTCAGCAAGAAATGCTGCTTGCGAAGTCTGATCGCTTTCATGCTTTGAATTTGCTCTTTCGGAGCGTGTTGCGCGATCAGCGCTTCCAGAGCAGCGGTTTCGTGGTTGAAACTGTCTTGGAGGTTGTAGATCACTCCGTCGATGTACCTCGAGCATTTTTCCAGACTCCAATTACTAATCATCATAGAATCTCACTCATGGAAGGTCAATTTGCTCAGTATTACCATTGATAAGCACTTGCTATGTTATATAGCACCACAATAACCAGGTTCCTGTCCAGGGTCTTGCCAGTGCTTGCTGCGAACTTTTCAAATTTTAAAAATATTATCTGCTAATCTCACAATATTTTACCTCCAGAAGCCTCTCTATCTTCTCCAGTATCTGCAGCGCATCCTTAGCATTATCTTTGTTCATTCCAGCGATCGCTCGGTCGTTCGTTTGCACAAGCAAATTTAAAAATTTGTCTACAAACGCTCGGTTATAGCAATCAAATGCACGATACTTACCGCTACTCTCTGCGAGTTCAGCAGAGACAAGGTTCTCAAGGTCCCCCAGACCCTCCAAAGAACCTCCCTTCGAGTCCTCTGTTGAGCTCGAGATATCCTTTTTACTCTCTTCAATCTCGGGTTTTTTGGGAGCGGCGTACTCTTCCTGCTCGAAAGTCTCGACCTTTTTATCAAAGGGAAGCTTGAGCTCAAGTTTATGGATCTAACAGAAGGTGAGATGAGTCCAGTTTCATAGTATTAGCTACTTGTCGGTTCATTATTTTAAATCTTTAGCAAAAAGCGTTGCTTTTGAAGCTCTATACTGCTTTTAATTCGGAAATATTATCAAAAGTTAACAGAACAAATTGCTAATCGTTTAGGAATTCGTCTTGCATTATTTAAATTCGGTTATCAAAAATTCTAAAATTAATTTGCTGCTTGGAATAAAATGAAGCCCAGCGACCTCCAGCTGCTTCAAATGAAGCTCGAGAAGCTTCACAGAGAGCGAAACCAAGAGGACAGCTCCGACGAAGGAAGTGGCTCGAAGCGGCTGAACTACCCGAGGCCACCAGAAACGGCAAATATTCTGGATTCTAGACAGTCGCTTCGAATTAGTGACTTCAATATCTCCACCACTCTAGGTAATTTTTCCCATTGCGCTTGGTTTGACCTATCACCCTCGCCCGACAGGGACGGGTACCTTTGGCAGAGTCAGAATCGCGAAATTAAAGGATGATCCAAAGCAGACTGTCTACGCGCTGAAAATGCTTAAAAAAACGGAAATTATACGGTTGAATCAGGTCGAGCATATTAAATCCGAAAGACGGATCCTCGAGGAGATCAATCATCCTTTCTTGGTTAAATTGTAAGCGTTTTTGTGTGGCTTTCTAACTGATAGCTATCAATAAAGAGTGGCTTCATTCCAAGACACAAGATACATTTATATGCTATTTGAGTACGTAAGCGGCGGTGAATTATTCAGTCGGTTGAGAAAGGACGGGCGGTTTTCAAACGACGTGGCGTTGTTTTATGCCTGCGAGATTTTCATGGCGATCCAGTACCTGCATCAAAGGAACGTTGTTTACAGAGACCTGAAGCCAGAAAATTTACTCATTGATAAATATGGACATATTAAAATCACGGATTTTGGCTTCGCTAAGCGCTTGGATCAAAGCAATAGGACCTTCACACTTTGTGGAACTCCTGAATATCTCGCGCCGGAAATCATAAAGGGAGCGAAAGTAGGGTACGGCAAGTCTGTTGATTGGTGGGCGCTGGGTATTTTGATCTTTGAGATGCTATCAGGGTAGTTTCCTATTGATTATTTGCACTGAAAAGCCAAATAGGTATCCACCGTTCTATGATAATGAGCCTATCGGAATTTATCGCAAGATCATCAATGGAGTGATCGAGTTCCCGAGGTTCTTCGACGTAAAGAGCAAAGACGTTATCAGAAAGCTGCTTAACCCCGATCTCAATCTAAGACTTGGCGTTATGGACGTAATTTCTTTTGAAATGCGCGTTTGCTAACATAGCTTTATTAACAAAAGAACGGAGAGTCTGTCAAGCGGCATAGATGGTTTAAAGGCGTTGACTTCGAGGAGATTTACCGCCGGGAGATCCCAGCGCCATGGGTACCTAATCTAACGAGCGATGACGACTGCTCTTGCTTCGAGAAATACCCGGATTCGAAGGAACCTGCGAAGGAAATACCACGAGATCTCGACCACCTTTTCGAAGACTTTTAGTGGGAATTTGCTGTGTTGTGTGGATGGATGGATTGTTAATGATTTTAAATTTAAGATATCGAGTCTCATAATTGTCTATGATAGCCTTCGGCCGCGTTGCTACTATGCACCGCTTTAGTTCGATTATATAAGAAAGTACTGAATTTTCGAAGAATGGTATTTCCAAAAATGTTAGTTGTGTATTACGCCGCAAAGATAATAATAGTCTATAAACGCACCCAATGAAAATGAAATGAAAATAACTCATTATTAAGAAGAGTTTGGCGCGTAGCGCATAAATTATTGAGTATGAATAATAGCTTTTTTATTATTCAATGATAGAGTTAGATAACACCCTCAAAAAAATTTTAAGTCTTTTCTTTTAATGAGCTTCGCGTTATCAGAGATCAGCGACAAAATCATCGAGACTTACTTGAAAAATGCAACGGAATTTGGAGTATAGCCTTCTGTATATAGACAACCTTAAGCAATGTCTTGAAGGCTAGGCGTTTTTTCCGTGAGCTGAATTATTGTGCACAGTCCATCGAAAGCGTTCGCTGCGACCAGCAATTCCTTTCGATGGTTGTCATATATCATCATCGCCGCAGAAAAGTTTGGAAAATCGATCACATTGATAGGATCATCGCTGCTCTTGTCCCATATGGAGATATACGACTCGTTCTCCGTGCTTGAAAGCCCGATGATTTTCCCATCAGCACAGGAAGTGCAAAGCTCGGTAATATTGTAACCTTTCTTGGTTATTCTCCTTTTCAATTGGAAAGTCTTCCCGTGCTGTCCGCTCCATACGTTGATTACTCCATCTGAGCCCGCGCTGTATAAGAGGTCTTTCTGAGGGAAGTAGTCCACGAACCAGATCGGTTTTTCCTTGCAATGAGCCTCGAGCTTGCATTGGAGCTTCAAATCCCTCATACTGTAGATCCAGATGCACCCATCGTAGGAATTAGCCACGGCGAGTCTCTGGCTCGGCTCCATTAGCTTCATCGCGAGAATCGGCGCGCCGAAATTACATTGAATTACCTGGGATGAATCATCGAGGAGATTCCAGATATATATAGAAGAGAAATCTCCAGCGGCCAGCACCTTTTGTGATTCTTCCATTACCTCGATAGCGTACACCGTGCCAGGATTGTCGTACTTTTTATGGATTTGCAGATGCTTATCTCTCACATTCCAGAGCTTTACGGTCATGTCTGAAGAGCAGCTAATGAGTTTTTTCAGTGTCGTGGAGTAGATTAGCCGATTGATACCTTTCTGATGGCAGAGCAGCGAAGTGTAAATGTGAGTTAACGAAGGCCATTGATAAAGCGAGATTTCAGTGAGTCCGCCCAGAGCGAGCATGTTCTCCTCCTCAATGAAACAAGCGCCTTTCCATATGCTTGAAAACTGAATGTTATCCTTTTTCGTCACCTCCAGGTTCTCTGGAGCACTAAAGCAGTAGTTAGTATCGTCATCAAGCGAGTTTAAGCTCTTTTTGTCGTCTTCCTTCCCCAGGATATTCAATGAATCGAAGCCGATATGCGAGCTGGAAATTAGCGCTTCGATCTTTCGCTCTTTTTCTCTCATTGCTTCGAGCTGACGCTGATACGTGGACTTTGCTTTTGCTGAGATCCCTTTGAATTCTTTGATTATTTCGAGATAGTTGTCAAATCGCTGGCCGAACTTCTTATCCTTAAACTTTTCACATGAAAGCTCTGGGGCTAATGTGGAGATGTCAGACTTCAGCTGTCCGAAACGCTTCACATCGCTGTCAGAGAGTGGGAGTTTGCTACTAGCCTCGAGGTTTGCGATGAATTTGGCTCGAAAATCGTTGAGAAAAGCGATAAATTCATCAATTTTAGCGTCGATTGAAGCAGCAATGTTTTTTACGTCCTTCTGAAGGTTTGCCTTGGAGCAGAGGTCCATGACGTGCTGGTACTCTTGGAGGCATTCTCTTTCGAGGTCTCTTGAGCGGCTTTTCTCGACGAGTTGAACTTCTTTGGGAAGATCTTGACTAAGCTGACTTGCCGTCGACATTCGCACCAAGAACCGTGGTCTGTTCGTTCTCTTCGGCTCCGATCTGACGACGGGAGCATCGCCATTATTGTCTTGCGGGGTAAGTGGACTGGTTTCAGAATTGTCTGTGGTTTGCATTGGATTGATTGTGTTTTAATTAAAGGTGATCCAAATGTTAATTTTAAGTTCTTTTCGCAAACTCATTTTATTACAAATCTTCTCTCTTTGCCTTGAGTTATGGTTCAAGCAAAATCGAAAGAAAAATCTACAATAGCCCGTTTGTCTGAAGAGGAATCAGCGTTTTTTTTTAGTAATTATTCCAAGAAGATATAGATTAACTGACATATATAGGTGAAGAATAGATGAAGAAGGAAAAGGACTACTTAATATGTTGGAGAAGTAGTCGCTGTGGTGAAAAAGAGTGATTGTAAAGCGATCAGAAAAGGCCGATGATATCTTAAGTAATCCAAGGAATCACTCGGCTTCGAAAAAAATTTTAATAGATCTGATCAAATTAATTATTCTTTAGTCAATAAATCGAGATTAAAAAGAAATGGAAATTCTAAAGAAGTACATTATATCGAAATAAAACGACAGCGTCCCTACTATCAATTCTATCGGAGCTGACACACTATAATTGGCCTTATCCATGCGAGCTCCATGTAGATTCGGAGAGTTTTACTTTAATTCGCTAAGATCTTAAAAAATTCTCTAGAAGATTCGTACAAGAGCATTTTTTCTTCATCTACATGTAGAATCACATAAAAGTGAGAGAGAAAGAGAAGTTTGCCAAGCTCAACATATTTAATTTTGTAAGTTTCCTGTTCCAAGGAAACTAATAGAGCTCTTTCAATAAGAAAATTTATATCTTTAGTAACTTGAATTGAGCTGTTTCTTCTCTCTTAGCACAACAGGGAGGCGAGTATTCGCCCTGACGTGCCATGTATTAAACGATGATTATGATCTAATGTTCAAGCCAATGAGAAAAGAAAACTAATCTAAAAAAAAGCCAGTTCAAGTTTTAACCACATGCATGAGTTCAAGAGAAATAATGGATGATTTATTGACTTTATACACGAAACACGAACTAGTAACTACGCATTATTTCTCTACTAATTATATATTCAATCAAATAACGTGTTTTTATCAAGTTTTCAATCACAATCAAGTCCTTTCTGAGCTATTTTATACAAGTCTTAGTATAATTACATGAGTTTCTCTCCCTTTGATGCCCTTATTTATTTTTCTTTTTATTTTCGGCTCGTTTCTTTGGGTTTTTTTTTTTACATTATAGTATTTTTTACCTTTTGATGACTCGTCACAAAAGAGAAAGGAAGATATTCAAGGGTTTAACTTCAGAGGATTTAGCAGAATCCTTCTCTCCTCGCTCTTAAATAATATAATTTACCGAAATGACTCCTCAGGACAGAGCCTTCCTCGATTGGTTGATTATTTCAGGTTCATTGTCATGGGACGGTTAAACGGGCTCACAGATCCAAAAATCCTCGATAGCACTGAGCAGCAATGCGAGCTTTGTATGGCAGAGCGATTAAACGCGAGTGTCGTAATGTCGAGGTAGCCTTGGTGCAGGTCACAGGCGCAAGGCAGCTGCGCTGAGATAAACGCTGAAGCAAATGCGTTCTATTTCCAATACATTAATTAAGATCAGACAGCAGTTATAAATTAATTACCTTGATTTCTAAAATCCTGGAGATTTTACGACCCGCGTCATAGTTGGGGTTAAGAGGGTCTTGGATGATCAGGTGGTAGCCGCCCTGTGGCTGTATATTCTGGCTTGGCAGCAGAAAGCCTTTGCCTGACATGTCTTTTTGTGGTTTGGCTGGACCGACGAAGGTGCGATGCAGGTAGTCATACTCGTATCCAAAACAGTAAAAAAAATCAAATAGCGCTTCGCCAAGGCTTTCCAGAGTTTTAAAGCGTGTTTGGAGAAAGTATACCACCATTAGACAAAGCGAATAAGACCCTAAGCCTCCCTATCGCCATTGATAACTTGTGAAACTGACTATGAATGTGATGTAATTTACTTGGTTCATGGGAGTTATGTTTAATTTTTGCATGGACAGGAAGCGTTTCAAGACTAAATTCAACGGCCGCAACATCGGATAGCAGTTCGTATATTCCCGAATCAGCTCGATACTGCTCAAGCGATAGTAGCGATTTTCCAAGAGACTGATCTCGAAGGTCTTGCTGAGGATGCTTTTTTTCGAGACGACTCTGAGCGTCAAATGCGTGTATTTTTTCACCTCTTCAACCCAATCCTTTTTCTAAAGGCAGCCATTTACAAACTATGTATAGGTCAATTCCCTTACCCTTAAATGTTGTTCCACAGCATCTAAAAACACAACAGCTTGTATATTCGTGGGCAATTTGATAGCGACGTCAATGTCGTTCCAAGGGAGGTACAAACCGTTCGCATATGAACCAAAAACAATGCACTACACGTGGAAATAAGAGCATGGTTAATGAAAGACGGTTTGAAGGAGTTTATTACTTCAGCGTTAGAATAGATTTCATTGATATTTTGCTTCAGTTTCCCAAGTAATTCAGCAATGAGTTTATCTTCTTTCTCATTGGTTTGGTTCACCCATTTCTCGAAATCCAGTATTTCCTGACTCAGCTTGTCAAGTAGCGCTTGATGCGGGATCGGCTGGAACGTCCAGTCGGATAGACGAGAGTCACGGATATTCTGTTTGAGGTAACTCAGCGTTGCGGACTTTGTGCTCACTTTTCGATATATACAGCATAAATTAAATCAAAATAAATGAAACAAGCAATTTCTTACGGAGGTCTGTCGAGGTTGATTTGCTGTTTTGGGCTGAGCTTTCCATTTCTTCGTGCTCTAACTCTGCTAGCTGCTTTTCCTTCTCCTCAATTTTCGCCTGAGCCTCTTTGATTTTGCTCTTAGTCGTAGTACATTGTTAATTGAGAAAAAACTCAAGGAATCTTTACGATGATATCCTGGCTCTTTTTGATGTACTGATTTGAAGCTTCTGCTACCTCCTCCAATTGCTTGGTCTACAGCAAAGAGTTTTCTCAGAGGATTGTCGCTTTTTATAAAGTAATTACCAATTCTGCCTCCAGCTGTTGATTTTTTTCTTTCTTCTTACTTGCCATTTCGACTTTCATATTCAATGCCTCTCCCTATGAAAAATAATTAATATAATCATGAGCTCCAGACAATGGTTTATTTACTGCGGCAGTCAATTTAAGTTTTTCTTGTTCATTTTCCTTTCGCAAGTCAATGTGCATTTTCCGGTTGCCTTGATCATTGGGGCTTTTCATCGGATTCATTCCACCGAACTGGGGGTTCCCAAAGCCTCCAGGTAGATTTGGTTGATAGAAATTCCCTTGCATTTGATTCATTTGCATCATCGGATTAAACTGCCCTTGCATTGGATGGAATTGTCCTTGAAATTGCTGACCTGGGTAATTCATTGACTGACCCGGGAACTGCTGAGGCTGAAACTGCATATTTTGCTGTGGAAATTGCATCTGCATTTGAGTTGGCTGTTGCTGAGGTTGTTGGTATTGTCGCGGTTGCTCATGCTGGGCTCTTTCTTGCATCATTGACTGCATCATGCCATTTACCCAATCTATCATCACATGTTTGGACTTCGGGTCCACTCTTCGATCTGTTAAAATATCCGCCCCTGGTTTAATATTCTCTAATGCTTCCAACACATCGAACCTTTGCTGTCCTTGAAGCATTTCTAGTAGCTGGCCCGTGGTTTTGTATTGCTTCTGATTCTGCTGTTGAAAATTCCCTTTGGTAGGTGATTTCCCTGTATTTTTAGATTGCTGATAGGTGCCCTGAGTCTCATTGGGATTGCTCGATGGTCGATTACCCGCTGATTGATTCGCTTTCTTCGAAACATTGGTGAAACCTTGATTCGTCTGAGCGGTCATCACTGCTTGAGGGTCTCCCTCTTGCAGCAGCGGGGCAGTCCCAGTGTTCGGGTTCTGTCCCTTTTGGTTGTATTGGTTTTTCCCGCCTTTTTTCCCTTTCCCTCCTTGGTGGAATTGCCCAGGGCCGCTTTCTTGTTGGTAGCCTTTGCCTTTATTACTATTACTCCTCTGAAGGCCTTCCATCACCATTGGAGGCTCAGTGCTCTGAGCGTTGAGTAATATATTTATGAGATTCTGAGTCTGAGTCTGAGTCTTTCCCTCATTGAAATTCGTTTGCATATCATACCCTTGCCCTGTTTCTGATTCAGGGAATTTCCCTTTGTTTATAATTGTATCGTTTTCTTTATCATTCTCTCTAATTTGCTCGCTCCGCAGTGACGTAGTCGTGTCTATTGAGGAATTTTGATTTCCCGTATCTCCTCCGTTGTAGGACGGATCTTTTTTCAGCACGTATGTTATATATCTATCTTGCTGACTCTTTACACAGAGGCTATTAGCAGTAGTTTAACGTCCTGAATTACCTTGTATTTCTTATGCAAACTGCTCACATATTCAAAAAAATCGTCTTGGCAGAGGTCAAAGACCGTCTTTGAGTTCTTGCTTTTTTTATATGGATCAGCTCCATTCTCAATCAGCAGCTTCACCATTCGATACGACTTATTTCGAACGGCAATATGCAGCAAGGTCTCTGCAAACAAACAATCATCAAGGGTTGATCACGTTGAAAATTTACCTCCATATTCGTTCGTGCAGTACAGCGACGCCTGCTTTTGAATCAATTCCTCGACGATTTTCGAATAATCTTTCTCTATCGCTTTCAGAATCGGCGTCGATTTATCCTTCGCCTCGCAGTTCACATTGATTCCTCTCTCAAGCAACGTTTTTATGATTTCTGTATTCGGGTTTGACCCTTCGATGGCATAAAACAGTGCGTTTTTGCCGAATTTGTCACAGGCATTGATATTTATCCCATTGTAACTTAATAATTCATATACAACGTCTTTGAGGCTCTTGTCGGCCGCGATCATCAGCACAGTCTTGCCTAGAATACCCCAGGAACATTAATTCCGCTTGACATTAGAGTGATGTATCATTACCATCGTTATCTGCAGCGTTGCAAGAGGCGCCTCTCCTATGATTTTTAAAAAGTTAGCCGCTAATATGTTAAATCGATGGGTCTACTCCAACAGCAGCTTGAATACGCGTTTGTTCGCGCGATTGGATTTAAGTACTTCTAAAAGCAGAAGATTCTTTGAAGAATCGTCGAGTTCGGTGTTTAGTATTAGGTTTTCAAGGCTTCGCGTATCGCTTTCGGCAATCGCCTTGAATATTTGAGGAGACATAGATGCTAACGAAAAAAATTAAGTTGGCGGCGAAGAGATGATGAACCTGATTGCTTCTGCATTACTGAAGCTGGTTGGATCTCAAAAAGAATAGAAAATTTAATTTATTCTTTTGAATGGCAGTTTTAAGAGAGGGCATCAATAAATCTCTAATGAAATCTAGGGAGTCCAAAATGCCTCCTTCAAAAAGATTTTATTTGCATCGAGTCTGAGCGAAATATACTCTCCAAATGGTTGAGAATTGGAAAACCACTTCAGCGATGTGAAGGATCACTATTAGAAATATTTGGATTTTGATTTGAAACGGGAGGAAGTGGCAGTTGTTAAGTAAGTTTGCTATTTTTCTGGCTTGGAAGGGCATGAGAACAGAAATCACATTTAATTAATTTTTTCGGGGGTTACTGGATAGCCAGGCAGATTAAAGAGAAATTTCAAGGATTTGTGATATCATTAGCCCTTGAGATAAAGATTTATGGTTGAATGAGTGCAGATTTTTTGAGTTCTAAAAGAAAACAGGGTTTTGTCCAATCCCAAAATATGGGAAAAAAGGGTAACAGTCCACTTGAGTTCATGGCAGCAGAATGTACTCTGGAAAATACCAAGAAAGCAAGAATACGGTTGGATATATTTATTTCTTTTGACATTTCTAAGATATCTTTAGTTAAAGCTGAGAAGGGAATTTGTAATTATTATATGTGGATTAACTTTTTTTTAAAGGTTTAGTAACAATACAAACTTCGCAGAGCTAATCGTTAATTCTATTCCGACTTTTAAGAGTGCGCCTATGATATGAGCTTTTTCATTAATATTTTTCTTTTCCACAATGTGAGGTCACTTGCTAAAATCCAAATCCCCTTCCTCACAACTCTCTATTGCTGCTTTATTAACCGAATGCCAGCTTTTTACGGCCTCTTTTTCTCACTATACAAAAATGAATCCATGAAAAATCCCTTCATCAATAAATGGTTACCTTCGTCCAACCGCGCAATCGTCGCTGGGCCTTTCTTCGAAGTCGTCTTATAAGTCTCGAGTATTATATCCAACTGAGGGCGGATAATTAACTATCAATGCGAATAAAGGAGGTAATTACCTGTGCTTGATATTCAGTATGGGTGCTCAAGAAAGCTTTCTCCAATACATATAAATCAACTGCCTTATCTTCAGGGTTGGTGCTCACATAGCTCAATCCGAAGTCAATCACATACTAATCAACTAAGACAACTCATCTTGGCTTTCACTTACGAAGCAAGCGTCCTTATACGAGAATTTATTTGGGTAATCGGTCGCTTTTTCAACATCAAGGAAATACTCATCAAATTTTAGCAGCATGTTAGAAGTAGTGAGATCTCCATGGACGAGATCATTGTCATGTAAAAGCGCGACGTTCGTGCCGATCATCTTGAGGACGGACTCCGGAACTGTTATTCGAAGCGTCAATTGAGCTAATAGGTCTAAAGAGCGATCATTTACATTCTTTATTCTGCGTATGAAGGTTCACGAAGTATTGCTTGACAGTCATTGAGTTTTTCACGTATTGAAGGTAAATTTTGTTGGTATCGGTATCAACTAGCATGACATAAGGGGTATTAACTCCCGCCTTTCTCGCTCGGTTGAGGTTTCTCGCTTCCTAGGTGCAGAATACATGGTTTGCACTCAGATACGAGGTAAAGGTTACTGATATGGTCCTCTGGTTGGTCAGTTTAGCGTCAAGGATAGGGTTTCTGTATTCTCTTTTGTATCTTTCTTTTACCACCGCCATTTCTCCAAGGAACATCTGCTTGAAGACTCTCTAGGACAATAAGACGATTTAACACAGCCGGCGAAATGAAAACGCGTTACTCCTTCGGCTCCTTGGCCGAGCAAGACTATATCTTGTTTGGATTCTTCAATATCCATTTCCCCTTTAAATAAATATTTTCTCCCAAATATAAAACGAAATCATCACTACAACAACAATAATCAGAAATCGAAAAAATCATTTGTAATTTCCTTTTAGAAATCCGTTCCCAGTCGCTTATCTCAAATAATATTTGAATCATGAGACTGAGTGTTAGGTCATTTTTTAAATTTTTAGCTCAAAGAGCGAGCGTCGCGATATTAATAGACAAGAAGATCTTTGAAAATGGCAATATGACTCTCGAAAGCATTAACAAATTAGTATTTATGCAATATGCTCAATACCCTGCATGTATTGCATGGGGTCAAAGAACTCTCTCAAAAGCACTTTCCAGTACTCTGGCAGCTCGTAATTCGTCGGTGAAGCCAAATTCTTTTTATCAACCGTCAATGCCTTGATCGTTGGGCTGTTGAGTGCCTTAGCCAGCGACCTGGTCTGGACAGTAGAGGCAAGCAGGTCGACGCCTGGTGAAGAAACTTGCACCAAAACAGCGATTGGAAGTTTTTTTAGACCCTCGTCGTCTAAGATAGTCTTTGTGAGGCCAGCCTCATCTAACGTGTCATCAATCTACCCATAGATTGGTCAATAGGGCTGGAAATAAAGTCATTACTTTGCTTCCAGGCTCGTTGAGGATTTCGAGCGGAGCGAATTCTTTATAATCTATGGGGCTTTTCTCCTTCGCGGTGGCATTCACATAGACAAATGTTTTATATGCGCTACATAGACATGAGAAAGAGTTATTGATAATACATACTCTGGGCTGCCAAATAGCTCAGGTCTGGTTTTGATTCCTATCGAGGAGAGAACAATGACGCTTGTGAACTTATTGTTGGTGATGAACTCTCCGAGCTCTTTGACAAAATCTTTCTTTCTACCCTATTGAAACTTTATTTCTCTGGTTTGCTTTGAGGAAGTATTACAGAGGCGATCGATGACCTCAGCTGAAGCAAGAAAACGTCTTTATTTTGATACAATTCAGCAGCAAACACCACAGGACCCATCTTATCGTTTCCAGCGGTTTCTACTTTGGTGTTAGCTCTCAGGAAGGGAGGTGCGAGTTACCCATCAGTGGGAAGAGGTACTTGATGTCCAAGTAACCGATCTTTTCGAAGTCGTTGTTGTGGGAAACCATATCGATCGTTAAGCTGCCGACAGAGCCCGAAGAGAACGAAGGCTAATAGGAGCATGATTGCTTGATGGAGACAAGACAGAATTATTACCAGAATCAGGGTGCTTCCCTCAAATTTAGGTTGGAAATCCTTAGTAATTGGCTTGAACATCGAACAATCTTTCTCAGAAATAAATTAATTATCCCGAAAACTCTCAAAGATACTTTATCTGATCTCTTGTTAGATGCAACTTCTTTAATAAATCTTCTTTCCAGATGGTTTGAGTGAAAACAACTGATGAGTCTATAGCGATATGGAAGCTTAACCATCTCATTCAACAGTGTTTTTACATTGAGGTATATGAACGATATGGCCCTTCATACAAAAGATAAAGCTCGTAATTCAAATGCGAATTAATTTTATCAAATTTTTATGACAACTAAATGGGTGGTACTTTTCTTTGCGATCCAGCTCTTGTGGTGCTTCACTGAGTGTAAACCTGAAGTAACATGCAATCCCGAGGTAGGGAAGAAGATCTACTTTGACCTTTCGGATCTATTCACTGGCGCATAGTAAATTATCTTACTTTGTTGATGGTTGTAACCAGGATATTGTGTGTTAGCGATTATAATAGGACGATCGAACTGGAGGAGATGAACGGAACGATTTATTTTAATTTTTGTCACCCTACCTATTTCCATTGCAAATGGGAACCGCGCTCAACGTCTTATATCTACTTGGTCAATGAGGAGCAAGATCTCTGCTTTCCATTGACAGCTCACCCTGCTGTTAATTACTCACTGATCGGTAACTTTAGTTGTTGAAAGAAATTGAATGTGCTGGTAGATGAGGACGATCCTTCGTTGGGTCTCGAGTTGACATTTCTTCCTGCAATGAATTTCAGCCAGTTTTTCAATGTCTCGCGGCATTCGATAGAGATGGGGATTTTGTGTGATAAAGAGTCAACGGAGCTCGGGGCACTGGAGTATTTTGAGCTGGAAGAGGAAGAAACCGGAATCATGCTACTGACGGCGTCATTTAATGGTAATACATGATAATTGGTTCTTTGCATCAATTTTGCTACAGGATGTCCCTACACCATCAATGACCCTATTTGGGACTTCATGGGAAGATTGAGCTTTATGTTTTTTACCCTAATGGTCATTTTGGGGTCTCTGATCGCGTTCTTCGGAGGAAAAATGGTCAAAATTCTCATCATTTTTGCCATTGGATTCGCTGTTTTCTGGGCCACCATGGTATGCTTATCTCCACACAAACCGACTCTGAAAAAAAGTTTTTCCTTACATATTTAGATAACGCTGTTCTCTTTATTTGCTTCTGAGGATTCAAGCCTTATTCTCGAGTTCATGGTATTTTTCTTAAGCGGCATTCTCGCAGTCATCGCTGTGGTTTTCTTGGCAAATAATGAGCATGTTGGTCCTCCTCTCATTGGTATTTTCAAAAGCTATTGCCTTGATGTATATATCTCATTTATTTCGATAGGCATGTGGACGGGGTTGCTCATCTCGATGCAAATTTATTTAGCGGCAATGGCTTTGATCAGTTATTCCAGTTCAGCTGTACTCTTTGAAATTCGGTGTTATCAATTGTTTATTTACATAAATAGTTTGCGTTAATCATGATGATGATCGTCGGAGGAACGGTGGGAGCGTACCTTGGCGATTTGAATAAAAACTCCAAGTATCTCCAATAAGCTGCGTGGATTTAACATTGAATAAGGATATTTTACATTCTTTGCTCCTCGTTTCTCGGCTGTTGGCTCTGCATGAGAGGTCTCTCAATTTACCTAGGCGGATATCCGAACGTGTTTGAAATCAGCAAAAAGAGGTTTGTTGAAGGAGAAAACGTAAAATACTTTCTAGACATTTGAGACTAATAATCAATTGAAACCTGTAGATTGGAGTCTCATATTATTTGTACCTTACAGGACAAATCTTAATGAACGTTATCGGATTTTACATGCAGTTTTCCGTCCTCCGAGAAGAATCAATGGACGAAGTAAACTTCTCTACTGGCGACGACAGCTTTTTGCCGGCCCTTCCCTTGGATCGCCAAATGAACGTCTCAGCGCCTCCTCGGCTTCAGAAACTCTTACAAGAGACCGAACTGTCAGAAATAGCAAACATCAAACGCTCTCTGGCTCAAACTTTCGATGAGCATTGCTCAAGCTAAAACACACTTACATACCTTACTTTTATTTTTCTTAAGGACGAAATCGGCGACTCATACGATTTTTTGAATCATTTCATCACTATTCTTGGAATAAATGTTGTTATTTTAACGTGTATACAATTTAGGTACTGTCTTTTTTCATAAAACTTCGGGACTAAATCGCCCTAACTCACAATCTAAGAAGAAAAACCGCAACTTCATGCTTTCATCAATTTTCTTTGAGTTTATGGAAGTAAATTATACTGTTCAATTTTGTGAGAATTCCATACAATCTTTCCATATTCTTCAAAATCACTTAATAACCCCATATAATATCGCAGAAAAACTAAGGCATCTTATCAAGAGGTCTATTGAATCCGCCTCTCCTATTCATATACACACGATATTTTCGTTTCATTTGCGAGTTTTTTATCACCGCCTCTTCAGCAACTTCAGTGTGGTCTTTGCCCTGTAAAAATTACTCTTAACAATCAGAATCTTCATTAATTTACCTTTGTAGTGTCGAAAGACGAAAATCCCATCAGCCGCCTCATAGCTTCTTCTTCATCGACATCTTCAGGTAATTCAACAGGCGCTGAAAAATCTTTCTCAGGAACGTCTTTCTTCGGAGGCAATGGAGTGCTTCCATCAGTCTGAGCAGGCAAAGTTTTCGATCCAGCAGCAGCAGACTGGTCTTTCTTTGATTCCTCTCGCTCTTTTAGCAGCGCGGCCTTTTCCGCTTCGACTTTTTCAATGAATTCACTCTTCTGCCATCGATCTAATGATTTTGATCGAGATCTAGATTTTTTATTTCTACCATACGTTTTCTTATCCTTTTGGTCTTTCTTTCTCTCGCCCGATGGAGACTTTGATCGATCTTGGGAGCCTGACCTTGAGTCTTTCGCTCTACAACTGTAGATAAGCATGAGTAAAACTGTTCATTACCTTTTTTTCCTGTCTTTGCTCCAATCACGTTTCTTTTCATGCTTGCGTGATTTATCCTTGCGGCTCTTTGAGAGCGAGCGAGATCGAGATCTTTTTTTCTTTTTCTTCTTTCCTGCGGTAAGAATGTTTAGGAAAATTTAGTAGGGTAATGGAGGAAATCACTGTCAATTTCTCGTGAAGATGAGCGGTCGCTTGATGAATCTCTTCCCATGGTGAAAGTTGTTTGGAAGGCTTATCTTTTCAGAGTTTTGCTTTTAAAAATCCTATTACAATAAAATTGGATATTTATTTTTTCAATAAGACAGGGTAGAAGGTGAGGGATTGCTTTTATTTGAAACTTTTTGACTCACATTTCGTTACTTCATGATCGAACGGCAGCATTTACTATTCCACGAAAACCTGAGCTCTAACCAAACTCTTTTTAATGAGAGAGACGGAGTTGTTGAATCAAGTTTTTGTAAATGCCAGCGAAAAGTAAGTTATTTTAAAATGTTGAGGTCACTCGGCTATTGAACCGAGGAGAAACAAGAAAATGATGATCGAGGTAAATCGATTTTGAAAAATTTGTTGGAAATCTCTTAAGGGTCATTGAGATAAATTCGACTGAAGGTAAGAGAGAACGAATTTCTCTATTCAAGAATGTGGTTTGAAGAGATTTTTGCCTCTTATCATCACCCCCACCCATCTCTCTTCAAAAATCTCTTGCGATTATGTTATCGTTAAAAGAATGTATGTATGGCTCTCAAACGACTTCTCACAAGATCCGTCCCCGGCATATCTCTTCCTGTCAGCACATCATAATTTAATCTCAACCTCAGGACGGAAGTTATCATGATAATTTCGACATATCAATTTGTTTAACAAATCAATGTATTCAGGAGGTAATTTCTATCTTAAATCCTATCATTTCTGATGAAAATTGAAGGTACTGGTGTGCCCTTATTTAGAATCGCAATTGAAAAATTCGTGTTGATTTATATACGCCTTCGCAGCAAGTTTTTAGAACCTGTCAAGTTTTGATCAGAAAACTTGAGAGTTCAAATAATGATTAGTTTTCCATCTTTTCACCATCTTTTGCGCTCTTAATTTGTGCTTAACATATATTTTCCTGACTACCTACGAAATAGCAAAATTCCTGCTGCGATATTCTTTGCACTTACATGAATAATATAACTAACTGATAGAATGCACATATGTCGCAACAATCTACTTAAACCGGCAGCTATCCTTCACAAATTTCCTTTATTAATTCCTCCTTAGCTGCCTAAGTCGTTTCCGACTTATCCAATGTTTGACACGTGATAGTAAATTCCAGAATTGAAACTCTGATTTCCAGAACGTTCTGTTAAATCCGACTAGGAAAATATCACCCGATTAGCTTTCGAGAATCTTCCTCATCAAGTCTACTTATACTCCAACAAAAATTTTGCATTTCTATTTTAGAATGAGTGCAAATACTTTAGCTGATAATCCAAGTCAGCCCCTTTCCAAAGGAAAGAAGCCTCTAAAAATTCATCATTTCATCCCTGTTGGAGAGGGCAAACTAGGAAGCTCTAGTTCGGCTTCTTCCTCTCAACAGGTTTCTGAGGATAACCCTGTTCTACTTTCAGCTTTTGGGTAAAAACTTAGGTCAAAAACCATTAATCGTGTGAAACTTAGCGCTTTTTACGGTTTCGGTCCAAGCAGTCTAAAACCTCTTCCATCAAATTACCCCAAAGCAATTAGCAAGAAAGAATAAAATCCCAAAGAATACAAGAACACCTCACTTTTTATATTACATTAGCTATGCTATGTTATATCGCAGTATCATTGTCTTATAAATTCAAATTTCTAATGTACAAAGCAGGCCGATTATTGTATTTACGATAGTCTGCTTGCATATAGAGTCATCTCTGATAAGTATGTTTTTCAAAATTGTGAATGATGTATATCCTGATGTATCTATTACCCTTCTTACTTAAAAAATAGCTATCAAATTCTTCCAAATCATCAGAGAAATAGGACGCTATATGAAAGCCGAGACATTGGCACTCGTAATACAGAGTTAGAGGAGTTAGAGTCTGTTGAGAGCAGCTTTCATCGAAATTAAAATAGGAAAATTTGAAGCGGTCTTTCGAGTGTGTTTATCAAAATTGATATTTTAACTCGTAGAATTTAAATGGCAAATCCTTCGAACAATGACGGCCGGATCCACTTCGGAAGTCTTGAACTCTCCGAAATGGCCCGTATTAGAGAAGAAAACAAAATGGACGCAATATCCGTCGCTTCCACGAGAGTTTCAGTCACTGAAAGAAGAGAAGCAGCTCATCCCACGCAAACATCAAGCCATGTTTCAGCTGAAAGTTTGGAAGCAAAGAAACGCCATGAAGAACTGACGAAAAAATACGAACTGCAGAAAGCAGCGAGGCAGATCGCGGTGCCAACCTCAGAAAACGAGGTGAAGATGCGTCTCAGAGAATTAAAGCAGCCTGTGACTTATTTCGGCGAGACCGCGGCAGACAGACGAGAGCGATTACGAGCGTTAATGGCGAAAATACTCACAGAGACGGGCGAGCTACCGAAATTCTCGAAGATAGCCAAAGAGAAAAACGTTAGAGACGAAGAAAACGAGCATTTCTATTACGAAGGCCCAGACGCCTTGAAGGAAGCCAGAGCAGCAATTGCTAAATATTCACTGAAAAAAGCTGCGCTCAGGATCGAAGAAAGCAAAATTAAACGCATGACCATCGATCCGATCGAGGAAGAAGAGATGGTTGAGAAAGAAGTCGCAAAAATCTTTGATTTCGAGATCTCAATGTGTCAATTCGCGGATTCAAGCTGCGTTTCTCGAGGCTGCTTTTCGCCTGATCAAAAGTACTTTGCGACCTCGGGTTGGTCAGGTACATGCAAGCTTTGGACTATTCCTGACTGCAATTTGAAAACTACGCTGGTTGGACATCTGAACCGAGCGATTGACATCACGTTCCATCCATATTCAGGGTCGAACCTATCTGAATCGCCTCTGACGATGGCGTCTGCCGGCGCTGATAACACTGTGAGGATTTGGAAGATAGAAGAAGATGTAGAATTCCAAAAGTCTCAAGTGCTCAAAGGACATGAAGATCGAGTGAATAGAGTGCTTTTCCATCCTGCTGGAGAGTATCTTATCAGCGTCTCGCATGATAAAACCTGGCGGATGTGGGATTTGGAAAAAATGATCGAAATTCAAACGCAAACGGGTCATTCGAGGCCAATCTACGCCTGTAGTTTACAGCCTGATGGTTCATTAGTTTTTACAGGCGATCTTGGAGGGTTCGGCATGCTTTGGGACCTGAGGACTGGCAAATCGGTTCTGCCGATCACCGGACATGTGAAACAGATCCTGAGCTCCGATTTTCATTGCAATGGCTATCACCTAGCCACCGGCAGTGATGATAACACTGTGAGATTCTGGGATATTCGTCGTAAAAACTGTATCAACATCCTTCCAGCCCACACAAAGCTCATCTCTGATGTCAAGTTCCAGCCTGGTCATTCGAGATTCCTTGCAACAGCGAGTTATGATAAAACCTGCAAAATTTGGTCTGGCAAGGACTGGTCGCTGGCGAGGACGCTTGTTGCGCATGATTCTAAAGTTACAAGTATTTCTATTTCCAGAGATTTCGAATATATCGCTACGACATCGTTGGATCGAAAGTGGATGCTTTGGAGTAAACCCGAAAAGAAGAAGGATGTAGTTGATATTTTGGGCGATTTTGATAAGGAGGTGGCAAGGCTGAGGGAGGATGGCGAGAAAAACGGTGTTGAAAATGGAGAAAAAGCAAATGAAAAGGCTGAGTAGTTGTATTTTTATAAATAATTGCATTCGTTTGCTCTTAAGTAAGTAGACCTGTGTGTTTATTTCCTACCTTTCTAATTGTGGTATTTCCGACATTAATCGAGCGTT
>ENA-UOTX01000958-UOTX01000958.1-compost-metagenome-genome-assembly--contig:-NODE-958-length-25905-cov-18.237030_pt1 | contig 25905 bp, 19 predicted proteins | sample MGYA00238143_ERZ746982 | MGnify/ENA primary metagenome ERZ746982 (study PRJEB28758, sample SAMN06268862) | compost metagenome | isolation source: single cell | place: USA: California, Emeryville, Joint... | reverse complement strand
ATAATAGCCAGCTGGGATTTCAAAACTCTTCTTTCCTTTGAATGTCCTATAAAAATTAAGACCAGATACTCATCTAGGCTCAATCGGCGGAGGAAGACCTTGAGCAGATGAGTTACCCGATTGGTCTTCCAATATTTTACATAGCCATTAATCAAATTAATCAAACCGAATTAGGCTTTCCTCTTGAGTTGCGTTACATAATTTTAATTGGGTTGCATTGACCCGTTTAAGGGAGTTCAGAATAATTATACGAACATCAGCTTTCTGAGAATTCACAAAGAATATTTGTAGCTTTATCTGCTTGTTGAACCTGGATTTAGCCAGATTATACAAGGATATTCTAATACAACTACCACACTAAGATTTCATAGTCTTAAGCTAATGAGAGACTTCTCAGCGAAGCATTGTATTCTATTCTTTTCCCCGCATCGTTTTCTTCAGGCTCGAGCCAGCTTCTCGCTCATAATTCATTTATACTATTAGTTTTGATCACAGAGGTTTGCATTTGAAGATTGCAGGTAATGCAACTCGAACGCTAATAAACGTATTATTTTATTAGGAATCCGATAGGCTAGCCGAGTTTTTATGCTGTATTATCAGTTCCTCTGCCCTCCAATGCTCATCTACTGTCTACATCAACGAAAGGGGCTATTAGAAGTTCCAAACAGAGGTTGTGTTGCTTTATATTTTATGAGAGGAGACTTAAAAATATTTAAATTGGTTCAAATTAATTCGCGGAAGACCGCGAAAACAATCCTTTTGATTTTTTATTCCTTAGACCTCAGCTGCTCATTTCTCCTAAATTGTGATACAAAGATAGTCCAATAGTCACCAATAATCGTTTCTAAACTCAAAGACTATGGCCCTTGCTCAATAAATGATGACCTATTTAAATTCAAACTGGATTAATTGTTTGAATACACAAATATTTTTCCAATTTTCAAAATCTCAGCTCAAATTTTTATAAAAAATTAAAAACCAAGACCTGAGCCTTTATTCACTTCTTCTTCTTACACTTTGTAACTTCAAACTATCTTCAACCTACTTAATTCGAAATCAGTAGAGCGAGTAGATCATGATCGAAGAAAATAAAATTGAAAGCAACACTAATATTTTCATGGTACTCTCACAGATTCCGACTTTCTTGTTCTCAAATAGCATTTTCCTTCCATTGTTTTGCCAGTTTTCAAACGTTTCATCTAACATGTTCCATGTCAAAGGACCAAGTTACCAGACACAATGTAATTGATGAAGAAAATGTGGAATCTGGGGAAGATTGGCTGATAAAAAGGCGGCTCAGCGTACATAAAGGAATTTATTGAGGCAACTACTCACATCACATAGGCGAAAAAGTATTCTCAAGAGTCATTCATGAGCAACGACGTCGTGAGGCCCCACCTAAAAAAGCTTCTATTTGACGAGCAAAACGATGTGGAGCCGTTTTCGCCAGCTCTATCAACGAGATCTTCACTCACAACCTTAACTTTACCTCCTCGGTAAACAGACTGTCCTCTCTCTCTCAAAAATCTTTTGGTTTTTAGCACAAATATTATTCTCTCTTCGGAGCAGTTACTAATTGAAATTTTGCTAATTAGATCGAAATTGCTCGTGGACTCTTCGCTTCCCGCTACCGACAGTGATTTTAATCTCAGTCCTGGTCTGCCCACCGGTTTGTTCTTCAAAAATGACAAAAGGAAATCTTCCTGGAATCCGAGCATGGTTTCCCTCAAAGTGAAACCCACTTTCTCGCAACCCATTGATGAGCAAGAGATCTCCTCTCCGTATTTTCCCGACGCACTCAAATTGTCTCGAGGCCCATCGCTTGAGCATAGCAATATGATGAAAAATTCTGCCGTGGAAGTTGAAGATCCAAACGCAGAGACTGAATTCCCTAAGCTGTCATTTGAATACATCAGATGTAATTCTTTCGCCTTTAAATCAATTGAGTTTTGGATTTTCCAGCGGAGTCAAGGGCTCTACCACGCACTTCTATGGATATTGAAAATGAGAATTTTTCGCCGACTTCTCAATGCAGCAACATGAGCTTCTTTGACGGACCTGATTTCCAAATCCAATTGTTTCCGACGAGCCTCCCAACAATACCCAATAAACAAAATTCAAGCATAGCAACAATATCAGCAGATACAGTAAAAAAATGAAAAACCCTCTTTTCAATCGAATAAATTGAAATTCTAAGCTGGAGGAGCTGCTGACGACAAACGTAAATAACCATCGCTTTCTAGTGATCGATTGTAGATATGCTTACGAATATGAAGGTAAAACTTTTTTCTAAGGTTAATCGTCTAACTTGTACTCTCCTCAGGTGGTCATATCAAAGATGCTATTAACATCTACGATCCTATGATACTAGAGCGACTGTTCATTACAAATCGAGAGCTGCTCTATAAAGAAAGCTACCTCAAAAGCCTTAAGCAAAATTTTAATCTCGTGATAAATTCGTTCATTACGCCAAAACACTATGAAAATGAGCCTACACTCGACTCGCCTCCGATCTTAATCTTCCATTGCGAGTTCTCTTTTGAGCGTGGGCCTCGTATGCTCAGTCACCTCAGAAAAATCGACAGAGATTTAAACGCGCATAACTATCCTCAGTTAGACTATCCGGAGGTGTACCTCCTTGCTGATGGATACAAAAACTTCCATTTGCAAAGTCCAGTAAGATTCTTTTTACGAGCCCGAGTTGATTTTAAAAAATCTCTTTTAGAAATGTTGTGATCCGGTCGGGGGCTATGTAGAAATGAAGGACATCAAATTCAAAGAGGACTATTCTGAAGCCTGTCATAGAGACCGCTTATACTGGAATAAAAAAACAGGAAATGCTCGTTCCAGAATCCGCGCTTTTTCACAGATTGTTGAATAATCAATTGAATCTGCCCAGAAAACACAGTGTCTACCTTATAGTGCTGTGGCTTCTGAATTCTTCAGCTGGGTTTAGGAGGACGGGATCATCTGGGCCGCCCAGTATTCTTAGCGTTTAAGTGATATAATTATATCACCACTTGCATTACTGTAGAGTTTTTCGAGTCACCTTTCAATATATGAAAGTAATTGTTTTTTAATTAACCCTTACTCATTCTTTGCTAATTGCTTACCCTGAATTGCTATCAAAGTCTTTTGAAGTTATTTTTTCATATTAATTACCAATAGTTTCTATTAGATTGGGAAATTTAGCTAGGATTTCTCATAATTCGTAGAACGATCTCAAATACCATCAATTTTCAATAAAGCAGTTCATACTAAATTTATTATTATTTGTGAATAGTATTTTTATTATGAAAACTTCCTTTAGTCGAAGTACATAAGCTTCAAATTTGTGGTTTCTTCGATATTATCCCAGACATTCTTATCATAAAGAGTAATGCCCAACTGTGGTCCACTCTTTGGGTCGATATATCCGTTTTTGATGCATTCCTTGTAAGCTGCTGGGAGGATCTCATCCAAAGTTCTCGTGCGGTCCTCTTCTGTCAATAACCAAGGGAAAACCCCCTTGCTCACAGTAATTTGCTTGGCAACTCTCTCATTGTAAGTGAGGCAGATAATTGGAATTGGAGGACGATATTTGGCAACACATCTAGCGGTCTGACCGGTTTCAGTGACCACGAAGATGACCTTGGCTTGCATTTCGTAGGCAATCTTTACCGCAGAGGCAGCCAGCATCTCCCCTGAGTTGAACGGTCTTTGAGTTTCCTCGTAGAGTTTCACGTAATCAGCTTCGTATTCGACAAACTCCTCGGCTTTTCTGCAGATTTTTGCCATAGTTTTGACAGTTAACGCTGGATATTTTCCTTTGGCAGTTTCGCCACTAAGCATAACGCAATCAGTTCCATCAAGAATCGCGTTTGCGACGTCAGTGCACTCTGCTCGAGTAGGCACAGGGTAGTTGGTCATACTTTCCAACATTTGAGTTGCCGTTATAACTGGCTTAGCCTTAAGATTGCATTTTCGAATGATCATCTTCTGAGCCGCAAATATGTCCTCAGGTGGAAGTTCAACACCGAGGTCTCCTCTCGCGACCATGATTCCATCGGATTCCTCGATAATGGAGTCAATGTTATCGAGTCCTTCTTGGTTTTCGATTTTGGAGATGATGTGGATACCATCTCCACCATAGCCTCTAAGGATATTACGAACTTCTCTAACCTGTTCGGCCTTTCTAATGAACGACGCGGCGACGAAATCGAAGCCGTTTCTTGCAGCGAACATCAAATCATGCTTGTCCTTGTCAGATACCGCAGGCAAATCGATTGATTCGCCTGGGATCAGAACTCCCTTCCTCTCACTAAGCACAGCTTTATTTCTGACCTCGACGTCAACGTAGTTATCTCCTTTTCCAATGCAAACGACCTCCATTAGACCGTCATCAATCAAGATTCTTCCGCCGATCTTGACAGTCTTTGGAAAAGAAAGGTAGTCACAATAGATCTTTTCATGTGTTCCTCTATGGTTTGGGATTTCTGCGGTCGGGACGAGTTTAATTCGGAATCTATCGCCCGGAACATATTCAATTTCTTTCTGTTCGAGCATTCCAGTTCGAATTTTAGGCCCTCGGATGTCAAGCAAGCAAGCCACGTGCTTGAGCTGTCTGTCCTTGCTCTGGGCCACGCAGTGGCGAAGGTTATCGATAGATTTTTGATGATGGTTGTGATCACCATGCGAACAATTCACTCGCATAACGTTCATACCGTTTTCGAGGAGCTCTCCAATCAAGTCCTCGGAATTGTTCAGACCAATGGTGCAAACAATCCCAGTTTGACGATGGTTCGTTTCGCGAACCATACGAGAGATCTCATTCTTGAAAACTGATCGATACATGACTCAACACGCAATATCTTTCGGATTAGATATAGATATGATTATTAATAAAATATTTGAAGACAAGTGTTTAATTAAGGTAACGGCGGTTCTAATTCTTTAACGCCTTTATTAAGCTCACTCCCCTCACCGTCTAATTGCTTCTCTCATCTCATAAGCAGATTGGAAGGTCCTCCCTTGAGGTTTTGGCTGAAGAGATATGTGTTTATTTAAAAAGCATCACATTTTGCTTTGAAATCGGAAGTCAATTTATATTGCAAACCCAAAAAAATTTAATAAATTCAAACGAGGCAACTTATTTGAGCTAGACTTAGACTAAATAGAGCTTACATTGACCCACGAGCTATATATGCTTGTATGCTTAAACTCCAAATTAAAAAAAACTTTCTCTGGTATGTCGAATTATCAGATCCTCATAGAACCTCCAACCCATTTTTCTTTCGAGACTTCTCTGAATTTATGATTTACAGGCGGCTCCGTTACGTCTATTCCAACATAGTTCGGAATATAGTTCGGCTTCGTTGCTTTGCCTCCGAACCTGAAACCTATCGGACCGAGGAATTTCTTCGATTTCTCCTACAATAGAAGTACAGTGAGCAAAACTAGTTCTAACACAGAAAAAACAATTACTTTTTCGTCTTTTCGCCTTTTGTCTTCTTCCGACATGTAGATCGAGGAGCATCGCACCACAGGCTATAAGGGGATTATTAAACTAAAGAGAGATCAATAATGTACCTTGTCGACTCCTTCATCTGTCCCTTTAAACTCCTTTGAATACCGAGAGTAAAATTTGCTTCCATAAGAGGTCTCCATTTTAATTGTCTTCTTTCCCATCGTGCTCGCGGTCTGAGGACGCGATTTCGCTTTCGCTGACAAATTTCCTGGGACCCAGAACTCGTCTTGTGGTAACAAATCCTTCGCCATGTCTGGGTAGAGCATCAATCTGATTTCAGCTTTCGTTTTATAAAATCCCTCTTCGCTTTTTGCTTGTTTGAGCATGCTATATCCTTCCAAACCGTTTCCTGGTGAAAAAGGCCTATCAGTCCTTCCAGTTCTGTCCACCTTGATAAATCCCTTGGAGAAATTCGCATCGAAATAATCCGTCGTCGAGGCAACTCCCGTAGACTTGATATTTGACACCGGCCTCTTCATCGTGGTTGCTGCAGAAAACGGTCTCTTCGTCGCTGCTGAAGTAACGCGTGACGCTATGGTCGACGTCGGTTTTGCGATACTTGCGTGCTCTTTGCCCCAAAGCACCGAGAATCCGTCGGCACTTTTTTTCAGATCTGCTGGTGGATCCATTCGAACCGTGTTATTCTCGAAAATAATTTGCGTGTCTGATTTCTTTATCGCATATCCGCTGTGAGGAAAAATACCCGACTTGGCGGTCTGAGGACGCTGCCGCTCGCCCAGCCCTGTTGACGATTTAGCTTTCAGCAACGTGTGAGATATGGTTTGAGATTTGGCCTCGTCAAACGGCGTGCTGTCATCAGGAAAACAGCTCATTTTGGCCCTGACGGTCGCTCTCTCAATACCCTCAGAATTTTGTTTCATTGAATGTTTCATTTCTCGGACATTGTGAAGGATGAAGTTTTTCAGCAGCTGAATGGTGGCGGAATATTTCTTTGTGACCGGGAAGTACGTGGCAATGCAATTTGGCTCCATATGGATAATCTGAGGTCCAGTTCTCCCATCTCCCAAAACTGTAAAAGTCTTTGTAGAATTCATAAAATTGAAGTAGTGGATGTCCCAATGAGTTTTAAAAGGGATTTTGAATTCGCTTTCCAGGTTCTGAAAGGCCCAATGTTGAACGTATATTTTCTTCACAGTGCAGAAATCTTCATTCACTTGTCCGAGGTAGCGAACGGTTTTATCATTCAACGGCTTTGGTTTGTACACTGGTTGTTTGATGATATATTTGCCGAGAGAATTAAACGCTTCAGCGGCTCGACGATGATGAATACCAACATTAACCTTGGGTGCCCATTCAGAGCTGTCATGCCTGAAATTGTAGAGATCTCCAGTGATACTATCGAGCAAATAATCAGAACTAGTCAAATCTTCTGTCCCTTTCTGGAAATTGGCAATATCGGTGCTAATTGGCCCTCCTCTGCCTTTGCCATTGAGTACTCTGATAGGCTGTTGAAAAAGAAGAAATTAGCAAGGAAAAACGCAATGAATTTTTATCAGCAGCGTAGAAATCAAAGGATTGAAACGGTCTAGCAGGAGTTACCTTTTCAATGTTGGTTGCACAGAGATATACCAATGATTGCATGGCGAAAGCAGACGCAAACAGTGATTTTTGGGAGCGGATGCACATTCTCAAGAGGATATTGAACTATAATGAGTTGTAATAAGCAACAGGGGGATGTAAAGGACAAGTACTTTAAGAGCAAATGGGTGCCAAGGGAGTAAATTGACGTCTCCTTCGATAAATACCATATCAATCATATCGAAGAGCTTGGCTGCTGTTTTTTTGACGTACGACGAGTCAATCTCGTATAAAAAATCGTCTAGATTCGATTGGGTTCGCTCAAAAATCTTGATGTCTTCTTTATCTACATATTCTGTTTGCGCAACCAAAATCTTGGAAATTGTGTTATATTTGCTTGGAATTCGAAGAATGTGTGTGTTACCTCACGAATAGCATTAGAGAATTCGAGAAATTTGTCGCATGGGTGATCGGTTTTGGAGTAAGCGTCTACGAGTAAAATTTTCATAACTTCTGCAAATCAATAAATTTTATTCTCATCTATATTTTTGAATCACTACGACGAAATACTCTAATGTGAAATGTGCAACTTAATGCATGATTATTTCTGATAGTCTCGAAAGAAAAATCAGATAAATAGAAAAAACTTATTGATTTGTATAATATTTGAAAATGGTTGACTCATTTCCTCAACATTTCTAGGTAACATTGGTGTGCCTAAGAAAATTTGAAATCATTTCAATTTTTTATTGAACTTGAGTACTAAAGAGGTCACTTTCAATGATTAATCATTACTGCTTATCGTTTGGTAGAGAAAGAACCTCATTTATCAAGAATTCTTTTGGTTAAGTAATACGAAAGTAGGCTGACAATTTGATAAGAGAATAAACATCACAATAAAAAACAGATTAGTAAATACAGAAAGACATGGCTTTGGTTATTCACCCTAAAAAGATACGGTCTTGAGAAATAATTTCTGAACGATCTAGTGGACACTGCGATACCTTCAATGAGCAGTTTCGACACATGATCACATGATTGCAGGGCCTGATGACAATTTCGATATTGTTCTGATGGCAAATCACGCATTTTTTGCTGGATTCTAAATTCTCTTGAGCTCGCTTGATTTGAGATCTTAAATCTTCGATTTTCTGTGAGTTAGAATGTTTAGAGATCACGCATCCAAAAATATAGGTTTTACTTTGTTTTTTGCTTTAGTAACGATCTGGAGAGACGAAACATACGTTTGTTCAATTTGACAGAGAGCATCCAGGTCAAGTCCATTAATTAAGTTCTGATCTCCCTTCATTAGCAGTAGTTCTCGAGCTCCCTCATCGGATTTCTTTTTGAGAACACCGAACGCTTCTTCTTTTGAACTAAGTTCTTTTCTAAGGTTTTGACAGGATATTTCCAACTCATGGTTTTTGGAGTTGAGATCTCTCACTCGGTCCTTATATTTCGTCATCAGCTGCTCCTTTTCACTGACGGTTTCAACGTTTAGCTCTTGAATGCCTTTAATAATCTTCAGCAAGAATTCTGTTCTCTTCAGAAATTCCCGATAGAGCGCTTCATAGGCCGTGGATTTGGATTTGTAGAAGTCCAGATAAGCCTGTTCCTCAATCCCGAAATAACATTTCATCTCTTCTATTGGTTTGGAGTCAATATCATCCAACAGTGAGCGTTCATCCTCAAAATCAACCATAAATGATGGTTTACATCCTCTCCCTAGCACAATGATGATACTTAAGTTACAAATACTTCCAGGTAAGTTTACCTTTTTTCAGACATTCATAGTATTCATCAAGATAGGACTGATTGACTGCCTGCTGCAACTGCGCGAGTATCTCCAGGTCACAGTTAGGATTGGAGGAAAGTCCGCTAATACCATCATGTGTTGGTGGGTAAACAAGCGCTTCGCTGGATAGCATGAAGTAGAAGTTTCTTAGTAGTAAGTGAAAAAACGGACTCTAGTTTGAGAATTTTGAATTTCGTGAAAGAAAATAAAAAATAATCCTGAATTGCTGGCCGTTCCACCACCACACAAAAAAATTACTACTGAAAGTCAGGGCGTTTCTATTTTCGTTTTGTCATAATATCTTAGGCGCCTTAACTTTATCGAAAGAAGTGGGGTTGAGAGTGTCAGTTTTTGAAAGCAAGGCTGCATCCCTACTATAGTAGATAAATGCAAATAAATCTACAAAAACTCGGCAATTTCCACCCGAAAGAAACTAATTTATCAATTAAGCTCAACTATCCAAATACAGGTTGCCTGTCAACCTCATAGTTTTATATTAGTGTCTTTGGTATCCTCGCAAAAATGTACATTCAAAGCATATTCCGATGCCCCTTCTTCGTTTTTATATTTCTCATGGCAAGCATCTACCATTTCCTTCAAAAGCGCTCTATTACTTTTCTTCGGTTCAAACAAAATCGGAACATCTTCAATAATAGCAAAATTTTGTATCGATCGATTAGAAGACGTGAAAATCGTGTGTACCAGGAAAGCCAGATATCCAAGGCGTTTTCTCTCACTCTGCCCCTGAGAGAAAAATAGCAACTCGGCTGGTCTCAACTCCACTTCTTCATCTCCGCTTTGATTTACCACGCGGCTTACAGGTAGCGCGAAATCATCGAGGTTAATATCCGCTATTTGGCGCGACTCTTTCCTAAACTTGCAATAGATGCCTTTCGCAGCGTGGTCAATCACCATGAGCACAACAGACTTAAAAGGAAGGGGGGACTCATTCCGCAATAGCTTTTGCACTTGAAATTCCATTTCGGTAATGATCTGAACGTTGACTACCTTAAGCGTCTTTTTGATCTTGCTGAGTAGAGACAAATTTCCAAAGAAATAATCTTCGACGAGCTCGTGGAATTTTACATCAAACCTGTCCTTCGCAACGATTTTTTCTAGCACCGCCTCATCGTAGACCACTTGAATATCGATTTTTTTATCCTCGTGGTTGATATTCGGTTCAAAGATCTTCTTCATCACATCAGAGATCCTTGTATTGACTCGCTCCCAATCAATTTTCTCTTCAGATTCATAATTTAGCACTATCTCATATTCTTTATCCACGCTGACGATAGAGAATTCGACTGCTCTCGAGTTGAGGTAAACCAACGCGCGGGTATTGCTGATGTCTTTTTGAGAGAGTATCATTGAGGTGTTATTATTGGCTGGACGTTGGACTCGACGGGCTGGATCTGAAACAGGCTGGAAATCTGGTGCGAAAACAATCGAGGGGAGAAGAGTGGGGCCAAGGGTAGCGTCTAGGATGGCGGCGTGTTTGGTTTTTAATTCAAAGGAATCCTCGAATTTTGGACTCAGGACGAGAATTCTGTACCGCACCGTCTTTGCGTTAAACCATGAGCTCTTGTTATCAAAGTCAATTCGGTAAATTCCAGGTTCTTTGATCAACACGCTGCCATTGACCGGATGTTTTGCCGAATCTATTTTCCCGCTCTTTATAATCGTAAAGGGCTCGTCCTTCTCGTATTTCAACACTCGCTTAAACCGCGCGACTCGTTCGATAGAGAAATTGATATCATGCTGCAAAACACCGAAACCGAATGACAGAATCGAGTATGGCTGCCAAACTTCAACGTACTCCGATTTTACGGTTCCGGCCTCAATTGTTGTATTAAGCGGTGAACCTACTCTGATATGAAGATCTTGGAAATCCGAAATTTCAGCTTCGTTGCATTCGGCTGTCAGAGCTGCTGAATTATAATGCTGTGAGGCGGTCAGAGATTGGAAATCGCGTTTTTCCAGCTCAGCTTTCAAACTTGGAGATGCATCACGGTGAATCAGCTTGTAAAGGAATATTGCCGCTGGCTTTCGAATCTCCTCGGAGGTCTCTGAGTTAAAATGCGACATTAAAATCAAAATTGCTTCTTCCATGTGATTTCTCTGCGCTGGGAAAAGATAGTACAGTCTTTCCAATATCCTGATGCTAACCAATTGCAAGTCAATGTATTTCGGGTAGAGAATAAAGATGTTTAAAACAAACGAAACTGCCGTGTAGACTCCTTCGGTCTCGCGAAGTTTCCTCACCTGATCCGACAGAATATACGGAACGACAATCTTAGGCGTCTCTTTGGATGTATTTGAGGAGAATTCCTTGTTCATGGTCTCAAAGACCTCATTCGCATTGAGCTGTTTATTCTCAGGTTCAACGCCCACATGCACAAAGGCTTCGAGATTCTTCTCGATTGTTAAATCCAGATCAAAGCACTTTCTATCAAATCGCACACTATGCTGAAATTGGAATAGCATTGTCTCGAGGAAGGTCCCGAGGATCTCAAACAACTCCATATAGGTCTCGTTTGTGCCACTAACGATGAATTTGAGAGCAGGAAGAGTTTTCTGGGCAAAAAGTTCGATCTGTTCCTGGAAAGATGAACAATGTGTTAACAATTCCATTAGTTTTATCACGCTCGAAATTTTATCCTCGATGTCATTAGATTTACTGAGCTCCATGATCTCTTTAGCATCCTCGTTCTCTTCGAAATTATTCAAAATTTCGCCGATCTTGAGATTCTCTCCTGCTAATAACGAGTTAATCAGCGCGGCTTCCTCTGAAGGGATATCCTTGCGCTCGAGAATTAAATAGAACAGAGCTTGGATGTATAGTGCGATGCGGTACGAAAGAGAAGTGCCTTTGATGTTATCGAGGACGGGAAGCAATGAATTCGCCATGTTTAGCAGCATTTCTGAATTGAAAGAAACAACGTTAATGAGCTTGTATGAGAGGATGAGGTCGTAGGTTAGCCCCACGATGTAGTAGATTGAAACGGAATCTGCTTTATATGATAGTCTATTTAATTTCTCGATATCTGTTCTTTGGAGAGAACAACTCCCGACGTCGGCTTTGTTGTAAATAATACCCAAGACAGGCGCTAGATAAGCAGGTTTTCCGCGACGGAAGGCCTCTGAAATCAAGAGTTCAAGTTCGTTGAACTGCTGTTGCATTGAGATTTACGTGGATACTTACAAATAATAAATAAAGTTCTTTTGAATTTGATTTTATTTTTGATTGTATGATAAAACACATTCTTCCTGAGAAGGATAGCCCTTCCAAAGTAATAGATAACGGCTGCCAGGTTTGATTAGAGTAATTGAAATTATTTACAGGTAATTTTTTGTATTCCGTCGCGAAACGAGTAGATTCTGCCTACCTTTTAGAGGCTACTAGTTTTGAATAAGCAGTCGCACGAAGAGAGATGTCACTAGGAAGGTATTGCATGCGGTACTCTGCCAGTTTAACAGCAATCATTGGTGGAGAGACGCTTCTACTCCTCATGAATTAAGATAATACTAAATAACTGAATGGATTAACTTGCATGCTCGGCAAAGTGGAAACTAAGGGATCGATGGCTCTATTGTTAAATACGCTGGCCTTACAAAAATTAAGGAATAGTATGAGCAGGAACAACAGTAAAATCGATGGCAAGAGCGTATTTCCCTAGCCCTAGCTGCCTCCATAATTCTGAAATTGTCCTAATATTCACTTATTTAATTGTCAGTTCTTTCTCAGAAGCTTAACTAGCTCAAACAAATGAGGCTAAATTATCCCTTTACGCTCTAACGATCGATCTCTGATCGCTTTCAATTAAGTCAATTACAAAACTTCATGTTGAAAGAGAATTTTTATTTTAAAGATCAATGCACGATTTAAACAATTAAATAAATATTAATTGGCCTTAAGATATCGTGAAGTCATGAACAGACGCAACGAATTCGAAGATTGTACGTAATCCTCTCCTAATTACTTTTCCCTTACTCTCCTTATGTCTCATTTTCCACTTAGTACTAAGATCAATCGAGAATCTCAACAAAAACATCCCAGAAGAGCCCATACAAGAAAAGAAGAAATCTAATACCGAGCTCGTTGACGAACTCTTGAAAGAACTTGATGAGGTTGATAATGATATTCCCAACACCAAATCTCCGAAAAAGCAAGCTCAGACCACAACCTCATATACTCCGGAAATAACCACAAAACTTGTCCAAGTGTCTCAGCCGACGAAAGAATTCAAAGAATATGGCTTCAATGGCGATCTCGAAAAGGATTTGAATATAGCTCTTGCTCTCGATGAAGATAAATTCCTTCAAGAACTTGAAGAGGAAAATAAAGTACAATTTCCTTTATCCTCAATGATTAAAGGCTGATCCTTTGAATTTTAGAAACAAATTGAGATTAAGAAAGCATTAGAAGCCATCTTGGAAGAAAATCTGAAAAGAAAACCTTCATCTAGTTCGACCGAGGGGAAAAACAAAGCGCCGCATGAGTTGGTGATGGCTCAACTGGAGCAGTTACAAAAATACAAAAAAGAAGTCACTGATAACCTCCCTCCAGCATACCTATTGCGTGTGCAAGCCTTGAAAACATTTGATCCAAAGGCGTTGTATTCTGCGGAGCAAGCGCAAACTATGCTATTATTTGAGAAAGGGCAGGAGATAGTGGTGCTAGCTATGTTCACGGCGGATTGGCTCGCAGGATATTTGTATAGCAAGACAATTGACCCTTCTACGACTACAGTCAAAATATTCCCGCTGGCGATCAGCAATTTATTGTATCAAGGCTTGCCTCGGCCTAAGCGGGCACATGAGATTAAGTATTGGAATACGTTTGGCTCGTTGGATGAGATGACTCTTGGGGATCTGAGAAAGAGCATAATAGAGCAGCCTACAGTTTTCAAGAGCATGCAGTTGGTAAGGTTCTTTTGTCGATCTAATGTCTAATTACCTGCTTGATAGAGCCATATTTTTCAAGGGACAGAAGCGCTTCCGAAGCTAATTTACCAGGGAATAAAGGATTTCAACGTTGAGCCATGCACACAATACGCGATTGATAAAATACCACTGCTGTCATTTAAGAAAGGAGATTTAATTGTAGTGACTAAGCTTGCAAATGCTGCAGGCTGGTGTGAAGGTTATGTGATTAATAGAAGCGAGATTGTGGTAGGGATATTCCCAAAAGTTTTCTCCTCTCAAGTTAAGATGAAATTTAACAGTTGAAAAGTGAGAGGATGATATGTTTGTATTTTTCGTATTACTTCACTTCAAATTTAAGGTTGTGTGAAAATGGCCAGTATATCATCAATTTTAGTTAATTCTCTCTCTTTGCTGTTGATACTCAGAGTAACAATAAAAAAAAAAAGCACTCATGAAATTAACAAGAGCCTGCTTTCATTGAATGAAAATATAAGCAAAGAAAATTAATTGAAATGTATATTATATGAGTTGAAATTGCCAGAAGAGTGCTAATGGCTGAATTTCGCTAACCCTTGACTCTTCTCAATATTTATTATCTTGGTTTGAAATAATATCAATAGTTTCTCTTTTTCCTGGACTCTTATCCAACACTGCAATACTGTTTATTTTGTTAACACCAGCATTATGTCTCATTGATTTGTTTACATTTCTCAATTGACTCTGCCGATATCGTCAATAATACTCACATTGAACATTTATTAATATCTATAATAAGAATAATTTCATAAGACACACACAGAAATTTGAATAGACACGAAAGAAGACTGTACACAATCCCATTAATATCGTTATTACTTACATATCGTTGATTTCCCGAGAGTTTAAATCGACACAGCTCTCTTTTCGAGGATTACTGGCAACTAACTCCTCAATTATTTTTCTATAATCAGATTAATATCAATTCATAAAAATGAAAATTGAGTTAGAAAAATTCGCAGCCAAGGTTGACAGGGTGCTGTTCAATGACAACCCGGACGCCGACAGCTACAACTACCACCTCTTTGTCAACTATTTTAGCGATGACTACACTCCGCATCTCCATTTCCTCAAATATCTCAACAGGGAGATCAAATCTAGCCTCATACTAAACGCAGTGTTGGCCAGTATCAACTTCTTACTGATGCCTTTCCGCCTCGAATATTGTTGGTCCTGCAGTCCATATGCCACCGTCTGGCTCATGATTCTCAGCATGCTAAACATGTTGATTGTTTGGCCAAAGCTTCTGATATTGTATCGAATCAAAGTAATCATGGCAACTGGAGACAACACTGCGCGTGGGTTTCTTATCTGGGCTCTATTTACTTCAAACCTTTACAAAATGAATAATAAAATCAGCAAATACATCTTCGGCACCTATGCTCTTGGCATCATCCTCGTTATTCTTTTCAGAAATAACTGCTCTGATCTATATTGGAGCAAGATCGGACTTCTGGCGTTTTTTTTGGTTAGACTTCTTCTCAGCTTCTACAAATTCAACAAAGCATTCTCGAATTTCCACAATATCGATTTATTGTTTGAATATCTGCGAAGAACGAACACCCCAGAAAAAATTAATGCACTTAAACTGATAGGATACAAGGAATTACTTGCGAACAACCCAGACAACAAAACGTGCGCGATTTGCTATGACGAATACACTGAAAGCTCGATAATGCGAGTGATGGAGTGTCCAGGAAACCACGTTTTTCATCTGAAATGCATTGATCGCTGGCTCGTTAAGAGCGATAAATGCCCCATGTGCAACTGCTCAGTTTTTCATTCTATCGAAGAGAGCCAGAAGAAAAAGCGATAATATGATTCAGTGGAGACCCTCAGATTACTCACCCGGGCAACTTAGTGAAATATATATATTATATTCAAACCGGGCTATTTAAGCCTTCTCTCGACCATTTCTCATTGTATTTGCTAATTGCTATGTTATTGTGGGCGGCTTCAATTAATACTTGCAGAAATATTCGTTGATGGTTCGCAAGCGCACATGTTTATTTTTCTTTTTTTTCATGAGTAGATTTTTCTCAAAAAACGGTTCACCAAATGTACGACGCCTCTCTTTAAGCCGTAGATATATAAATCACTCGAGCTAAGGAAATTGTTACAGATAAGGGCATGAAAAATGACATAATTTGTCTAAACATTCAGACAGAGCATTGAAGATTCAATGTAGTTTGGAGTTATTCATTTTCTCCATGTTGAAACCCATTCTCTCCGGTATAATGCTTTTCGATCACCAAAGAAGTGATTGGCTTGTCTTCTTTGCTAACTGGACTCTCATTCTTCTCTTCTTCGGGCTTCTGATCGTTATTCTTCTTCAGTTGTTCCTCTAAAAGTTCTTTTTCTTGCTCTGCTTTCCTATTGTTCCAATGGTAACATTATAAAAATGTACACAGCAAACAGCGCATTACGTTTTAATTTTAATCTTAACACCTCCAGCTTCCTTTGGGATATATGAGTCTTTTTTTCCTCCTCCAGTTTTGCCTTTGCTCTTTGATTTGATGATCCCCAGCTCTTTCTGTTCCTCAGGTGTCATTTCTCGGATAGGTTGATTGATATCTTTCACACTACAGTGTATATAAGTTTGAGTCACAACCTACTAACGAATAATTTGCTTACATAACAAGGTAACCGTCCGTTGAAAGGAAGAACGGATGAGTCTGCAGAGTGTTCGTGCTATCGTTCAAACTGTGCCACTAATTAAATAATTCAAGCTATTAGAGGCGAATTTCCCGGCTTCTTTTACCTCTTCGTCTGCCAGCGTGTATTTATTGAAGTTCCAAGGCGCCACAATCCTGGTGGCAATGAAATCCTCAGGCTTTTCAATAGATTTGACGATTAAATTAGTTCCTTGGAGTAAAGTGGTAAAATACCTTTATGTTTGGATACAAACTATGAACCCTCTCAGCGAAGGAATACATTGATTCTTTCTTCTCAATTATGATGTCTTTTCTAGGACCCAGCTCATAAGTCTGAGCATCCCAGAGTCTCACCACGATTAAGATCTCCTTCGAGCTTATTTTATCCTCGTAGTCGAGGATTTCAATAGCAAGCTGTTTCTTATCAGTGACTTGCTGCATCTTCATGCTCTGCTCCCTGTAAACCTTCGCCATTCGCTCTGACACCTTCTCTCTTAGTCTGATCCTTTGAGGCGCAACATCAATGCCTTTTCTAATTTTCAGCTCCTCAGCGATCAGAGGCTTAATCTCGCTTGGCTTGTTCGCCGCATCGATTGTTAACTCACACAATTCCTCATATTTATGCGAGAAATTATCAATTTCAGGCTCGATTTTCGTTGCTAACAATAAAAACACTCTGATTTCACCAGGCTTCGACGGCTTGCCAAACTCAATAAACACTGACGACCCACTGACGAGGTTTTGACTTTCCACTGTCTGAGCCAGGTTCTTTATTTCATTACCCATTTTGCCGCCTTTCTTAATCAAGATTTCATTTGGATCGACCTTCAACGACGAGCAAATCAACGCTTTCAGCTCTTCAATAGACTGTCGTGAATCAATATAGACCGCATTGTCATATTCAATTCCAAAGTCGCTTTTGATTTCTTTATATGGGTTATTGAATCGGATTTTGCATCTGTAGCTATCCTTTTCAAACTCTTCAGCCCATTTGGATTTCGTGCCTTTCAAGTTCTCTTCTATTTCTTCAGCAAATATTATCGTCGAATCAAACAATCTGAGGTCAGCGAACGATTTATCATAGTTTTCGAAAAGGGTGAGCAGGTCTGGCTGCGAGATACCATGCGAAAACGACTTTCTGCAGAGTTGGAGTCTCTCGGATGGGATTCCGAGCTGATCGGCGACCGTCAACATGAACTCGCCAAAGGAAGCGTCCTTGTTGACCCAGACTTTCACGATTCCTAGGTCAGCTTCTTCGAGGGTCGGGAGATTTGGACGCCAGAACGCGACTTTATAAGAGACTCTATCAGCATCGAATTCCTCAAAAACATCTTCGTCTTTCTTTATTTCTATCGCGAGGATCTTATGCGAGAATATTTTCAGTTCCTCGAGCGTTTTATTCTCACGTCCAGTGTACGTTTCCAAATAGGATTCCGTGTTGGGTTGGAACCCTCGCAATCGGATATTCTTGCGATCGATATGTCCCAATTTATATTCAGCTATCGTCTTTTCCAGCAAGTCGTTCAGGGTGTCTTTCATGCCAGTTTGAATGAGTTTCACTTCAAGCATGTGGAAAACTCTGATATTCATCGTTGAAGAGCGTTCAACCCTCTTCTGTTCAGCGCTTTCGCCTGATTGACGCTCTTTCTCGATCAGCTCTCTGATGTAGCTGGGAATTTCCTCATCACTAATTTTCTCGAATTTCTCCTCAGCAGAGTCAACTTGTCGATACAGCAGCATGTACGCATTGCCAGCGTTGCTTCCACCAAAGCCTTTGACAGAGATTTCATCAATATCGATCTCATCAACGAGTGTGTCATTGAATTTGTACCATCTGCCGTTCTCAAATGATTTAACAAACGCGTAGTAGTGTCCGCCATAAGCACCTCCAATATGCATGAGAACCGCAAACAAATCATAGACCAAAGGCCCGTCCTTTAAGTACTTCTCGATTAATTCACGTCTTTCCTCTGCACGTTTTATTCGCCGGTCTTCTTTCTCCTTCATTATTTTTTCAATTTCTTCGGGAGTTAACCCAGCAGCTTTCTCAGGCTTTTTTGTAATAATCTTCGCTTCGGTGGCTGAATACTTTTCCCCAGAGTTAGCAATTCGGTATTTAGTCGACTCATCTCCATTCTCTGTGGCTGTTGTGCTCTCAGTGACTGTTGATTTGACTTCGCTATCGGTTTTTTCTTCACATTTTTGGCTGGCGTCAGCCTGTTTCACCGGTTCGCTCTGCTTAGTAGTCTCAGTCTGCTTAGAAGTAGTAGCTTCAGGTTTCTTTATCTCACCATTATTTTGAGGTGCATTTGGATTTTCCACCATTTGAAGCGAGGCTTCGATTGCTTTTTGGTAATCTTCTTGGTCTCCACCAGATTGCGCAACGTAGATCACGTCCATATCATCCTCCTTTTTCTTTCCTTTCTTTTTCATTTCTGCCAAAAAGCTTCTCGTTCCTGATGAAGGTTTCGCTTTCTTTTTGGCTACACTAACCGGCTTTACTGTCGGCTTCGATGCTGTGAAGTTATTAATTGCAGAATCTCCAGTTGTCGTGCTCTTTGGCTTTTTCACAGCATGGTAAGGTTTCGATTCTTCGAGGAAATATTCTGGATTTTCCTCCTTGATTTTGTTCTTGATTCCCTCGTATCCGCTGCGATGAGAACATTATTATTACTCTTCCTGAAGGAAATAATATTATAAAATTACTTGATATAATCGTTCATGTTCAGCACGAACGGAAAGCTAACAAAATCATCCAATTTCTCTCGCTTCATCGTCATATAATCAAACGCAAATCGATTAAGAATCAATGTCTGGATTTTTGGGAGCTTGAAAAATTTCATGCCTTTAACCGCATCCACTTTCATTTCGACTGATTCGAGATAGTACTGATTATCGCCCGTCAGAACCTCAGGCTTGAGATAGATCTGCAGCGCTTTCTCCACGCTGTCATTATATATCTATTTTTCAATAAAAATCCCGATTAGTGAGAAGAAACTGGTCGCATGCTACTTTCTCAAAAGGATTTCGTACGGTTAACGTAAGGTGAGTAAAATTTTCAGGTCTGCTGCTCTGATAGTCATAGTCCTTGCATTCGATGTAATTTAGTATGGTTCCCTCGAAAACGTCGCTCATAAAGCCATCAACCTCTGACCCTTTTGTCGTTTGCTCGATAGTATCGCTAAACACAGTGTAAAACTCCTGTAATATGAGTAAGTTAGTGTAAATTCTCCAAATAAGCACTCACTTGGATGTCCTGCTGCTCGAATGAGTTGCCATGATCCCATTGAAAGCTCTTAGTCAGCTCTCGGGTATCACAGAAACGAGACTGCTGCAGTTGGAGCTTCGCGAAGAGTTTTTGCAGCTGAAAAGGAATACAGTCAGCTGCTTTCCCATGTTCCGCCTCGTTGTATCTAATGAATAATAAGTTCTGGAAAATCAGGAGTTGCAGCTTGCCTCCACTTAAAAATGTTTCTGCGGAACTCTGGAGTCATATACAATGATTGTAAAACACTATTCATATAGCACGTAGCACCTAGAGCAGTTGTTATCGCCATCAGATGGGTAATGTCCGCTGTTTACCTTGGTTTGACAATCCGCTGTAAGGCTGCTTATCAATTTTGATGTTTGGTTGGGCTGGAGACTCCGTAGTAGTTTTTTCCGCATCGGGACCATTGTACAGAACAACAGCTGTCTCGCACTAGATTCAAAGAGAACGCATTAGGCCCTAAATAATGCACAGAGAGGCTTGTTTACCGAGGCATCGACCATTTTCTGAGGTTCAATAAATTTTAAAATTCGAATTAAGATCTATAATCACGGTAGAGAGGGGTTTCATCTCCAACTCTTCCGTGATTGGAGTGAAAGTTTCTCGCAAATTAGCCTCATCTCTGAGGCTGGTGGGAATGAATACCTCCTAATAGTAAGAGATAGGAGCCGTTTGGTCTTGTATTCGTTCAACAAACACCACATGGAGCATATGCAACAAGAAACGCGGTGAAATATACAAAAATAACAAATAAACCAAACGCACCCCAGAAAATCTGTCGTGACTCAAGGCTTATCATGTTAGCATTGTGATACTGTTGCTGATGAAATGGAAGCAAGAACATACTTTCGCGCATAAGACCTCAATATATTTTCTCAAGTGTCTTATTATTTATTTAACTGTAAGAAAGATATTTAAAACCTCTCGTCTCTGTTGGATGAGCTTCGGACTTTCGTAAGGCCACTCTAAGACTTCTCTCCTTCGATCATGCCCGTTGGCTCTACCAGAATGAGAAACTCGAAGAGATCAATCATCGTTATAATCGCGTTTATTTCTCGAGTTTCTTTATCAATGTCCAGCAGTCTCCCTCCTGGCGCAAGCACGATTTTTTGCATCAGATTCATCAATGTCTCTTCCTTCGAAAAATCCCAGTCCAGATTATCTAGCGACGATCTGCGATAGCCTTTCTCCTTCTTTATCATCTCCAAGAACGCCTCGTTCGTCCTCGAAAGCTATTGTATTTAAGAAGGTTAGTCTCTTCCATTCCAATAAATAATAATGATATACTTTTTCAAGTTCAAAATTTTTCAACACATAGTAAAGGTCCTTTTTATGTATCAGTCCAAGCAGTTTTCCTTTATCTACGATTGGCATAGCCGAGACTCTCCGGATGAGGAGGCTTTCGAATGTATGTACCAACTGTTGCTTCGAATCTGCAGAATGGACTTTGGTGGATATTGGCAGCGTTTTGAGGTCCTTGATGCTCGCGCTGAAAATCTTTTGCATTTCCTTTGAAAAGTTTTGCAAGAGGAAAAGCAGAATGTCTTTATGTGTCAGTGTTCCTACAATCAGCTGACTCTCGCGGTCAAATACAGCGATTCTGTGTAATTTATGCTTTTTCATCTTTGCGCAGGCCTCGGTAAGTCTCTCCTCCACATACGTGTAAATTACAGAATGAGGACGCCATAAAATCTGCGAGTATTTGCATGAGAACTCATAACTCCATTGCAAAAATTTACATTTTCTGAAACAATGCTTTGCCAATTTTTCATATTTATTTGTTTAAGTTCATGTATAATCGTTTCTTTATCAATGACTGTCTCTTCCGCCATGTCTCCGTTGAAGTCTTCAGAGCCCTTTCTGGTCGAAACCCCATCAACATACTCAGCAATCTTCTTGTTATCTATAGATACTCTTATAACGAGACTGAAATGAAGATTAACTCTTACATAGCCCATAAAATCTGCTGCGATCTTCGAATCCAGTGGTCCCATTTCCTCCCTGTTGTTGCTGTTGCTGCTCAGATTTAAATTTTTCTAATGGCAAGTTGCGTTGGTCAGGTTAATGAGCAGCGGAGATGGGTAGGTACCTGATCTTTCAATTTGAATGCTCTCGAAAATAAACATAATCATTTCGACGAAATCGGTGTAGCTCACAATGCCATCATAGCTAAATTGGTCAGAATTCCACAAGTAGCACTCGTCCGAGTCGTTTTCCAGCATTACCGTCATCGCATCGTAAAGCGAGAAGAGCTTATCTAGCACCAATACCTAGCTGAAACCAATAAATAGACTGGGATCAAAAATTCTGCACTTGGGAGTTAGGCGGCAGCACTTCATACACTGTAATTTCCCCCATTAAGTCGTAGAGCTGCTCTTGGACTGATTTCTAAGGAAAAAAGGGAATAAAATGGGAGTTTCAAGTCTGGGTCTAAGAAAATCTTTGGATTACATTTTGGTCCTTAGCACCAGGGCCCTCGAGACTCATGCCTTGCTGAGAATTTTTGTATTCTTCTGAATTCAGCATTTGATTTTGATTTCAAGGCAATGTATTCTCAATTTTCAAACTCTTTTTCAAAGAGCCTTGAAAGATAAGTCTAATAGTTTTATGTTTAATTGGTATCGCGTAACAACAGCATGACGCCAGTTTGGATAAATTTATTTTGATCTAAAAATTTGAATGAAATCTTTTGGTGTCTTAACCGGAATCTTTTTGTAGATACTCTTTCCATATGCTGGATGTGCTGATTCTGATATTAATATTAAAGAAGCTTAGAGGAATATGATTAATTTAAGACTGAAAGACGAATTAGCACTATTAACGCATTAGCGCCATTCTCATCAAATATAAAAGCAAGGAAGTCAGACATCTATTGAAATGAAAGGAATGCAAAGATGCAGTATGTTAGGTTTAGATATGAGGCAAATAATATAAAGAAAAGGTGTTCCGAGCAAGAAAGTAATTAAAATGAGGATAAATGAGTTATTTTTTATTTTATTTTTTTTGATTAGGCATTCAACCTTTCTTTTTCTTTCTTCCCTCAATATCAATCATAGCGAATGCTTACTGAATATTACTCAAAAAACTAACCTCTAAATTTTTAGCTGATAGCAAAATTCATTTATTGTGTGCAACTTTCTAAGACTCAATTTTTCTACATATTTAAAGTCAACTTCATCTTTCACTGAAATTCAGTGTAAATCATATCAATTGAAGTATCGACCCTAATCATTTCAAGCAATTTTACAAGAATTACCCAAATTAAGATCTGAATATCTTCTTTTCTTTCAATAAATGAACCCCTGATTATTCCTGATACCTTACTCATGGCTGATTCAGCCTGCTGATCCATCTCCAACTCTGTGGTAGGCATAAAAATTTAAAATAATTACATACCCGCTATATAAACGAAGACAATTTCCATTTCGCATCAGCAGAGCTAAGAAATTAAAATAGCAATATAATCTCTTTCGGCTCTAAATATCTTAAATAAAATATTTGAAAAAGTTTCGAGATGGCAAATATTCTTGACTCATTGGACCTTGAAAGCGCAGAAGCTATCCTTGAAGTACAATTCACTTTTATCACAATTCTTTGCTTAACCCACCACTCCATTATATAGCAAGAAAAGAAAGCAAAAAGTTCAAAGAACCATGAAGATAAAGACAGAGAAAGAAGTTCTTCGCGCCATGGCAAAAAGAAGAAGTAATTCACTGTTATTCGCTTCCCCCTTTATCAATGGCATTAAAGGCATCGATCGAGGTCTCGCTCGGGTTCCCGCAAGAAGAAACATAGTAAAAAAAAATCTCGAGACCGCTCCCGATCAGATTCCAAAAAAAAGAAGGATAAGAAGCACAAGAAGGATAGAGATAGGAGCAGGGATAAGGATAGAAGCAGAAGTTCTCACAGGAAAAGGGATAGAAGTGCTACAAAGGATAAAAAAGCTGAGGAGCAAAAGGAAAAGGAAGATGCGGACCTGGAAGAAAGGAAAAGGCAGCATCTTAAACAAATTGAGGAGCAGCTTGAGGAAGCGAGTACCAATAATTTGCTTTGCGAATTGTCTGAAACCTTCCTTAGAAAGATTAGCTGAAGAAGCTAAGAGAGATGACTTGACAATCCTCATCCTTCAGTTATCCCTCAAAACGGATGAGCGTGACATCTATACTTTCTTGCAAAAGGTAATTTGGATGCATTATTGGATAGTGAATTATTTAATGCAGGGAAATTGCGGAAGTATCAGAGATATTAGAATTATCAAGGACCCTCGTTCAGGAAAATCAAAAGGGTAATATTCACGAATTACGTGTGTGTGTTAATGGATTGTAGCGTGGCTTATGTGGAGTTCTATACGCAAGAGTCTGTGTTAAAAGCTATTGGTTTGAATGGCAAAGATCTCAATGGTAATAGCGATTGATTTAGAATTATGAGGAATAACAACAATATGACCGCAGGACACTCAGTAAAGATCCAGCCATCTCAAGCCGAGAAAAATCGCGCAGCCGCCGCAGCAAAGTAAATAAAATTTTCTTTTATCGGGTTTCTTGAATGGAATTGCGTCTGTGAAGAACCTATAGGCAAATGAAACAAACAAAAACGCAAGGAGACCAGCATCAGCCGGGTGTTCTCTCGATGAAGGTTCTTGTGCAAGGTCTAACCGACAATCTTTCACTCATGCGGGAGGAGGACTTAAGAAACGTAAGAATTTGAGTTGAGAAAACAGAATGTTCTAATATTTGCCAGCTCTTCTCTCCTTTCGGTGATATTGATTCCGTAGAGTTGCCCACAGACGCCTATGGAAATCTCAAAGGATTCGCTATTATCCAATACCGCAATCCTGAAGACGCTAAAGCCGCTATCAAACAAATGAACGGATTTGCGATCGGCGGTCGTCAGATCAGAGTCAGCAACGTCCAACCAGGCATGCTTCAAATGGTTGGAGAATCTCAAAATCTTGATCTTGATGAAGAATCTGGTATATTCACCCTCCACGTTGATAGACAAGTTTAACTGTTTTCCGTATAGGAGCGAGCTATATTCATAATGCCCAGAGCAGAGCGCTCTTGATGCAGAAACTGTTGAGAGAAGATGGTAATTTGGTGCCAATTACATCCATTAAAAACAATCTACTATTAGGAGGATCAATGAATCAACCTGTAGGAATACCAAGTTACAACCCAGCTATGGGTATGGGCATGAATATCGCTAGCGCAAACACTGCTGCCATGGGTAAATTAATTGCTATAAAGCTTTTCATTAACCGACCTTTTCAGCTGATCCTAACCGTGCGTTGGAGTCGCCATACCCGACCTCATGCATTGTGATTCCAAAACTTTACGATTATAGTAGTGTGAATCTCAACGAGGACCCTGGATTTTATGTTGATCTTAGAGAGGAAATTGAAGGTACCTAACTTATCTAATACGCTACAATAAGACTAGGTGAATGTAAACGTTATGGAGATGTGATCAAGGTTTTTATTGAGCAATCCATGTAACAACCACCATTTTGAACAATGTAAATTCATTCTAAATAGGAGCGGAAACGTTTGGGTCGAATTCCGAGACTCAAAGTCGGCCGAGGCCGCCAAGAGCGCGCTTGGGAAGAGGTTTTTCCAAGGGCAGAAATTGAATCCCTTTTTTGTTTCACAAGCTACATTCAATCAAATTACTAACCGTTAACAGCACGGGAGTATCTAGCTCGCTCCATGCATGTGGTATTGTGTTTTGAGTGAGATTCAGATGAACTTGATATTTGAATTTTATTAGTTCTAATAACCTGGAGCAGGAGCTTTGATTAGATTTAACCCTATTAATACAAATCACCATCACTCTAACTATTTAAATCAAACGAAGGCGGCTCAGTCTAAATCAACCGTTTAGACCTGATCGCCTTTGTTTAGGTATTGGGAATTGCAAGGTACATTATGCGGATCCTACAAAATCATTATCAATTAAATATTATTGTTATTAGATGGGGGAAAATTAACGAAAGAAAGCTCCCAAAGAAAAACTCTAACGAGCCTCGATCTTTAAAGATTTTTTTAAAAAGCACGAGGAGCATATGACCTTACTCGGGCTGAATAGCCTTTCTTTCACAATTTTGTTGTTTATACACTATTATTATAATACTTCTGCATGAGGATAGGTATAATATATTAGTATTTGTTAGAACGGCTGCTATT
>ENA-UOTX01000957-UOTX01000957.1-compost-metagenome-genome-assembly--contig:-NODE-957-length-25923-cov-19.026116_pt1 | contig 25923 bp, 21 predicted proteins | sample MGYA00238143_ERZ746982 | MGnify/ENA primary metagenome ERZ746982 (study PRJEB28758, sample SAMN06268862) | compost metagenome | isolation source: single cell | place: USA: California, Emeryville, Joint... | reverse complement strand
TTATTTCATAATGTATTGAAGATTCTTCAAATCCAGCAAGCAATTATGCTAATTCTAACTTTTATGGCATCATTTTCTCTAATTGATGGCGTTACTGCTTTATCTTAATCTTCAACTTCCAAGTTAACTGTTTTGTACAACTTATCATATTCTCTTAGACATACTAACTTCGTAGTTCAGTCTCGGTTCTCATCCCTGACGATATCAACATATCACTCGAATTATTGAGGATAAAATCTCCTCCGTTGAAACTTCTTGAAACCAGTTTTTTTTTTTAAGTTTTCTGATTTTTCTGATCTGATTTCTAAGAAAACCCCCCACCACCGGATCTTTTTAAGCTGCCGTTAGGTCATTTCACAGAAATTCTAATATGAAAAAGCATTCAATAAAAGCATCCCCATTAGTCTGGGTAAAGGAACTCTTACTCCAGGTGTAATGTGACGCAACATCTTACGCAGAAAGGAATAAAACGTGCTTTTTATTTTTCATACAACATTAAAAACGTGGCAATAATTTTTTACGTCATTGGCCTCATAGCACTTTAATCAAATCTGATCTGATTCAGATTAAATTATTTTAATGGCTGTTTCCTTAAAACACTCGCAACTCACTAAAATATATTAGATCAACTGACTGAATCATGATTATAACAGGGAGGCTTGATTATAATCAAAATTTACTAATTTACAAACACATCGTTACTAGCAAAGTCTTTTTTCCTCTCCATGAAGCTCATGAAATATGAAGAATGGATTGACTCAATTCATCGAGCTGACGGAATATCTGAACAAACCGAAAATGAAATCCGCAAGGACATTGTGAGTTTCATGATAATTTTCGGCGAGAACGCAGATATGGAAAACTCAGCAATTGCGAAAGCTATCTTCATTTTTCATAAGTACTCCAAGGCAGTTTCATTCAAGAAATTCAACGTTTTGCTCTACGCCGTCGCATGTATCTTCATCGCGGCCAAATTCGAAGACAAACCACTTAAACTAACCTTCGCGACCCGGTTATACCTTACCATGGGCGCTATTTACCAAAGAATAAGGATTTTCTATCCAATGGGACTCAGAGATCTCGTTCCATCAGATTTTCAACTTTCTTTCTTGAAGGAGTTAAAACTGGACCCAATTGTCCTGGATCACGCTTCGGAAGGCCTGCTGGAGGCTGAGACTGACGTTCTATCGCAGATAGGGTACGAGCTCGATATAGAATTGCCGTATTCGTACATAAATCAGCTTGAGGCGAAAAATCTTATGCTTGATGAGAGTTTCCTTGATATTGTGAAGGCGCTGATAAATAAGAGCTGGAGGACGACGCTTTGTTTGTATTTTGAGCCGAAAGTGATCGTACTTGGTGCGATGAACCACGCTCAGTTTGTTGGCAGGACATTGTTGCGAGAAACGAAGCTCGGAAACGATTGGATGGAGGTGTTTGGGGACATCCATGAAGAAGAAGTGATTGAGGTCACGAAATATCTTAAGGAACTTAAATAAAAAACAGTCATATCATTGATTTTACATAATAAATCACACTCTTGCTACTTCTCTTTACAATCTTTTAGTAACTAAATTACCTGTGATCTATATCGTCACCTAGTTTATTAATATACATGCTTAAACTTGGCTATGATATAACACAATTTGTACCCAAATATTAAAAAAATTGGCAAGATATCAAAGATTCCAATGCAATTTTCTTGAGTTAGTCTAACAATATGAGCATCCCCTAGGAACTTCTGGGTTTATGTTTAGGTGATTGTAAAATCTTGAGATTTTGAAAAAAAAAAAACGCACGTGTAGCTGTCGCTGATTTCAAACTTTTTGGCGCTTGTAAATCGGTCGTTGAGCGTTTTTTATGGATGAGGAGTTTTTTTTTTTATTAATTAATCTTATATCAGTGCCTAGTGGAATCTTCCAGGTGGACCTGTTTATTGGCACAAAAAGCGATTTTACGCTTCTGTCTCTCGGTCATTTCCCTTCTTGTGATTGTTCTTCATCGAAGTTGTTGCGTTGAGAGTTTTCAGTTCGAAGAAAAGAACTAAAATCTGACTTAACAAAGATAATTTAGAAACCTGTCTAATAACTTTGTCTTCTGACGTTTCCATTAGTCAATCTAAGTTTTCGAAGTTCCATCATTAGTTATACGGGATCTTTCGTATAGATAGCCCCAATAAAAGCCTTTTCGTCCCGAGTTCTAACGATTTACTTTAATCTGTATTTTAGCGAACTTCCTCAATGCTATCAGAGGTAGATCCCCCACATTTGTTACATATTTCAGCTATTTCAAAGCTATGCTGCTCATGGCTCAATTCAGAAAAGCAAAAAACATGTGGATATTCATCCCATCGAAAACTCGGCAGCTTATTTCATTGATAGTCACCACTTGCAGGGGTCGTCATTGATCTACAGGTACTTCGCTAGCCCTCTTTATTCAATTCAGTACAAAGATATAATGTATCGCTACTCGAAATTCTCATTTATTTTATAGGTGTTTAGTTTTTTCTCATTACGCACTACAACCAATCAACATAGAATTTAGACTGCAGGTTATGAATCTTCTATTCAGCATACTGATAAAACTGGAGTGAGAGAGTTTACAAGGTTCACAGCTAATAGAAATCTTTTCAAAATACATGTGTCTCGAAACACCTTGCATGCGTGTTTTTTTCTCTCTTGCTGCGACAAACACGCACTGTTTCGATCGGAATATCATCTCTTTTTATACTTTCATGGCCTCTTCAGGAAGATCTTTTACTGGTTTGGTTATTGTACTTTGTACTCTCGACTGACTATCCTTAGACCATAGGTTCAAACTGGTAAGATCAGGCAAGAGTTGAAAAAGTGGGAAAATTGAATGTTATTGAAAACAGAAGAAAAAACAGACTCCATTGCAGATTAATATGATAGAGAGAACAGTTGTAACAAAGGAATAATAAATTACAGGGTGTCTTCTTCAACCAATTCTAATTCTAACGTTAATTCAAGCATTACAAATGAGAAAGTTACCTGGAAACAGGGCAAGGAATGAAGAAAGTCCCGCAGGAGACATTGCGAGAGAATTGTTTAAACTTATTAACGAGGAATACTTGGAAATACTTTCGCCTTTAGACAGCCCCTTCCTTTGGTAAGTGTTACCACTGCCAATGAGAGAGAAAATAGTTACTCGTAGGTAAGCTGACCAAAGATCTTAGTAATGCTTGATTTGCAATATAGAGTCTTTGGTGGCTTAACGTTGGAGAAAAACTTGGAACCGCTCCTAATAACCGCAGTGGAAGAGGTCATAAGTGAGGGAGATGGGTGATTTAAAGGTACTTCATGCATTTTTTAGCACCTTGAGAGAAAACGTATTGGAACATGTCTCAAAGCGAATTTAAATTTTTTTATTTGTGGTGGCTAATTTGGATCTCCTTAAATGGATAAAAGGATGCACCTCACGACCATTTTGGACATGATTGGATCATAACACCTTTCGGTCATTTCTCGAAGCAACCCTATCAGGAACAAATACACAGAGTAGTCAGAGAGATAAGTTTTGTAAAAGATACAAAGAGTAGATAAAAGAGTTTTTAACATTCTTTGAAATTCAAATAAACGTTTTTAAAAGTACCCATTTAGATAACTACACGAAACAAACAATCCGGGAAGAACAAAGGAAACATTTCTCATGCACATAATTCTCTTGATCTATGTTATTGAAACTATGCTATAATGATCTCTTATTGCCTTTGGTAAAAAGTTCGTTACGATGCTTCCGTTAAAAGTGATATGTTTTACTACAGAGAATACCATGAAAAGGATAAATTAAACATGCATGACTGCTTAGTCACTACTATAAAACATTGCGTAAATTGAAAAAATACTCATCTACAATTGGAAAAATTTCACATAAAATAAAGAAGTAGTTGCAATGAGTATCGGCTGTTTTTTACAATGTATAAAAAGCAAGATGAATAAGGTTATCCTTGCATCAAAAAAAAGAGAGAGGATTTTTCATATTACATTTGAAATTCATCTAATCAAGCTGAGTCAATCACACCAATTCATCCGTGCAGATTTCAGGCCCGAGTTCTTTCAGTTTTTCCACAGTTGAGTCAATTTCTTGCTGTCGCTTTTGCATCTCTTTCTCTCGCTCTTTCCTATTTGATTTGTTCGCGTTAACAACCCGTAACCCAAAACAAAAAATTTACTTAAACTGTTGTGCATTATTTTGGTTCATTTCATCAAGAAGGTCAATACGGGCAAGATCAAACTTATCAAGTAGCATTGAGCCTTTGCTAGCTTTTCCGTTGTTTGGGTTCATTTCTTCAGCGAGAGCGAATGGATCTTCTTTTTCTCTTGAACCAAACTTCTTTGACCCTCTTTCGAGCGCCGCAATGTCTTGTTTATTCTGGACTGTAGGCTTCAAAGGAGCGTCCATCTTTCTGATTTTGTTCCAGTCGATGTCTAGAATTTCAATGGCTACTCAGTACTCTTCTTGCAGAATGGTTATGTTACCTTTGAACCACGGATGGTCTTTAATTTCTTGAACACCGTTCGCTCCAAGTCTCTTTTTCGGGTCCATGGTAAGAAGACGTTCAATTAGGTCCTTCGCCTCAGGAGTCATCATATCTTCACCATAGCCTTGATTTATGTGGGTAAGTAAGATTATGAGGATAAACGGCAGTTACCGATCTCTGGCCAGGTGATTCTTTGATGGAGGATGTTATCGAAGATCCTGTCAACGGAATCGTCATTAAAAGGTGGCACACTCGTTAGAAATTCGTAGAGCATCACACCCAAACTCCACCAATCGACTGTCTTATCATGAGGCTCGCCATTGATTATCTCGGGAGCAATATAATCTGGAGTTCCTATAATACGAGCTTTCTTTTCGTCATTAGATGGCTTTTTGCGAGACCCCGAGTTTCTTTTTTCTGTATCTTCGTCATCTCCTCCTTTGCTCTCTTGCTCCTCGTTTTTAAAAACTGGTGCTCGTTTGCGTTTTCTCGGATCGCTGTTGTTTTGCACCAGTTCAAGCTTACCCGAAGGATCTCCTTCTGTCGTCTCTCCTTCAGCTTTAGGGAGGTTGAGTTTCTGAATCGAATGGATTAACTTGTCTATTTGCTGATTGTCATGGTGTTTCTGCTTCTTGCCTCTTGCTCTGGGACTGTCTCCGCCCCAGTGTTGCTGCTGTTTCATAATATTTAATCCTGTTTCAGAAAGTCCGAAATCAGTGAGCTTGATATGTCCAGCTGAATCAATCAATATGTTATCAGGCTTCAGGTCTCTATGAACTATTCCTTGTGAATGAAGATAATCTAAGGCTAGTATCGTCTCAGCAATGTAAAATTTGGCGGTGTCTTCATCCAAACAGGTGTATTGCTCAAGAATGAATTGGAAATCTCCTCCACGCATGTACTCGGTCACAAAGCAAAGGAAAGTCTTGTGTTTAAATGTCCAGATGGCTTTCACGACGAAGTCGCCCATTAAGACACCAAACACAGTTCTTTCAGCTGTCAATGACTCGATTTGGTTTCTTTCCATCTAGTAATAGCGAGCAAAATTATTAAAGACATTGAGATCATAGTGAAAAGTGAAAATTACTTTGTTCGTCGAATCAACGATCTTCATAGCGTAAAGATCACCTGTAGCTTTGCGTTTTACGAGATAAACTCTTCCGAACGCTCCCTTTCCCAGCGGTTTCAAGAATTCGAAGTCCCAAACACTGATTCCTATCCTATTGATTGAAAGCATCAAATAAGCAAGATTGTTCACTGAAACAGTAAGCTCTTTTACCCTTTATTTGGAAGTGCTCTGAATTTTTTCAATGCGCCTTCGCTATAGGATCGCACCATTATTCCTTCAGTCGGATCTTCTTCAAACCCTTCCCCGTTTTGATTGGTTTTATCCTGAGAGCTTTCTATCTTATTTTCTGCTGGAGTCCCTTTATCTTCGATATTCAAATTCAACTTAGGAGGTTCTTTGCTCTCTTCTTCTACATTTTCTTTTGAGATCGGTTTCTCTTTCTTAATGTTGAAATTCATAGTCTTCTGCTTAGTAAGGAGCTTTTTCTTGGTAGCTTTTCCTTTGGAAGAGTAAATCAATGAAGGATCTGGCAATTTACCTTTTTTCGGAGATTCTTTCTTTGAAGGAGACGCACTGCCGTCATTCACGTTCGAATCGTTCTTTGAAGCCTCTAATGACGTTTGGTTCTCATCCTTGGGCTGATCTTTTGACTCAACGACCGATGATTTAGTAGGTAAGTCATTGATTTTGTCTGCTATCGTGTTAGTGTCAATGCTAGCCGATTGGTGAGAACGCTCTTTGACTTTTTGAGCCACTTCATCGAATTTAGCAAGACTTCTGAGAGTTAAGTTTGGAGTTCGAACTGGCTTTTGAGCCTTTGGACTAGTTTCTTTGGACTCTGCTAGTTTATTGGGATTCGTCGAGGTTGTTGTGGTTCCATCGTTCTGCTTGTTGCTATTCACTGAGGAAGTGTCTATTGCGCTTAGGTCAGCAGATTTGCCTGTTGCTGGACTCACCATTGAGCGAAGATTATCTCTGATCGAATTGAGAGCAGGGCTCGCTCTGACATCTGATCTGCTTGAATTTTCATTACCTGGCTGCTTGGTCTGATTGATTGAACTCTCAAACTTTGACAGAAGTGACCTTGCATCAATTGTTCCTGATTTCTCCGAAGACTCAGGGTGAAGCATTTTGTCTCTTATTAGATCAAAACCATTCATTTTGTTAAGAAAACCTCCTTTTAATGCTTGTTTCGAGGCAATGAGTCCAGTCTCAGAAAGCTCAGCCCGAAGCTGACTTGGCATCAAAAGCGGACTGCTCTTGAGGTCGCTAGCTGCTTTCTGGGCGTAAGGACTCGCTCTAATTGAGTTTAACTCAATCTTTCCTTTCGTGATTTTGGGAGTCATTTCACGTGGGATCGCTTTCATTACAATACCACCAACCTGCACAGGTTCTTCTTTTCGCTGTTCTGGAGTTGCTCTTCCGAACATTTGAGCAAGCTTAGGAGTTCCAGCTATCATCGCTTCTATCCTACTCATTTCGCCTTCGAACTTTGCGCCAAGATCTCGCCTACTCATTCCAAATTTCGCTTGGCTCTCTTCCAATGCTTTCGCAAATCCTGATTTCCGATCACTCAGTTCCTTGATTTTTGGCAAAACCGCTGAAGTAGCTTTCTCTTGAGATTTATTTTCTGGAAGGTGTGTTTTCGTTGGATTTTCTGTTGCCGAGCTGACAGCATCAGGCTTCGGATCGTTTGTTTTAGGTTTGAGTAAAATTTTTTTCTTATTCTGCAACATTTCTTTAATACTCACGTTCATTAATCCTGAGTTCGGTTCCTCAACAGCTTTATTAGATTCAGAATCGCCTTCCTTGCCGTCTATTGGCGACTTTGAAGTGTTTACAGACAATTTAGAGAGGCTCAAGCCAGTCATTCGAGGCGAGCGTTTCGTTAGCATTGGTGATTTTGGAGTAGGATTTGACTTATCAGCAACTTCGCCACCAGGTACCTCTTCCGTTTTGGTAGGTGCATTCGTAACGGTGGTAGAAGTAACATCTTTGCTCGGTGCCGAGTCTTCTAGGTTGCAGCATTCTTCTGCTTGCACTTCCTTAGTCTCGCATACTGGTTCAATGACTTGCTTTTGAACGGCACTCTGCTTTTCGGCAGTCAAGTTTGAATTTTGATAACTCCCGCTCGATTTTCGACCAAATGTGCCAGATTTTCTTTCATGAAAAGAATTAGATGTCATTCTTCCCTTGAACGCGGCTTTTCTCTGCTCAAGATCATTGATAGCTCCAGGCATAGCGATATTTTTCTCCTTAGGGACCTGGTCTTTCTCAATTTTCTGTTCCAGTCTCATGAGCGTACTTTCGAGCTTCTTTCTTATCTAGATGAATTATTATCCATTATCTTACCTCCCTCATTGCAATTATTTTGTTACCTCGATTAGTTTTTTGAACTTCTCAACGATTTCGCTGATTTCAGAATTCTCTTTGAGGTCTTTGCATTTAGCATTAAAATCCCTTTCGGTGGCAATTGTGACTAACCAAAAAAAAAGACATTAGATGTGCTGACAGACTGCTGGGGACTTACCTCCTAGATCTCTAGGTTTGTCAGCAAAAGCAATGATAACGTTGAGTATTTCTATATGCTGGTTACTTGTCTCCAACTCTTCTCGCATTTTTTTCTCATATTCTTCAGATATTTTTTTCGATGCAGTGCTCTCTTTGCCTATTCCCAGCATCACTGTTGAAGCTCTTTGCAGAAATTTTCCTTTTCTGGTATTTCCCAGTTTTAGCTTCACATTCTCAGCTGCAGCTTTATTTTCGGCTTCTGACATCTCAGATTTGTTCATCGAGGTAGCTGTTGAATCTCCTTCTTTAATCTCATTTGTTCTTATTTCAGAATTCGTCGAGTGCTGGCCCACAAGAGGCTCTTTAGACGACTCTATCTCTTGCTGGCTGAATTTGTTTTTAGGACCTTCCATTGATTGCGTCGAATACTGAACATTATCATCCGTGTTTGAATGATTACGATCAACTCTTAACCCTTCTTTGTCGCTCGCGTTCTGAAAAGACAATAGCAGAGCTCTAGTATTGTCTGTAGCAGTCTTCAAGTGCTTTTCTGTTTTCGGTCCCTCACTCTGATCGGTCTGGTCGTCATGGCTACTCGTTTCCACGTAATCATAGGCAGTAGAGGATCGATTGGGAGTCCGGCTGAAGTGCGATCTTCCGATTTCTTTTTGCTTTCCGCCGCTTCCTTTGGGATCTCCTTTTGAATCAGTAGAGACACCACCTGGTGATAAACAGTTTTCAAAGCTGGATTCCAGCAGCGAGTAGCCTGTATACTGCGCAAACAACGACTTGTTGCTGGTCATGGACATCTCTCCTTCTTGGCCTGTGATGGCAATTAGAACTGACTCAAAGAAAATAATGATTTTTACGAATCGAATCAAAGCTGACATCGCTCACGTCTGCTCTGTTTGAGCTCTCCGAAGTTAAATTCGAAAGACGATACGGGGTTAGATTGAGACTCGAATCTAAATTCAACTCTTCCGATAGATTTTGCTCTTTATTTCTGAGCTTTTCTACGTTAACAGCCGTCAATTGTGGACTCTGACCATCAGGATTCTTGGCCAAACTACCAAGCACTAGGTTCCTTTTAAGGTTTTTTCTATCAGGATAAGAGAATATCTCAGTATTAACGTTTTGAACTCGAATTACCTCTTAATAGAAGCTTTGATAGTAATTTCTTGTTTTAAATCAACGGCACTTTCTGAGAGTTTGATGATGTCCTTTTGATTCTTATTGAAATTTTCGAGCTCTTTGGCGTGGTCGAGACAGTCTTTTGAGTGTGCTGGCAACTTTTCCGCTTTGAACATCTTTTCACATATTTTGCAGATGAGCGTGTCTTGATTGGCGCTGGCAGGTTTTTCTTCATTAAGCTTCCAGCGCTTAGCCTTGAGACTGAGATATTGCTTGAAATATGATTTCCATTTCACGATGAATTCATCCTCGTCTTCGAATAAGTAATCTTTGATTTGGTTCAGCGTCTCTTTCCAAACGATCGGTCGCACGCCAGCAAAATTCTTATTCACGCGCTTGATGATTTTCATATAGCATTCTGCCAATTGCAATTTAGATTTAGTTGCGGGGTCAACGTCCTGCTCAGCTGAGAGCTTTGAATTCAAACTTACGTATTCTTTAAGGCTGTCATATGTCACATTTCTCGTTTTTTCTAGAACACAGGAAAGTGCACAAGACTTTATGTGAGTTTCATTTAGGAAATTTACCGATGAAGCTATTATATTGATAGCAATGTCCAGCCTGGCTCAGAGTGTATCTAAACCAAAGAAAAATTTGCCTGAATTTCCTAAATCGTGTAAGCAATGATTGCGATAGAACTTAATTACTTCAGTAACTGGGAATGTGTTGACCCTATATCTACCTTTTTGAGAGAAATTGTCTGTTGTAAGGCCAAATTTGCTCCTACATCTGCCTCATTCTAAGTAAATAATGAGTCTTTGTAGTCATTTCTCAACGTATTTTACTGTTGTTGTAGTTTGCATCTGAGTATTTGTTGGGATAATCGATTTGATAGCTCTCTCTATCTGTTCGAGATCCTGGACTGCCGATTTACACAGGCCGTACCGAAGCGCATGGCGTTTACTCGTCTGTAGATCAAATATTAGTTCGTGGAACTTTCTCAACTCTCCTTTCTTCATGTGCCATATGTCAGATTTCAAAATCAATGCAGTTATATTTCGTTTACCAAGTTCTCAGGAATCACCTTCCAAGCCTGAATCAGCTCCTTTTCAATCAATTCGAGGTTGGTATTGATCTACAAAAAATTGTTGGAAATAATACTCATTGAATGTGTACTGTTCTCTTCGTGTTTCCAAGTTGAATAAGGTATTTCCTTGAAAAATAATACTCATTGTCATTGTGGATCTCGAGCGAATGCGCTTTGAGCCTTGTCTTTCGTTTAGAAGTTTCTCCACTGCGTTGTTCCAACCTTGTGCTGATAATTTCTGCCCTTATACTGCTCTTCAACTTGACGTAGGTAGTTGCGATCTTTTGGGGATATAATTCAACCAATTTGTCTTCAAAATGCTCGCCTGACTTGGCCTCGAGGGCAAAAATTCGCTTTTGCGAGTAATAATCATCGTTTTTTATAAAAAAATCAGTCAGTGCTATTGGTGCTGGAGGCTCTTCGTCGTCCGAGAAGTGTACATGAGATCCGATGGTGTTTAGCTGCTGCAGAATTGAATTGCACTTAGTTTCCATTAAGATAATTATGTTACTGCAAAAGAATAAATGCACAGAAATTTTAGATTAATCTAGATAGATACAAATTCTTCTAACTATCCACAGATATTCTTCAGATCAATTCTGACATCAAATGGAAAAATTCAAAGCTTTTTAAATTTTTTAAAGTACTTTCAAACAAATTCTTCTACGGAGTTCAAACAGTGATGAAAGACTGCTTTTTGGAGTAGTGGGAATGACCGTTGGGCTCGAAAGTTAAATGTGTGTCTATAGAAGTTAATATGTTTAACAAATTCCACAAACGGCAAAAAATGATTTGAATTTAGAAATTTTGATTTATAAACTTTCAGTCAACGCATTTAATTTAGTATTACAAGCAAATTTGGATTATTAAATTTAGAATCAAGTATCTTGAACTTTGGCGAATTTTTCCAGAAGAAAATCGGTTCGCGTTTTTTTTTTTCGAAAACAAATTAACACTGAGCAGCCTATAATAGGCACTAATCCCAATAATTAGTGTAAAAGCATGGAAGACTCAATACGAAAATAGAAGTATCTTGCAGCTGTTCGGCGGTCTATCAAGATTTGATGGGATAGTAGGTCTTCTAAGACTATAAATGGCATAGTCGAAAGAGCGAAACAAGACCATTCACTTCAGGCTCGAAAGAAAGCGCCGATAGCAAACAACTGATATCATTATTTTTTCTCAGACTCCGGTTATTAGGAGATAATTATCAAGCTATTTCTTGAATTTGTCACAACGCAGTGAGAATTAAGATTTCTTTGCAAATCTCCTTTGTGAGGGATGAAGGCTGGGCGAACTATTGTAGGAATACATCTTTGTTATGTTTGGTGAAGAAATCAATTTTGTTGCAAAAGTCTATTTTCTTATTCTATCTTCAGTAAGAGTCTCTCCTAAGTATAGCTATCGGCAGCAATATTATCATATCAAATTCTCTGTTTGTCTACTGAAAAGGTATAGCTCAGCTTCTGAGTGAATTTTTCATATTTTTTGCAGTAATCAATTAGAAAAATTTAGCATTCAGAAACTTTTTGAATTTTATATATGCGTTATTGCAGTGATTCTATTTCAGTTCTAAAGTCTGGGAATTAATCAATCACTCCGAGTTATGACCGTCGCAAAAACAGCAACACTAAACATTATCAATGTTTGTTTTCTGCGTACAATATTCCAATTCGAGGAGATCGAATTATCAGCCTGATATTATAATGCATCTATCCTCCCGTAGGTCATTCACATAACAACGACAACAATTCACAGAGTCAACTGCATTAAAATGAAAGAAACACAAAAAAATGCTTATTGATTTTCATTACTCTCAACGCCTGTATAAATGTGAGCTTTGAATTTATTTTTTCTGAAAAGAACAGTGAACTTTATTTTAGCATGTGTTTTATTATCATAGCTCACTACAATGGCTGCCTACTGAACTCCTTTGAAAGGAATTGGTTATAATCGATAGTTCCTTGAACACGAAATGAGAGCAGCACAACCCTCCCTGCTTGTATTAGCCCAACACATGGCTTCATTTCTCAAATGTTATATCCGGGAAGAGATTAAGGCTGAGGAGAATATTTCCCTGATAGCCTCTTTCAAAACCGTGTAGAAATTACAAACTATTAACGAATGCATGAATTTTCTCTTTCGTTTTTTAAAGCATGAAAGAAATCCAGAGTATGAACTCGCCCAGAAAGTTTTATTATTTTTTTTTTAGTAATTACAACCCATTTAACGCGACTCAACTTTCAAATAAAATGAGAAAGAGTGCCAGTATGTCTTCTATAATGGACGGACAGGCCATCTACAACAACTATAGAGAATTATCCAATCTACGACAAAACCACCCCTTGGATCGCGGTTTACACCTGCCTATCATCAAACATAGAGACCCCAGAGCTCTTCTACACAAGAATTCTCTGAAAGCTCATTTATCCACCCATGCCCTATCTCACCGTGACTCTCTTCAAAGCATTACTCCCAGAAGAGATCGATCGTAAGCACCCACTCCCAAACAGCCGAGCCAAAACTTCTCTTATCTTCTGCATAATCCAATAGGAAAGACGCGCAGATGACCTCGCCGGATACATCGAGAGTAGATCATTACAACGCTGGAAGTCCCTTGACTGTGAGGGGAAACATGCAGGAACACGATGGCCGTATGGATGACAGAGAACAAAATATTCCAGGAAAATGTATGTATTATAATGCAAAAAGGATTGAAGAATTGACTTTTTTTAGTGATACTCCATGAAGAGGATAGAGACCGTGGTGCCGAGAGTCCAGTGACGAAAAGTTACCTCGCTTTAAAAAATAGAATTCGAAAAAACCAGCAAAACTACCAAATGAGGATGCCAGATGCCAGTAGTGAAACCAGCGAAGAAAGAAAGCATTTCTCGTTTCAGCAGTTGTACAAGGAGCTTGAAGAGCTGAAATTAAAAGTCCGAGAGCTGAAAGATATGAATAAGAAGCTGCTCGAGAGCAAAGAGTCAGGAGAGACGCCCAGAAGAGAAGACCTGCATTCGATGTATCAGTTGCTTTTCATTGACGATTTCAAATCAGAGGTTGAAAAGTGGACTTGGCAGTCTGATTCTAATGAATTTTTTAGATCAAGGACCTGCAGCAAAAAGTAGTAGATCTCCGCATGACGATCAGCAATAAAAACAGAAAAATCGAAACACTTGAAAGAGGTAGAGAAGCAAATTTCGTAATATACGAAGGCTAATATTCGTTCTCGCAAACAGAAAATGCTGAATTAGTGAACTCGATCGAACTCTATCGGACCTTAGCTGTGGATTCTAATTCTCCGTAAGGACTTTCCTATCGATAAGTTATTTAAGCTTTTCATGAACTTAGAAGTAAGACAGCGCGGGAAGAGCAGCCGAAAGAGGTAAAGAAAGGAAAATTAATCAATATCATAATTATCTATTGGATAGGTTGACACGAGGTCAGATGATGGAGTTTTCGAGAGATTAGCTGCGATAATGCGCTCGTTACAAACGACAAAAAGCGTTCCGGCTTTCTTAAGCCGGGTTATCCAGGAATCGACGCAGTTATTTGAATGCGGATATGCACGTATCATTGCATTTGACCGTCGAATGAATGAACTATTGAAAGAGTATTTTTCTTCTTGACCTTAAAACAACTTATTGGTAATACAATTAGCGTTTTTACAGACAAACTCGTGCTAGGAATCCACGAGTACAATATACTCAAAAAACAGGATCTGAAAGTTGTCGATGAACGGCTGCTGCATAACCTGGAATCTCCTGATCAGCTGAGGAAATTCTACACAGCCGAGAATAAGTTTATTTCAGGCCCTATCCATTCGGTTAAAGGCAAGAAAGAGGAAGTATACTGTATACTGCAAATCACGGAACCACTACAGAGAGCCCCAGAAATCGGACAAAATAAGCAAACCAAAATCAAAAAGAAAAGATTATTCACATCCCGAGATGAGCGATTAGTCGAGTTTTTCTGTAAAATCGTTGGGCTTGCAATAGACCTGCACTTCCAGATCGAAAAAACAAAAGAACAGAAAAAAAGATACAGCGATTTTGTGGTTGCAAGTAATTAATAACTGCTTATTACTGAAAAATATCCTCTTTTGTTTTAGTGACCCAGATGAGTTCTGATAAGAATTTGCAAGAGCTCCTCCATACTGTAAAAACCACAATGCCGAGAATGTTAGGATACGACAACGTCGGCATGCTTTTTGGCAAGCCTTCAGGTAAACCTAGCGCAGAATTTCGCAGGTATCAATATTAATCCAACAGAAAAGGTTTTCGAGACGTTTGATGTCCAGAAGGGATCAGATGGGAAATTTTATTCGCATTATCCGATAAAATATCCATTGAAGATCGGAATTTGTGGCTATATGTACCAGGCTGAGATTGAATCGATGTTTACAAACGACCCTCGCCAAGAAAAGTTTTACCAACCTGAGGTCGATAATGTTACGGGTGCCCAAGCGGTTCGAAATATGATTTTAGGTTTCTTTCAATTGTAACGAGACTTTGAATTTATTAATTATGTTTTAGTTCTCTTGAGAGATCAGGACGGACAAAAGGTAGGGATACTGCAGCTTATTAACAAATCTGATGGGAAATACTTACGCAGCACAGACGAGGTAATTAGATTCTTTATCTCACTCACTGATTGCGAAAAAAATTAGGAATTAGCAAAATCGTATTCAAAGCTCTTCGGGTCTCTAATATCTCATTCTGCGAAAGTTCATGAGACTATTAACTTAACATATGCGCTTAGACTCTCTATGAAAAACATTGAAAATGCCCTGGAGGCCCCTTAATATATCTTAGTAAGTGTCTCAATTTAATTCGTATTCGAATTATCGGTTTTCCTGGAACTTTTTTATAAAATTATTCCTCAATCTTTCTCAAATCTAAAGCCTTCTGGCAATTTATTCTGTCTGGTATTCTAATTCAATTTAAAAAAATGAATCAAAAGGAATTATTTCAATACCAATAATTCAAATCACTGGCCCTTGTAAGATTGGTTCATCCAATAAAATAGTCAAACTGAAAACTTTGCCTCTACACAGGTTCCTCCACGTCTGTGGTCAGACTCTAATGGTAGTATGGCAAAAGCTATGAGGAAATAAAAAACCCACTTCGGGTATCTTTAACAAGAGCTTATGAATAAAATCTCAGTAATTAATTTAATTAGCTAGCTGCACTGCAGTATTTGATAAAAACTTCCAGTTCTATAAAATACTGTATTTTTATTTACGGACAAACCCCCACAAAGCAGGACTGTCTGTGCAAGCAAAACTTTTGCCGTCAACCATGGCCAGCAAGGGGAAAATCAACTCCGAGAAGAACTTACAGGGGGGCAAACCACACCCATCGCCCAGAAATGAAATGAAAACAATCATTATCGAGTACAATGACACTCTAAAAACCGAGATCAGTTTTCTTCGCACACTACAAAACCAGCTCGATTGCGGCTGGCTGTTTCGCCAGGCCGTGAAGCAGCTCTCCGAAGAAGCTGTCGTTAAGAACGTGAGCATTGATCTGGAAAATATCATCGCATTAAGAACAAAATCAAATAATTATACATTAGACCACTGGCTGACCTTCCCAGAGAGGTCAGTGGCTCCGATAAACGATGGAAGCATTTTGGTTGCGTACATAAAGGATACAACTGTTAGCACCGAGAGGAGAAGTTTTAATGAAGGAGATGCTTCGTCGGTATCATTCAAAGACTTTGATCTTCTCGCGAAGATAGGTAAAGGTGGCTACTCCAGAGTCTATTTAGGTATGAATTATTGTTGTTGACTGAGTGGCTGACTTATGGAAATAGCAAGGAAAAAGCAATCTGGTAGGCTCTATGCAATAAAAGTGATCTCGAAGAAGATTGGCGACTCTGAAGATCGTGTGAAAAAGGCTGTGCTGAGAGAAAGAAAGAACTTCTTGAACCTGGAATCTGAGCCATATATGCTACATCTGAGATTTTGCTTCCAAACGGTAGGATAATTATACATTTTGGCAAAAGGATTAAATCCCTGTATAGGAGAAGAGCTATTGCTTCGTCATGGATTTTATGCCTGGCAGCGATCTGTACCATCACATCTGCAGACGCAAATTCACCGAAGAAGATACAAAGTTCTACGCAATGGAGATATTACTGCGTCTCGAGAGCCTACACGCCTTGAATTATATCTTCCGTGATCTAAAAGTAAGCAGCACCATTTTAAATCCAAATAACCTTATATTATCCCTCTAGCCTGAGAATTTGCTCCTAGATATAGATGGACATATAAACTTTGCCGATTTCGGTTTCCTTAAGCGCGTTTCAAGACGCACGAGCATGAATTACTCATACAGGGGCACTCCAGTCTACATGGCTCCAGAAGTCATCAATAAAACGGGTTACAATTTCCTCGCTGACTATTATAGCTTCGGCTGCGTGATTTACGAAATGATGTGCGGAAAACCTCCCTTCGTCGCCACTTCCAAACACGAGCTGTTTGATAAGGTGCTCCACCAGGATCCAGTCATCCCTCACACTTGGTCCGTGGAGCTTCAGGATTTCGTAAGTGGACTTCTCGAAAAGTGCCCAGAAGACCGACTCGGTTCGAAAAACGGATTTTCAGACCTGATAAAGCATCCTTGGTTCCGCTCACTCAACGTAACTCAAATCAGGAACGGCTCACTTAAACCACCAATTACCATCGATCCAAACGGACTTTATTTCACTCCTAGACGCGTTGATAATGACGTGTTTCAGGATCAAGGAACGAGCAAACTAATTGCGTTGAGCGACCTCGAGTTGCTTAAAAAGCGGAAAGAGTCTCATAAAATCAAGATGATCGACATGCTTCCAAAACCCAGAGACCCTTCTCTCATGAAAACAGAGACCCTCGAAAAGCTTATTCACCATAACTCCGAGGAGAAGCAAATCCAGAGTCAGCAATCCGCCAGTCAATTCGACAGGAAGACACGGACTACATTCCTACAGGTACCATCACAAGCAGATTCGAACGGACTTGGCTCAAAAGCGCGTCTGACGTTGAGCAGCAAAAGCCGTACTTCCTCTCCTTCAGAGTCGATCATGTCGGCCTCAGTGGAGAGGAGCTCGAGATATACTGCGGAATCCCCTCTATCACGAGGTTCTAACAACTCTGAACAGGATTTTGAGTATGATACAGGGATTAATGAGATTAGAGGCTTCGACAAAGCCGTATCTGCGAAAATTGGCAGCTATCAGCTGAACTGGAGCGTCAGACTATCAAAGATAAATGTACGATCTCCGTACTTTAATATACAGTCAAAGAAGCTTTTTTCATCTCAAAAATCAAGCAATTTTGCTTAGTGTCTCTTAAAAAAAAATATTCAATGATCATGCTAATAAACAAAATATTTAGTTGGAGGTTGTTATGTTTGAAATGTTAGTTTGTTTGTTATTTTTCCTTATGATTCACAGTGGGATGTGTTTTTTTATCCAAGATTTTAGTAGTAAAATTTATTTTGGAAGTTGTTAACTATATAGTTTGGATGTTGTTGACATTTATTCATAATTTTTATTTTTGAAGAATTTCCATGAATGAAATCTACTAAAAGTTTCCATTTCTTAGTTGTTATTTAAGAGTAACATTTGAACTATTTTAAAGAGATGAGATTTGTGGTTTGTTAGTTAGTTACAGTCAACTGTTTGAAATTTTCTATATATCAAATATTTTGAGAAGAAGAAACTAATGTCTTTGGTGGATTTCTCATCCAAAGCCTCAAAATATATATCAATAGTTTCTAATGCAAGACAACACAAACTCTGAAGGCATCAGTGATGAAACTAGCCATGTAAACTTTTCGCATATAGCTGTAATGCTATCCCACAAATTCACACATTTACATAAAATGCTCAACTTGGCCTAATTAATTTGCTTCCGCCTGGCCTCCATAGAAAGAACAAATTTTCCAGAGGATCATCTAGGCAATGTATGCACCAAAGAATCAATATTTCTCACTAAAAAAATTATTGTATTTACGACGAAATAAAAAGTACACAACAAATTTCTTTGTCAGGCTAAAAGCAGCTATTCTCATAGCGCTTTCAGGAATTATTAACTATAACTCAGGTAAATCCACTAAATTACTGACCAAAATAAATACAATCACGATCGTTGATTTTTTTTTTTTCGGGTTCAACACTTCTCTGCTGTACTCCCATTAAAAAACAAAGCCATTGACTCATGTTTTAGATGTATGTAGCAGTGAGATTAAAAAAATTAAAGATGGTATCATCTGAAACGTTGGTTAAATCCGTGATTGAGATCGAGATAAACGTTTTCATAAGATCGCTCTTTGTGCGTCCTCTTTCCAATTGTAGTTGGAAGCTTGGCGAGATATTTTTTGACCGACACACTTTGCATTTGCCACAGCATTCAATCGCGAATTTTCCGCTTCTGTGATTATAGTTCTTGTAGAGGTCAGCGCTTAGCATCATCACAAGGAAATTTTCGATTGTCTTGAGCTCGCGTAAATATTTGCCTTTATCAGATTGGTCCTTCTGAATCATCATGAAGGAAAAAATGAGGTTCACGTAGTACAAAGTGCTTGAAAAAAACTCAAAGATGTTTTCGATTTGACACATCAATGATAAATCCAAGCTAGAAAATTTAGTTTTTGTATTCACCACTAGCTCTTTAATCGCCGTTCTGAAATCAGACTTGCTATAGAGTCTGGACCAATCTTCCGATTTTACAATACATATTTTCTTATTTTTGCTGTATGATATCATCTCTTTATAACTCCCCCAGAGTTTCTCAAGACATTCAATTTGAATAGTCACAAGTTCAGATAAATTCGGGGCCGTTAGCCCTGAAATGCCATATATCACGCTGATCACACTCCCTGAGTAAGAGATAAATTTCATCAACACATCAGTCTTCTGTTGGAGATGCTGCGTCATGAGATTCGCGAGCTTTCTCGAAAATTTTAGAAATTCCTTGCTGCAATTGTTTTTATCGGCTTTTTCGTCCTCTTCCTCGGTTTTAAGCTTTATGTCGTTATCAGGTTCCTGGACTCTTAGCACCTCATCCTTTTGTCGAGGCCTCGAATCCGTTAATAACAACATGGGACTCGGCTTCTGTGGGAGAGTTTGAGTTGATTGGCCTTCGTCAAACTTGAATGAGTTGAGTCTTTCCATGGGACTATGATCCAATTTTTTTTTTTAATTTGTTATTATGGGTTTTTTCAAATGATTAAAAGGGTTTTCGCGCACATCTTCGTTCGATAATTTACAAGCTAAGATTTAGATGGAGAAAATGGAATTGGCAAGTAAAACAAAGGGAAATGAAGTAAGGTGGCATGGTTTGGACCCGGTTTTGATGATTTTTGTGGTTTGCTGGCTGTGGAATATTAGCAATAGGGTTTTTGGGTTTATATATAAAAAAATTTAAGAAGTTAGCAACAAAGCTAAATTATTGAGAATAAAAGCAAATGCCTGCGAAATATTAATCCACATCATAATGTTTTCGTTGGAAATAGAGAAATCAAGCTAAAAATATGTTTCTAAACCTGTCCTCAAGTAGATCTGTAGGGGTTATAAGATGGTATCAATGATAAAAAATCGGTTTTTTTCATTTGTGGCTTCAGAAAGTGATCTATAATCTTTGTGATTGAGCAATTTGGTGGATGTGTAGAATTGATGGATCTAGAGTAAAAGAAACAACGTAATATTCATGGGAAAAGTAAGAGAGGAAATCTCATAAGAGTTTCTTGTTGTTTTCAAATTTCTTATTGAGGATCAAGTGGCCGGTAATCGCAAAAAAGAAGCCATTTAAGGTCTGAATAGAACTCGTAGAGACTTTTGAGAATTTCAGGGTAAGATAGGATATTTTTATTCAGACCAAATTAGCAATTTAAAACCTGATATTTCACTTAGTTTAATTTCCATAACTTTTTGAGACATTGAATTCAAATGCCAATTTTCTAAAGGGCTTCTATTATTAGATCTTAATTTCTTTACCTTCAAATCGGATCGTAGACAATGGGTGACTATATATGTGTTTAATACGCTCGTAATGAAGAACTTAATTCATCATCGGTGATACATGACCCAATAGCAAGCTACAAAATTTTTATATAGATAGATGTATTAGGTGGGAGTTATGGGAAAATGTAGCTGCCATGGCATGTTTGATTCAGTCAAGACTTTTTTTCAAGGAACCCAATTTGTAGTTATGAACAAAATTTAATAACCAACTTTTTCTGTGAAGAGCATCCAAGCCGCGGAGACTTTTTGCCCAAAAGAGAACTTGCTCTGATAATTTGAAAGCTCACCTTCGAAATTGCGATTTCAAATCGATGCAGCCGCTCTGTGAATGAAAAGTTTTTACTATTGTTTAATTTCTAGATCTGAAACAATTTCAAGGGTACTTTTCTTGCAAAGTACACTAAATATGGAAGGAATGTTTAAAGTTTGCTTTGCCGAATAGCAAGTAAAATTGTCAACTCACTTGCCTCATATCAAGATTAAAATTGCTCTTTATAATTGGAAAAATGCTTCGATATGAATGAGACAATTGAAATATATAATAACTACAAGCCAACTGAGTGTTTGAAACTGTTCAGTCAAATGATTCTCTACCAACTCGTTTGCTACTCACAAAATACAATATGAGAAGAGTGATAGGCTGTGCGATTGGGCATTCTATGTAATCAATTCTTAGAACGAGAATCGTAGAAAATTTTCTGGCTATTTTAACTCTCCGAAACTTAGGAAAGCCTTCGCTGAAAAAGACCTCGAAGATTTTTTTTTCCATTTCTTGCTTGAACCTCAGACTTAGCACCTTTTAGATTTCTTAAAATCGCGCTTCGTAGTTACATCCATTTATTGACTCAAGATTGTATATTAAGCCGTCACATCTCTATAAGAATTTGACTAGAGATATCTTATTTTTCCATGAAAAGAAGGAAAGATTAGAAACTGACCCTATTTGTGACACACTTATATTACTGAATTTACCTTATACTCTACTTTCTTCAATAAAAACACCTTCACTTCTTAACCAATCTCTCAATAAATACTCTCTCACACATGCCCAGCATAAAACCTACCTTGTTTCCTTCACAATTAAAATTACTTGCACCGAAAAGAAACTATGAAACCTTTCTTTGCTGGCTGACTACTTGATGAACACGGGATTCACTCCGGTTCAGATACTGAAGACTGAAGCAATTGATCTAATAATCATAATTTTTGTTCTTATAGACAGTAAATACAGTAGTCTATTGATTAAATAATATTTTGATCAGTACGCGACACAGTATGCGTTCTAAGTTCTCGATAAATGACTCCTTGCAAAAAAATCAATAAACAATTATTTAAAATGATGAAAATCTGTTCTAAAATCTTGAAAAACAGCTCACCTAGGGGATTCGCTTCCCTAACCCAAATAAGCAAACATAACTTCGGCACATCAACCACAGCTTCAGGCGAAAATCCCGTGCTTCGTGGGATTAAACTACAACATGAGGCAGCTCAGCTTGCCGAAAAGCTGGAATATCAAGAAGCTCTTGCCAAGGCGGAAAAGGCAAGAGAAATTGCAGAACAAGGGTTTGGATCAAACCACACTTACACAGCAGAGGCTTTAATAAAAACCGCAGAATATAATGACATCTTAGGATATTTTGAGAAAGCGATGTCCGACTCCAAAAAGGCTGTCGAGATCTTGAAAGGACACGCTACCAGCCATAAACCAACGCTTTCAGCAGCATTGAGAGTGGCGAGCAAAGCTCATGCGAGTGGAGGTTCATACATCGAAGCCTTGAATCTAGAAGAGGACGCTTATGAGATGCATAGAGATTTGTTTGGTGAAAACAACATCCAGACGCTCCGTTCGCTGGTCGGGCTTGGAGACAGATACCGTCTTGTCGGAAATCTCGGCAAAGCTTCTGAGATCTTGAACACTTGTCTCGAGGAGGCCGAAAGATTATATGACAAAGATAGCTATGAGAAGTTGATTTTGCATATGTCATTAGCTGAACTTGGCATCGATAAGAAAGACTTTGACCAAGCGAATTTCCATGCTGATAAGCTGCTCACAGCAACGAGAGAGATGAAAACTTATAAACACCCTCTCTACGGAAAGATGAACAATTTGTTTGGAGAGCTCGAAATGAAAGAGAAGGACTACGAGGACGCATTGGAATACCTTGAAAATTCCAAGGAGTTTTATGAGAAAATTTTCGAAGGCTCGCATCCGGATATGGCTATGACTCTTACTCTTATTGCAATGTGCTACTTGGCCCAAGGTTACCCTGAAAGAGCGAAAATCACGCAGGAGAGCGCGATTAAGATGTTCAATAACTTTACGGCTGATGTGACTCACCCGCAGTATTCAATAATGAACTTGTGCCTTGCGGATATAATGAGACAAAGCTCTGAAAAGCAAGGCGCGTCGAAATTAGCTGAGGAGTCTTTTAGTAATTTGTCGGCTAAGTTGGGAGAGAACCACCCCAAGACGGTCTTCTACAAACATATCCTTGCAAACTATGGTGCTGATTCAACTTCGGTCGTTTAAAACACTAATCAATAATTACTTATTAATTATAATCCGTACTTCATTTCATAGTTACTTATGCCGCTTATAATTAAGTAGCAATAAATCTAAAGACTAGTGGTTATTTTTGAAAACGTGATTTACTCAATTAAATAACTTTATACTTGAGATTAATATAGGGCGGATCATCTAATTGCATAACTTTGTTACAGAGTTAAGATAATATTTTATAAAGTATTGCATGAATTAAGGGAATTAAACGAATGTGTTCTGCTCTCAACAAAAAAATAAAATAAAAATGGTTCCAGTCTTTGGGACTCGAATAGTTGGCACGAGATCATATGTATCATTTAGAGATAATTACCCTCGGCTGAGCACACACTGTGTTTGACAAATGAGCACAGATACTTATGAGTAAATCAACAATAAAGGGAGGGAAAAGTGTGAGTTCGATGGATATAAAAATTGTTAGAATTCTCTGACTATAATTTAACCCTCCTTCTTTGCTAATACTTGCGTTCAGAGCTATGGCTAACGTGGACAAATATATTCGGCGGATGAGAGACTCAGTCTAGGCATATTTCCTCCTAAAGGAGATAATTCAATGAAAAACCCAGCCTGGGTCTGAGCAATCAGTAAAACTACGATCAGAGCTATTATTGATTAACATGATTTTGACCCCCAAAAAAAAAAATAAAAAATGATAAATAACTCAGGCCTAGCAAGAGTCTCTCAGCGATACTGACTCTATAATCTACCGAAACCTAAAGTCTCTGTACAAAAATTTCAAAATCGAAATCTTCACTCATTCTGCTTAATTTCTCTTACAGAAATAGAAAGAAGTATGATTTTTTGTTTTTGATGCTATTCGCAGGTATTAATTCGTTAGAACGAAAGATATCTCGAAATAAAATTCTCAAGAGAAAAAATCAAAGAAATGTCAAGAAAATAAGAAGTTTTTACATTAGACATGAAGAAGAAGAACGAGAATTGGGATCATACTTTATTAGATATCCCAAAAGCAGAAGCAGAGTTGAGAGAAGGCCATCGAAATCGACTTATAAGCGCACCATCAAAGAAAGAATATAGAACAGCTGTTGCTCGTCAACGATTTCAAGGTCTTTTGGACAGATACTTGGAATGACATCAACCAACGTGCTAATTTTGGTCCTTGCTTCGAGCAAAACGCTGGTAAACTCAGCAGGAATGCTTCTAGAACGGCAAACCTTGCATCTTCCACAGCATTCCTTGGCGAATTTCCCACTTCGATGATTGTAGAACTCAAACAGATCCGAATTAGTGATCAAAACAAGAAGGTTATCCAGCGTTTCAATCTTCCTCATAAATTGACCTCCCTTCTCAGAGCTATCCTTCAAGATCAGCGTCAGAGTCATCAATTGATTAACAGAAAAAAGAATTTCACTGAAACAATTCAAAATTGCCTCATTCTCCACTAGAAGCTTTCGAATCTGAGTATCGTGAAGATTTGTGATCATTTGTTTCGCCAAGCCAGCAAAAGTCTTCTTACAGAAAACTTTGTTCCAATACTCGGCCTTGACGATACAAATCTTTTTATTCTTGTGGTAGGACAAGCAACTCTTGAACTCCTCCCAAATTTGAGAAAGAACAGCAACTTGACTCTTGATCAAGGCAGCAGTTGGAACTTCCTTCAAGGCGAATGCAGTGAGGATCACGTTGAAGATTTTCGCGGAGGCTCCCATGAAAGATGTAACAAAAGAGCTTTGTGCGGTGAGGTGCTTGTTCATTATCTTCACGACCCTTCTGCTGAACTTCAAGCAGTCTTTGCTGTGAAGTTTCCCAGAGCTCTCTTCAGCGAGCTTGAGAGAGTTTTCGGCAGCGCTCTTCGACTCTTCCCATTCAATAAACTCGATATCTTCAGCTGGAAGCTGATCAGCGGTTTTCTGGCTCTGCTGGACTTCTAACGCCTGGCCGAAGTAATCCCATTTGGAGTTATTGAACTCCCGGTCAAAGCTTTGATAATCAATGAATTCTTGTTGGAATTCGTATTCAATGTCCATTTGAAACATACGAGAGGGCTTGTGAGTAGTTTGTTTTGCTTTTTTACAGAGAATAGTTTATAATTTATCTATTTGGCCCGCGGTAAATAAATCAAGCGTTCAAGCTGGACTCTCAAATTTCGTACTGATTTAAGCTGCAAAATTATTAAAATAAATTGTTAGATGGTTTACATTGAAAGTTGAAGATTTACGGATTTGCAATAAATTTTTATCTAGTCAGATGCAAGAAACTTTCAGTTCTGAATTTGTTCTCTCGATCAAATTAGAAGAGTTTAGATTCCTACAAAAATTTGGAAATCGTGGCTTGAGATTTTTGTGAGTCTTATTTCAAATTCTACGAATCCCAACTGCGTTTAAATTGCAAAATAAGAATCAGAAATTCCGGTACCGGTTTCGCATAATGACAAAATCTGTTTCTGACTGGGATAGATAACTTCTTTCTGGAAAGGAAGGCGCTTGTGAATCAGGTTTTAAGTTTGTATCAGAGATTAAGTGGGTTAATATATGATGTGAGAATGAAGAAATGAAGGAGCTTTTCTTATAAAAGGATGCTTTAGGTCTATAAAGACGCTCCGAGATGAATCCTAATTATACAGAGCTATAAACTGTTCAGAGTGGATTTTCCTATTGAGACTTGTAGTCAAGCGACGACGTTTTAGCAGCCCAATTAAGACTGACGAGTTTTTAAATTAAAATTTCTCTGATCGGGAGTTATCGTTGCATTTTTCCTGGAACTAAGAACTTTTAGTAGCTAATTTATTGTTGATTAGAACAGATTATATTGCTTGAGAAAAGCTGTCACAAGTTAAAACATGTAGACTTTGCACTCGTCGAAAAGAGCTCGAATCCCTTACTAACTGAACCTCATAGCTTAGAGAAAGTACGCACAGTTAACTTATAACATGACTCTTCTTTTTAGCATCTACAATTGTTAGTAGTTTATATATTAGCTCAGATAGCTGCGAAGGTTCTTAACTTCGAGCAAATGTCGTTGTTATTGCTGACGGCTACGAGTGCAACCCACGGGCTCACAATTTAGGGAAAAGTTTGAATATTCCAGAGAAC
>ENA-UOTX01000953-UOTX01000953.1-compost-metagenome-genome-assembly--contig:-NODE-953-length-25977-cov-17.464556_pt1 | contig 25977 bp, 21 predicted proteins | sample MGYA00238143_ERZ746982 | MGnify/ENA primary metagenome ERZ746982 (study PRJEB28758, sample SAMN06268862) | compost metagenome | isolation source: single cell | place: USA: California, Emeryville, Joint... | reverse complement strand
GCTTTATTATATTTTCTTTAAGGTCTTGAGAACAGTGAGGACAAACGATTTTGGCCACCTATACACGCTCCAAAGAGTTAAACTGACGCATTATAGAGATTCATACCTTATTTTCTTTGATTTGGGTTGGCAGGTACTCCACAAAGCACGGGTTGCAGATGTCATGAGACGCATCATCAAATTTAATAATATTTTCGCTTTCAACTTGCTCATAGCAGACAGTGCATGTGACTGGATCTAGAAGACCTTCGCCTTCAGGTTTGAGCAATTCAGCTGACTCTGGCTCATGTCTCAAGTACCATCATTACAAATGATACAGAGTCTTTTTCTTTCCTTCTTCCAAAAACGGGTGAGTGTATACACCGAGCTCATTCGGCAGGATAAAACGAAGCACTGTCTCGCTGTCTGAAGACTGAGTCAATTGAACACAAAGAAGAGCGGTTCTCAAGGAATATCCCATCTGAGTGAGCAGATATATGATGCTCTGGTATTGCTGATAGAGTTCTGAGTTCTCTAAATCACCTTCGGCTAAGTCGTTCTCAGAGCTGTTGCTCCTCTGGAGTTGAGCAGATTGCTCGAGATCGATATTCTGATTCATTCGCAAGATATTTAATTATTAGAGCTAGAATAAACTTATTCATAACACAGAGCAGACCCGATTATTCTCAAGCTTAATTTATTCTTAGCCAATTGGGAAATAATTCATAATTCACAAATTGAAAAGTACGTGTATATATTGACATTGATAGACATGATATTAAGATTTTATAAAGCTGTACAGAAAAACTACTGCCACTCGACACCGAAATGCAATCAAAAAAAAAGAGGTTACTAACAAGAAAAATTAGATTGTATCCTTAGCTCTAGTTCTGCGGGTTTTGGTTTCTTCTCTCATCTTTTTTAATCTGCTTGCTGAACGTTTTCGCAATTTTTCTCTCTCATAGCAATAACCTATGAGATATCTAAGAGCGATTAAGGGCAAAAAAACTATGAGCAACCCGCTCAAAATAAAACCCAGCAAAAAGGTAGGCAGTAAAAGGCATCCTCCTAACCAATCATGCTTTCTTCCGCATGTCTCTTCCAACATTCTTTTGGTCATATAGACTGGAATTCCAAAGACCAACAAAATGGGTAATGCCAGGATAATGAGGAATATTCTGAGATATCGCTTCCATGTTGTCCAATCCTTCTTCTTGTTACCTCCACCTTGAAGACCCAAACATCCAAAAGGGTTCTTGTAATGATACTTGGTATATGCAGTGTTGCAGAGCCAACACCATTCATAGTAGCATACTCTTTTGAATTGAATGAAAAATAGAATTAGTTTAACATCATAAGGCTTATTAAATTAATTACGGGCACGTCATGTGATTACAACCGCTCTCTTTCTCCACAATCATCTTGCATTTGGGGCAATTTGCTGAGTCATGACTTAATTTCCATTTCTTTAATTCCAGGGTGACGTACTAGATCAATTTATATTCAATTATTATCACTTGAGAGAATTCATGGGATTACTTTCTCACAGGAAATATCTGTACTGTGATACTTTTGTCCACATTTTCCACAGATTTCCAGACCGCAGTGTTGGCATTTACCTTTCTCAGCATTTTCTTTTTCGAGTACAACAACCTCAGAGCATTTGGGGTTGGGACACCATTTGCACAATGGGTCAGAATTCACCTTGATATTTTTGAGGAATTTTTGATATTTCTTATAGAGTTGTCCAGATATAATTTTCTTGATGGTATCGTCGTAGAGTACTTCAGAGCAGTGTGGGCAAACTATTTTCACCACCTATACAATTAAATAGTAAGGGATGATTTCAATATATGAAGAGATAGATATCTACCTTATTCTGGTTGATTTGGGTTGAAAGGTATTCTACAAAACAAGGCTTGCATATATCGTGAGGAACCTCATTGTATCTAACAATTTCTTCTCGTTCGACCTGCTCGTAACACACAGAACAGGTCACAGGATCTTTTGGTATTCTTGATATAGGTTTTGGAGCTTCAATTTTCGGACTGTTGTTGTCAAAAGCTGGAGTTGAATATGACTTCCGTAGATAGTTGCTGGAGCTGCCACCTAACTTGGGTCCAATCTTGTCGACAGTTCCCTTGTGAGTATTCACTATGAATAGTTCGACTGAGATGGCTGTTCAATAGGTTGTTAATACCTGTTTTTCGGTCTTTTTCAAAAAATTTAGGGTCTGCCTCTCGATCATGCTTGCTTTGGTCATCATTACAAATTATACATAGCTTCTTCGTTCCTTTTTCTAAGAAAGGATGAGTATATACTCCACGTTCATCCATCAAAGCGAAGTTTATGTTCACTTCGATAGCTGAAGATTTTGTTATTTGAACGCATAGTAAAGCAGCTCTTAGTGAGTATCCCATCTGAACAAGCTGATTTATCGCGTTTGTGTGTAGTTTGTAAATTTCGAGATTTTCGATATCGCCTTCAGCAAAATCGGTTTCAGAGCTCTTCCCTCTTTCGAGTTGCACAGATGGAAGCTGCTGCTCGAGATCAAGGTCGTTGTTTCGGTTCATTTGAAATTTTGCCAATGATTTTCAATCTGGTAATAAAATTTATTATTGATAGGTCAGTCTCTTTTCTGACGCAATGAATACGTGAATTTCTGATGTCATCGGAAAGGCTTTGCACCTATCTCAGAAAAGCGTTATTTCCGAAGTCCAAAGTAGAGTCATCTAGCTGGACAGCGTTTTCGCAAAGTTCATATTTCATGCTCTACTCGCAATGCTATCTCAGATATGCTAGAAACCCTTCACAAAGCATCTTTATGTAATGCAACTCAGCAAAATATGAATTAATCGTCGTGAATTTACACGCAATTGAAATAAAGCGTGATTCCTATCTGTTTTGCAAGTTATCTCGTAATATGGCATTGCTAATTCTGGTTTTGGGTTTGAGTTATTCTATCATAGTCTAGTCGAGAAATAACTGTTTGCGTGTTGGTATCGTATCAATTCGACATGTGCAATCTCTAGTGAAGATTAACTATCTTTTGTGGTCTTAGTTGAAATGAGAGTAGTGTTTCTGCTGCGAGTAAAATATTGATTTCTTCAGAAAACGCAAATTAATGTATGCTCCCGAAATATTTTCTGATAGCGGCTGAGTTTTAATCAACGGTATTTAAAGTATTTCTGATGGTATAGGAAATGTTTTTCCTGGCTTTGAATTGCCCTCTTGATGAATGTGCGTTTCTCTGTTCGGCATCTGTCTGAGTTAACTCCTATTTAGACATAGACAGGAGTGGAAAGACTACTTCTAATATATTAAGGTTAACAATAATGAAAATTATTAGGATAGCAAAGGTAATAATCCACTGCATGAAAATCGACCGCAGTGATTGAAGTTCCTACATTGCTGAGGATGGTCTAAATTTTTTTTACTATTGATCTATTACATCCTCTTTTTCTAATGCAATTAAGAGATTCAATTAGGGATCCGTTGACAAAGTACAAGCGAAAAAGCGGAAAATACATTTATTCTCGCCTTCGTTTGCACGCCAAATGCCAAATAAAACGGAGGGTGGTAAGAAACTGTTTAAAAAATGAAAGAACACAGAAAAATAGTAATAGCTTCCTTAATGCTCCTAGTCGATACTGGTGATAATGTATTCGTTCCCTAACCAATAAATCACTCATCTGGGTTTTGCAACCGCTACACATACCAAATCAATTCTCCCTTATTCAAATCTTTTCCCAATGATTTTTCTCACTAGCTCTCTGTTTCTTTCTTAGACCTAAGGTAATATTCCGCGAGGCATAGAATTCGTAATAAACTATTGAGCAGCTTAAGTTTTGCTTTACTACTTTCAAATAGCACTGCTTCCTCTCTTAGTAGTAAACAACTGTTGAAATATTTAATAAATAAAACTCTCATCTCTACAACAATAAATCCAGTTCTCTCTTACTTATCAAGCCTTTTTATCATTCTACCATCCAAACTTCTGTCAAACGTCTTACCTTTGATACTACCAATTGAATGAAAATCGCCAGCAACACAGAATGGTTATTTTTCCATCTATGGAAGAAAAATCCATATACTCTGAATCCATGCGAAGGTCTCCATGTTATCGACACAATCGTCTACCGCTGGGCACAACCGCACGTTTGGTACTATACTACCAAAGAGGGCGAAATCGCCAGAAAATCAAAAGAGAGAATCACCTCAAAGGACATAGAGGAGAAATTCATGGCGAACGTCCCTTCTTGTGGTGTCACGGCTTCTTACATCACTCCTAAGGAAGACCTATTCGAGCAAAAAGAGACCGAGAAACTCCAGTTTGAATACATTAGAGCAGCAGAGTTCCCCGAATTCATAAATCAAGACGACAAAAGCCTCAATTGCATCATCCAGCAGTTTATCGAACCCAAAAACAACCACAGCACTATGTTTAAGGTCGTTTGGACGCCGCGGTTCTGCTTAATGACAAAAAAGACCAATATTCACGCGCTTGATAACCAAAAAATCCCATTGGTCAATCGCATAGCTACCTTCGAGGGCCCCGAGCATTTTTCTATTTCAGAAAGCGTTGCGTCTCCACTGATCGCAGGTGAGCTAGAAGCAATTTGCAATCGCATGGTCACTCATATTGGAACCGTTACCGGAGGGAATATCCAGATTTCAAAAATGGTCATCTATTTTAAAATCGACCCACAGAATCAGCTCTGGCTGCTCTATTGCACTGAGCTGAAATTCCGCGATAAGGTGGTTGGCATCGGCAAGGACCCAGCACTCGAATCGCTGTTTCCTGTGAAGAAAACTCAAGGTAGGAAGTCTCCTGTGATGACGATACGAGAGTTCGAAAGGAAAAAACCAAAGAAGGCTCATCATAAAATGAAGGCGATTTATCATATAGAAAACGAGATGCAGACTCCTGACACTTCGAAGTGTTTCAATTGCGATAAAGCTCATGAATTGGAGTTGTATGACATTAAGTTGCAATATATCCTGCAGTTCTACGAGGATAATCCGACGTATAATTCAGGTCAGACATTGATACAGATTTTCAAAGGAAACTATCGAACTGATGCCAGTGAGAGCGACCTTCCAAGGGACGCGCGGATTCCCGCAGTGATGTATAAGCTTTACCCTCTTTTGAAGTATGAGAAGTACCTTGAGCTGAAAGAGGACAATGAGCACATGGAGTTGGTGGTTCATGTGTGCGAGGACTGCTATTTGCGTTTCACACTTGTGCTTATCAATGACAAAGGCGTTCTTAAGGTTCGAGAGAAACAAAAGCAGCATATTCAAAAGCTTATGAAAGAAAAGGACCCCAATTCTCTCAAAAATAGATTGGCTCAGGTCTTCAGTCATACGAAGCTCCCAGATGAGGATCGTCCAACTCAGCTTCAGACACCACATTCGAAAAAAGTCAATAAATCTAACCATTCGAGCGCTACGCTGAATCAGACGTCGTCTGCAAGGTTGAGAAATACAATACAGATGAAAACTGCGTCCAACGAGAGATTAGATGCAGAAAATAAAAAGCCAGAACTCAGAGCCGGGCTCAGTATCTTTAGTTCGTTTATAACGTCTCATGTAAACGACAATGAGGAAAATGCAACACACGAAATTAAAGAAAATGAGAAAATGCAGTCCCCTCAGAGAGAAGTAAGGACTTTTTCGCATTTTCGAGATCAAAAGGACTCGACGAGGCAACTAGGCTCAAAGACCAAGCAACAAACTCATAGTGTACTGAAATCAGGAGAAATAAAGATAGAGGATAACAGCGAGAAAAAAACAGATGATCAGCATGAGGAAGCCGATAAAGCCGTTTCGAAGACGTCACTCGAGCATGACCCAACTCACAGGACTCTAACAGAGTTTCAGAATATAGATAACAGCAAAAGTGCTAGAAAAGAATTGGAAATCCTCTCGCCTAAAACAGCGCTATCCACCGAAGAGTCCGGACGAGGTGAAGGATACACCTCAGCGGTTAATCTAAAGCTGCTGAAGCGAGAAGTCAAGCCGTTTACAACGACAAATGCTTATCATAGAGCAAGAACAGGAAATAAAACGGCTTTCTTTTTTAGAGGGACCGAAGAGAAAGGAACATCGAGGGATTTTCGAATCTTAACTCGGGGATCGCGGCTGAGTAAGAAACAGCCAGAGCAAATACATAGGAATAACTATTCTGGAATCTCCACCACGATCAAAGATCTGCGCTCGTTTTTAGTAGATAACTCGTTGGAACTGGATATTTAGAGTCAATTATTCATTTTTTAAAACAAAAAATCTTAATCTTCAGCAATACTTTTTTCAAGGCTTATAGCATCATTCTCGATATTTTAAGTAAATTTTTTTTTCACAATTGAAGGTAAGGTTCTGAATATTACACAGTTAGAGTTTAATCGAACTCTTTAAATAGTTGATTTGATGAGAATAACTTTTTGACTTTTTTTTGCTAGAAATGAAATGCAAATCATTAGCTAGCAGATATACGTACTTGCGTTTCACTAATCTTTAAGTTTTCAGCAATGAACTTCGGAGGTATACCTAATATCATCAAGAGTTGAATTATTATTCTTATTATTTTTTGACTGAGAGATGATGTTAAGACATTTAGAGAACGGAGATTATAAGGGTGGAAAATTTTATAATAAGTGTATGGTGTTTACAAAGACCTCTGTAGATGAAGGTTTCCTTTCCAACAAGCAATATTGAAAAAAGTGACTAATGACCGAGGGCTTATGAGAAAATAAGCTATTTCACACTAGAAGGGTTTCCCACTTTTACAAGATATTCTTTTTAAGCTCATTGTACTTGTTTTCGCATTCTCTATCAATCTCTTCGAAGTTTAGAAACAATTCTAAGCCTGTTCTAAAAGTCTCGAATTCCGGTGGACGATACTTATTGAAAGATAATTAGCCTCTAATCAATGTATTCAATTTACATTTCCACGTTCGTATTGGTTAACTAAATTCATAGCTTGTCTAACTTCCACCGATTGGAATTCCACGGGATCTAATCTGGAAGTTTTCTCCGTTTCCTCCACAACATCAGCCATACCGTAAGCTGGCTCGTTCAGATATCTAAAATAATAAATGAGTCTCAGAGATACTTACAACATCAATTTACCTATCTTCGTTGGAGTTCCGGCTTCTATTTGAAAGCGTTTTATTATCGAGTTCCAGACCTTGAGAGATTCGGGAATCGTCGTTTCCTTTAATGAATTTCGAGGCCTTTGTTCAAATAAAACATTAGCCCTACTATAATTAGCACACTCTCAATACTTGATAAGGATATTCTGAATCTATTTCATCATTCACTTCCCTTAGCAAAGAGCTTTCTTCACTGTCCTCGTGCATGGCTTGGGCAGACGATTTTGTTATCACTCTTTTTCTCACAATGCTCTCGATAAGATTTCTATATCGAAAGGGATGAGATTGATCTGTAACTTAAGAAAATTCACCTTCTGTCTTTCATAAACAGCGGATGTACAAAAGACAAATATCCTTTTCTGCTTTGAAAGCGCGTGAAATTGTACATATTCAGCTAATGAGTTTTATATTAGGAGAGACCTCATAGGGTATCCTTACTTGACGGGTGAATGAGTTAAATTTATTGTGTTTGAAAAACATTGGCAGAACCACCTTTGCGAACTCGCTTGGTTTGGGAATCACAAAGGATCTGTTGTCTTCGTTCCAATAGATAGTCGGCTTGAACTTCTCATCCTGGAATCTAATTAGAGAGCATTCAAAGAGACTTGCTTACCTGGAGAATGCTGAAGAGTTTCTCTAGGAAGTTGGATTTGTACTTTTTGCGTGTTTGCTTCGGGGAAGTTGAGTAGTTTTCCATTTTTTAGCAAAGACTTGTTTTTTGTCAATGTTATCAAATTCAATAATTAACAAGGGAAGAGCTCCAACTTAAATCGAACAACAACTTCGCTTCAGCAATTATAACAACCACGAGAATTAACCATGGATTCAATGTATTCGAGCTAAAAATACAGTTTTGACGTGATTACAATTTAATTAAGGTTTCCTGTGTATTCTCGACTATTTCGATTTCTTTTCATTAGAAGAAAAAGATAGTTCGAAATTAGTTGAAAATTGCTTGGAGTTCCAAATTCTACGGGCAAATCAATTCTGGTCAATCGAATTTTTAATTAAAACCCTGCGGAAGGTTTTGTATTTAACTTATAAGCAAAGGACGGACGCTTTAGTTTCTATTTCATTGTAGCTTGAGTTTCAAATATGAAATACGAATAGAGAAGGTTGGATTATTGGCTTAGGTGGTTCGGGTTTTGCAAAAGTATATTTAGATTTTTTCAATAGAAGAAGCATGTCTTTTTATAATTTTTTTCAATGAAATTTTCAGTCATACGTTCCTAAATTATGGGTTGTTTGAAATTTTTAATTTATTTTCGATCGACCTCATATAATTTTCAGGAATTCTGTCTGAATTCATTTCGCACCTTCCTAAACTGAGAAATTCGAGCAGCAATGAAATCCTACATGAGTTTTTCTACAAATTTAGCATTGCCGGTCATCTTTACCCTTCGATTCGAAACAACCTATTAGCTGTAAAAAACATTCACATGCTGCGAATCCATTGTAGTTTTTGAAAGTATTTTGAGAATCGATAGCTGCGAATAGATCTAATTAATTGGTGTGCTTGGTAAGCTGCCTATGATAGAGTTGCATGGTGCTGGGACTATACATTAGATACTACCTAACTGCTCTAAATCGTGCCTCCTCCGAAGATGAATGTCGAACTTCATATGAGAATGAGAACTAAATCGATTGGTTAAAGATTAAGCTCAGCAATCCTTGAAATTTGAGGCGGCCCTATTAGGCGGAGGAAATGTGGAAGATAGTGATAGTTTTAGGATCCTTATGAGAATGTGTCAAAAACCTAAAGCTTCCATTGGAAATTGAGACCTCAGAGATCAAATACATGGACAAATGGTCACAAGTGAGAGAGATAGGGTCACAAGTCGCCATAATCGTGCATCAATTCAATTAAAAGTACAAAAATGCAATTTATTTTTTCTCAGTTAAGAGTTTCTAACTCGCCGCTACCAGCATAGGTGGATCTTCTCTACCTCCTTAATTGTGTTCGTCTTTGCTCTGAGACTTGATTTAGCCAAGCGTTGCAAGAAAGTGGAAGGGACATCCTCAAAAAAAAAATCCCGAATAAACAAATGATGTCTGTAACAAGAGGGTTCAGGACATAATTCCCTTCAAACGATTATCAAAGAAGGTGCTTCAATGAATGAGAATTTTTATCGGTCTCCTCCAACGCACTTCTTTCCGCTTTTTTTTTATTTATCTCTCTCTTCTAAAATTGCTCTAGCTTGCCTCACATTTTGCTGAATCTGAACATTTCTATCATACTTCGTGTTAGTAAACGAAAGACTATACAAAACTAAGATGACAATTTGAATATCTAACGGCGCAATCTTTTTGATATCTGAGTTCATGATCACTTTTTTTCTAGATAAGAAAAGACAAGCTTTTTTCCCATGCTTCCAATTCATTCGCAAGTGAATACGCAATTGAACTGTGAAAGCAACACTAAAAACAAGATTTTACACTCCAATACAAGTAATTGAATGCAAAGAATTCTATTAGTCAGTACTCTCAATGATGGTGTCTTCAATCAAGTATCTTGATTATGAGGTCTGTCCATATGAGTCCTTCACTTTATTTCAGTTCCTTGGCCTTAATTTCCTCTGTATATACCCAACAAATCATTTAATTATAAATTGTCATTAGAATAGAACGATTTACTTTGCCGTTTCTCAATAAATGACAATAGCAATTGCAAACTACCCGCGTCGAGCTCTTTTAGCAGCGTAAGTATTGAACAAATTATGTTTTCATCTCTTTCGGGGATGCCGCTCAGAGAAACCTCTCTTGAATTATCTTGCACCTAAAGAAACATAAGACCTTTAACAAAAAGATTCCCAAAAAGAATATTAACTTTCTGCGGCGAAACCGTTGACTTTGATCTCCTGACCTCAGGAGACGCCTTCTCTAAAGGCTCATTGCTGGCCTGTTCGAATTGCGAATTTTGTTTTTTGAATTTTGAAGGACTGGGAGAACTTTCCTCCTTTGTTGGACTGCCCTCTTCTAAAGTAAAGTCTAACTTTGCTGCTGCTTCACGTTCTGCTGGTTCAATCGCTTTCTCGTCCAATTTGACAAGTCTCGGGAGATATTTTATCACGATTAGCCTGTAATTTGGAGTATCAGCACAAGGATTGTCCGATAGCCATAGGGCTCGGAGCTCAGGGAGGCCCATGAGGTATCTGATTTCAGAGAGATCCTGGATGTTGTTTTTGCGTAGATAAAGCTCTTGGAGTTTGAGACAGCTGCCGAAGTCTCGCAGACTTGAGATCTTATTGACTGAAAGAGAAAGAACCTCGACGTTTGGCATCTGGCGGACGAGTGAGATGTCGCTGAGCTCATTACCCCAAACGTTGAGCTTACGGATGTTGAATAGATTATCGGCCTTGGAGCGGAGGAGTGCTAAATCTTGAGTGAGTACTTTACTCATATTCCAGTGACTTCAAATCTTTTGGAAAAGAGAAATAAAATTTAATAATGCTCTCCTAAAGGTGCTACTTATACATAAATACTGCAGCGGAATTCGTAAACTTAGTGAATGCTTCCTGATTGAGGAAGAGATTTTTGTATTGTTACAATTGAGAAAAGTAAAACAGTAGATTTCAAATTCGTTGCTAGAGCTAAGCTATAGTACTTTTCATTATGGGGGTTTCATTGTGTTAGTGCAAGAAATGTGGTGGTGCAAAGAGCAATCAAATCTCTATAACTGTATGAAAAGATAATAAGCTTTTTTATTTTCTTTCTTTGATAAAAATTACGATATTCATCACTTATTTGCTGGTTAGAAGAGGCAAAATCGATTCTTCGTTTCATATGTTTCTCTTCAGTCTCCCTGGAAAATTCGACTTTACGAGTCATTATAGCTTTTCATGTTGAGATAATCAATGGCAAAGAAACCCATTTTTCAGCAAATTATTTCGTTCAAACAAAATTCCATGTATTTTTCGCCTACTATCGTCTCTAACTCTTACCATGGAGAGATAGCTAATTTTTTCATCAGTAAAGTTGTTCTGCATTATTGCATCGAGCACTGCAAATAAATAAACTGTTGCAGTTTATGGAATCGATTAAAATCAAGATAACTCACTTTAATTAACAGATTTGGATTAGCAACCTGAGTTATAAATAATGTCTGAATTCATCACAAGCAAGACCAACTACCTCCTCACGCGGGACGACGTTGGAAGACCCAAGCCAAACACACGCCGCTTGCCTTCGTTTGACTATGCGTATGGTCGACCGCCCATGAAAGACCCTGAAGGTGTCCGAGAAGGTACTTTTGAACCGCCATAATTAACCGAAACTCATGACGCATTCCTAGTGCTTGGAAGCTGGAAATTCCACAACCCTTCTGAAGCGAAACAGACAGATCGTGATTTCGCAAAACTCAACAAGATTTGCTTGGCCGCCGGAATGACAAATCCAAAAGTAAAAAGCCATTTGCCAATTACCCTTCGAAATTAACTCAATTCGTGATTTTTTGCAGGCGCATTTTCATTTTAGAAACACCGTTAATCCTAGGTTACATGCGAAGACTGGATCTCTAAGCATAAAGTACCAACTCCCAGACGAATCATTCAGCTATGGGATACCCAATCGGCCATCGACGCCTATTAAACATGTTATGGCAGGAGATTTTGGAAACAACTCCGCTTTGATGGTTGAAGAAATTTATAAAATGAGACTTGAAGAGGTAGAGTCATTAATTTCATCGATGGTCTAATGATAATATAGAAAATGAGAGGAAGGGAAAAGCAGGTCGCTCCTAAGGGCACAAAATCGATTCAGCTGGTGGCTACTTCAGCGAAAGAGCGACTAAAAGCGATCTCGATGGGTCCAAGGCCTGAGGGATTTAAAATAAAGAAATACTTGAACGTTTCGTGCCGCACGGATCATCAAAACACTGAGTATATCAGGACAAGTAAGTTATCTACGTTTTTGATCATTATTGATTATCTTTGCTGATAGGATCACAGATGATGAGCGAGAAGGGCAGTTTCATTCAAAAATTGCCATCACTTAGAAATGATAATAATAGAGCTGGTGACATTAGTTTTGACAACCGTGAGTTATGATTACATAAACGGTGTAAATTTTTTCCATTTTGATGGATGCTTATAGATGACTGTGTTGTTTATATTTCGATTATAGAAGAAAAATTCTTCCTTTTGAATAGAAATGAGAACAACTCTCGTTAGTACCAATATATTTTTCCTGTCAGACCAACCATCCCATCGTGATTAGTCGTTGTAGCATGTTGTAATTGACATTGAAAAGATTAAATGGAGTTGATGGTGACATTTGTTTCTTTAAGAAGAAGTTAGCACATCCGTTGGTGAGGATGAGCAAAAATTTTGACTTTAGCCGAGGCATGAAGCCTTATGCTTCTCTTCTGTTTTACCTATCCGAAGAAACGACACTCTCATTTATCCATTCATCTTAGATGACAATTTTTCTTTCTCAAAACGAAAATTCTTTGCTTTCTTTGCCATTCAGTTGGTAACCTGCCAATGCTATTCAAATGGATTTTTTCTGACGTACTTAGTGGTTTCGAAGGCCATCTAACAAATTTAATAGACTCTATTCCGTTATTTCTGTTATAGTTTATTCAGAAAGGTTCAGAAGGCATTAGGAGCTCTTGATCTGGTCTGGATAAGCGATTATCAGTGAAATTGCCCATTTAAGTTGCTTTGTGAGCGCATTTATTCTCTCGAGTTCGCAATTACAATTAATTTCAAGAGTTGCACGGAGTCTCTGAGGTAATATTAATTTAGAGTAAATAAATTTTTAATAACAAGCGAGGCAAAAATGGGCTGTGCGTCTTCAACTGGAAAAGTAACTTCAACTCATGGCAAAAATAGTTAACCCCACCGCTTCCTGTTTGATAGACTCTCTCACCCAAGCTTAAGCAAAAACTTCTCGATATTTTCAGAAAGATTGATATAGACGACTCCAAGACCATTGACAAAGAAGAAACGAAGAGATTTTGGTAACTTCCCTCTTCGACGCATTGCTCACCGAGGCTAGGAAATCGAATTATGCGAAGCTAAACACCGATTTGCTCTTTAAGTCGGTAGATGCCGATGGAAATGGCACCATCAGCGTCGATGAATGGATCCTTTTTTGGGAGGAAGTCCGAAGAGCCGGTTACAGCGAAAAACAAATCGACCAGGAGGTAGCTTACACCTATTTTCCATCATCTTTAACTCAACTCTTTACAGCTTGATAAACTCATGGCAGGAGAAGCTTGGGTTAAATTCAAGAATGTAGGTGAAAAAATGCCTATGGAATCCAAAAAAAGTAAAAACTATTGAAGAAAACGGGGGGACTTTGTTGATCTTTGGTTCAAAGCTAAGAAATTGTTTGGATTTGTGTACACTTGGACTACTAGTCTATATATATATCTTTGATTATTGCTCGAATAGCTTAGGTGTAATTTGCATTGTTTCTTGGAGTTTGAGTTCGACATTTCTTACCTGTAAGCCATTCTACGATTCCATCATCGATAACAAATAAGAAAATCCGCTAACTCTAATTATATTTCTACATTTATGGAACGGTCGAGTCGTCTGAGTGGCGATAAACCAGCGATTTCTCTGAAAAGATGAAGGAACTGCTTTTTTCTCAGTTATACAACGATGCACCACTGGTACAGGAAGAAATAGGTGAGAGGAAGGAATTAAACATTATGAGAAGTGTATTGAACCGTTATATAAATTGATCGCGTTGTATAAAATTGATTCGGAATTCACATCGCAAAAAGCAATATAAGAAAAATTTAAAAACATAAAAATACCCTGGCTGACTCACAAACATATAATACACCAATAACTTGAACTATTTTCACACGAAAAACAGAGCTGATTGATGATTTTGGACTGTCGCGGCTAATCCTCCTCAAATTAAAGAAAGAGAGAAGTAATTCTATAATCTAAAAATAATTTAAGAGTCTTGCAAACCTGTTTCTTATGTAGTCTCGTTTAATTATTTCTTGAAGGCATTGATCGGAGGGCCAGCCTCTTCTTTATGTATCTTCTTCTCCAACGGGATTTCTCTATATTCCATGGAATTCCCAAGGTTTTCTTGCTGTTTTGGGCCCTGATTCTTTTCTCGTTCATCAATAGGAAACTCCTGACCTTTGCTCACAGAATTTTGTCTTGAGATTAATTGACCTCTTGGGTTCATTTGTTGAAATAATGCTCCTTCAGAGCCCTGAATCACAGTATTCCCACTGTTGGGAGCTAATATGTAATTTTTATTTTCTTCCATGACCATTCCGGTTGGCTTAGCCGTGACGTATACCGGTTGAGGGTAGCTAACGAATTGCGGGTGGAGCGGCTCGGTGTGACTTATATTGTTGAATACATTGTTATGAATGGTGTTAAAATTCGTGGAGAGATTTTGGGCATACATCCCTCTGAAATCGACCACGTTTTGGTTATTACAAGCCGATGTTGCGTCCGGATACTGGTAGTTCTGGACAGGGACCATATAAGCTCCGCCGTTCATCGGCATCATACCTACTGGCACGTAATTCTGAATCGGCCGATTGACGAGGACGTAGGCTCCCTGCGGAGTGGGACTCATCAAGACCGGGGCGGTCTGAGGCTGAGGGATGAACCCTGCGGGAACTAAAATTTGTCCGGTTGGATTGGATACATACGACTGGTGTTCTCCTAAATTTTGAGGTATCATTGGCTGGGCTGTAGCCGAGTAGTAGAAGCTGTTTTGAGAGATAGGCATGGTTGGGTTCTGAATTATTACAGGCTGAGGAATAAAAGTTGGTTGCACTTGGGTTTGAGGAACTGAATAGACGTTTTGGACGAGAGGAGGGTTCGACTGCAGCACCAGAGAGTGAGCTGGTTCTGATTGCGTTTCCAGGTTGAAAGACTTCTGCGACTGAGATAATTGAGGAGGTTGGATGATTGGAACGAGATCGGCATTATTTTGCTGTCCTTGATGTTGCATGAAGTGTAAAAGATTGCTGGATTTGCCTTTCTCTTCGTTTTCCAGTTTCTTTCTCAAAGGCTCTAAAAATCGCTAATGACGATGCTTCAGTTAGTTTTCCTAATAGATTTATCATATTTACTTTTCGAGAGTTTGTAAACCAATTCTGGACCTGTTTTTTGTTAAGCCCAGTAGCTTTGCAGAGCATTTCCTTTGTTTCCACCGTCGGATATGGATGGTCGATGTTATTCAGAAACCATGTTTTAAGTATGTCAGTTGCCTTTTTCGGCAACTTGGTTTTCTCATGCACGCCCATTCCTTCATAATAATCGCTTGATTCGCCGTCGAAAGCCTCTTTTTCATTCTCCTCAAGATTGTTTCGCTCGTGACTCCCGTTTCCATTGCTTACAGAGCTGTCATTACTCATTCTCACACTTTGATCCCTATTCTTCTCACCCGCCGATTTCGTGAAGCGACTGTCTTTGCGAATTGAAACACTGGATGTGCCTCGCGGATCTCTTCCAGCTGTAGAGAGGCTCTCTCCTGATGTGAAACCGGTTTTATTTTCAACCTCATCACCCTAGCTCACCAAAAGCCATTATACCACTCTCCATCGAAGTGAATTACCTTTTCCTTTGTAAATTTTCCTGTCACGTTCTGCGGCAGTCCTTGAACCTGCTTTTCAAACGATCTCAACTTTTCTCTGATATTTTCAAGATTTTGACGCAGTGTGTTCAAATTGGCATCACACTGCTCCATTTCTTTCGCTTGGTTCGTGGCCTCACCTTCCTCATTCTCCACTTTGAGCGGGTCTTCAATTGACTTGAAATTCTTTAATATGTTCCTAAAAAATTATTTAATAAAAATGTCCCAAAAAGCCGAAATTACTCAATAATTGCTTGAGAATCAAGCTTTAGGTTCTTTATATTTGGATATTTCTCTTCAAAGATGATTTTAACAATCGCCTCGAAGCTATCGAGGCTAACTATTTGTTTTAGCGTGTCTTCAGTGATCATCTTAACCACCTTGTTCATATTCGGTAAACGTATTTCTTTGTCCTCACCGTCAATAAGCAACTCTTTCTGAAGCACTAAGGAGCATAAAGGTTTAGAAGGGCATGGTGGGTCTGTAATAAAGGAGATAATAATGAAGATAAGACGGATATCCGCTTACAACTTGATGATGAGAAGATGTCTTCGTTGAATATCGCGCGGTAGATGATATTGAAGAGCAGATTGATGTCTTCAGTGTCGTAGCTCTTCCAGGTTTCTTGATTCGGCAGATGATTTGCCTTGGAGGCGACGATCTCTGTCTTCTTTACCTCGGCATCTAGAAAGATCATGAGAAACGAACTTGAGATGAAGCGAGGAGAAAAGAGCACAGAGACTCCTGGGCTGGAGCGAGAGATAGGGAGGAAGGACCAAAAAAGGTGATGGGTTTGACAGGGTAGGGAGTGCAAATAAAGAGGATTGAATGACTCACCTGCAGTGTTCATTCGGCTTACGAATTTGATTTTCAGCGTTTTGATTTAATTGGGTCCGAAGGAATTAGATTATATTCGATTTGGTTCCAAGGACGATTATAGATTACCGAAAATTCAGCGTAGCTGTGTAGATTCTGCATTGGTAAAAAATTTAGTCTGGAATGTTTTAAATTAATTTTTTCGAAGTTTGATGATGAAGTTTTGCCAATTTAATTCCAGAAGCAGCTGATTTAATAACGTTGATAGAATTAACGTCACGTCACGGCTGCTAAGTTGCAATAAATTTTAACGTGGAGGTTTTCGACAGCAGGAAAGTTTTGATAATTGTCAATAGAATCAAAATTAAAGAATTATCAAACTATACTGCAGTTGGTGGAAAAAGTTTAATTAAGTGAGCTCTTTTACCTTTTGATGCACTTTCTGTCTTGAGTCATTAAGACATAACCATGGGCTCTATTCTTAGCAGTCTTAAGTGGGTTGGTGATGATTACGGCCAAGAGAAATTTTAGATAACAATGATATACAACAAGGCAGTGATTTTTATATGACACTGGTGTCTGCTGAGAGAGGAGAGAAATAAGAAAGACAGCCTAACAGCTCGAGCTTGCAGGTGATTACTCAATGCTGCTTAAATTGTATTTTAGATCATGGTAAATATTTCCCTTTGATGCCAGTACTACCTTTCTTTGATGCGTTTAGAGATTGCCATTGTGGTTAATTGTGATCTTTTATCAGCAATATGTTCCTTAGAAAATCGAGAACTACATAAAAAAGATACTCCGATTATCAATTGAGTTTTACTCATTCATTTTGATCCACTGCATTTTAATTTTTTTTGTATTCAGGTGCAAGGGAAGAATTTCATTGTTATCTATATCAAAAGAGTCAGCAGTTGGAACTATTGATTTTTCTCAGAAATGAAGAGTACAGGAGCTGTTTTATGATTGCTGAGACAAGCAGCCCTCTGGCATCATGAAATGGAAGATTGGTAGCAGAATTAGTCAGATTAAGAGAACTCTGATGTATTCAATCGAGAGGGTTCCGCTTGTATTGATCGCAAACAGACAATGAATTACTCAAATGGGATGTTGATTAAAAATTGAGATGAGATGAAAATTCTAAAAAAGCTGAATATTGAAATTTATAGTTTTAGAAAGTTCCTGCTGAGTCGCTAAAATTTATTTCACGCGTGTTTTGTTTAGAATCGACTAATTTTAATGGCAGCAAGTGGAAGCTCAAGATACTCAACTGTTTTTTGTTGAGAATGTCAAGTGTTGACATTTGACAGACCTCAGTCACAACGTCCGAACTATACCTGCTCTAGGAGACTTTAGGTCCAATTTCATTAGAAAATTCGATCATTCTTGAAAATAAGGACTGAAATGACAAAATACAGATTTGCTAAGAAATGGGAGCAAAATAGCTATATAAATGTGAGAAAATGGATATTACAACTCAATTCAAGCAAGCAAGAAAAACTGATTTCCGATGAAAAGGAAAACATAAATTATTAAAGTGACCAGAAAGCGCTGAAAACACCTTAGATTGGAGGCAGTATTTTGAGGGAGCAACGAGATTTTCATAAACGGAACAAATTGGAGCGAGCATATATTTTATTTCTCACATTGTTCTTCGAAGTTCATTTTGCTATACATCGATGATCATAATGGAAACTCTCTGCTGAGTGTACTAACTCACGAAATACAGCTAATGTTGAGGGGAAATAAAACTTACAGGTGACAGAGGATTCAGTCTACTTGTTACCGAATTTTGAAGATATCTCACGACCTCAATGATATTCATTCGAAAACATATACGAGTTTATCGAATAACGTCCAATTACATTCTGATCTCATCCATCTCTCATCATTCTCAGTAAAATCTTCCATCATATTCTAAAATTCAAGATTCCAAGCCACATAAGAGCATGCGTTTAGAAAAGACTTTGTTTTCTTAATTTTTCAGCTTTGAAGTGTCCATCAAAATTATTCCCTGGAGTACTGCATGACTCACTCCAGTATTCCAAACCATTTAGTTCGAATCAACAACAATATGAACTTCATAAGAGAAATTCTGAGCACAAAACTGTTTGCCTAATCGACATTATTTGTCTTGCTAATTGTAAATTCCATTATCCTCACTTTTCGAAACATCTTCTCTAAAAGTCTCTTTTCATAGTGTAATATACTTAAGAAAACATTGAATCAACTTGACTCCGTTTTCCTAATTGAGAGAGCCCGAGTATAAATATAGTAATATAAAACACAGTCAGATCTTTAAAAATGGAAGCAGAGAAATCCAAAAAATTACAAAGCTTCGAGTTCTTCAAAGCCGAAGTGATTGCCGAGAAGCCTGTGGGAAGCGACGTCACTCTTCCAACCTTCAACGACATCGCTATCGACAGCGCAGTCTACATCGCACCCAGACTTTACCTCGCTTCAACGAAGAAAAAATCCATCTTTATTCACGAAAACGAGTCCATCTTCGCCCAATTCCAGCCTTTCAACGAGCGCCTTGAATTCGTCCAGCAGGTCTCCATGAGCCCTCACGGAGTGGTTCAAAATTTCCTCGTTGTTTACGGAACTGATAGCGAACAGCCCAACGACGTGAAAAGATCCTACATTAAATTTTACGAGCACGATGCTCTCATGCTCAACGATTTCAAGAACATAAGTAACATAATCTTTTGCCTTCCTAGCTGAAAATTTATCGCTTTAGAGCCAAGAAAAGTCATTCCTGTCGGAAAACCCAACTATCCAATCAAGAACCCTGAGTGTTTCGGCATATCTCGTGATCTTACTGCCATGGGTTTCGGATTAGCGGACGGAACGGTTATTCTCTTCCGCAGCAAGAACTTGATTAACTCTGAATGGAAAGAGTCTTTGCTAAACGTGGATAAAACTGCGATCGCTCATTGCTTGTTTACTACGGATACCGGCGGCAATACGCATATGTTTTGTGTTTCTCGAAATGTGTTGTACTGCTACGCGAACTGCTCCCAAAAGATGGAGTTGTTCAAGTCTGGATTCCGTCACTGCGATGTTGATGAGAATGGCGATCTGATCTGTATTGGAGAGGATGGGCAGACAATATATTCTTTCTCGCCAATAGGAAGAAAAGAAAAGGAAGTGTGGAACTTTGAGGGAGATAAAATGGTAATTATTTTGCTATCATAAACTGGCTAATAAGTACAAATGCGCTTTAGGAAATGAAAACTTACGGAAAGAGCTACATTGCTTGCATCGTCAACAACAAAAAAGAAAGCACAACAACTTCACAGAGCTTTAACATCTACGATCTCAAGAACAGATATCTCGCTTTTTCCAAATCCTATCCTTCCGTTCTCAACGTGATTACCGGAGCGAACAACATTTTCATTATAGTCGCAACCTCAAGAAATCAAAACTCTCTCATCAAACTGACCGAAAACGACGCTTCAGATAAAATCAGAATCTTCACTTCAAGAAGCTCCTATGAATACGCTATCACCTTTGCTCAAAACCAAGGCTACGACGGCGCACTCCTCGCAGAAATTCACAGATGTCACGCCAATCACCTCTACGACACCAAAAAGGATTACGCCAACGCTATCAAAGAGTACATGAAAACCGTCGGCTATGTCGAGCCTTCATACGTCATTATGCGTTTCCTTGATGTCTCTCAGATCGACTACCTCATCGCGTACCTCGAACATTTGCATGCGCAAAAGCTCGGTGATAAGCATCACACAGCGCTGTTGCTGAACTGCTTCGTCAAGCAGAAAAACATCGACAAATTGAAGGAGTTCTTACTCGAGAAGAAAACACTGGACTCTGATCTCTTTGATACAGAAACCGCTATTAAGACTTGCAGAGAAAACGAAAATACCGATCTGGCTTTGGAACTTGCAGAAAGAACAAACCACCATGTGCTGTACCTGAGAATCTTGGTTGAAGACAAGAAAGGGTTTGCTCAAGCGATTGATCATATGAGATTTAAGCTTCCTTTGGAGGATAAGATCCGCTATTTTAGAGAATACGGCCAAGCGCTATTGAAAGGCGAGCCTGATAGAACGCTGGAATACATGAAGAAGCTGGTGACCCTGTCGACATTTAAGAAAAACAAGTATGACAAAGACCGCCAGCTTACCACTGAGGAGCGAGAGGTGATTAAATACTTCAATATCCCTGAGACCGACTATCCGAAGATCTCGGAGATCACTTACCCCAAACCAGACGAGTTTTTCCATTTTTTCGTGGTCCAGACCGACGAAAAGCTTGAAGATTTCCTCAAGTTCCTGAGAAATTGCAAGAATATCCCCAATGAAAAAGCCGTGTTCCATAAAGTATTCGAATATTACCTCGAGAAATACCACACTTTCTTCGTTCAGAACGAGAAAGTCTTGCAGCATAGAATGACTGCCGACGAGAATCTCATGAAATGGAAGCAGATTATCATGTCGCTCCTCCAAGAGCCACAGTACGAGAGCAAATACGATAAGAACCACATTCTCGTGCTGTTTAAGATGTTTAATTTCGAGCCCGGCATCATCTATCTCTGTGACAAGATGCAGTTGAGAGAGGAATTGCTGCAGTACTACTGCGAGGCGAAAGATGATAACGGCATTATCAATCTCTGCAAGAAATACGGCGAGACCGAGGTGAACTTGTGGGTCCAGGCCCTTAAGTACTTCGCGAAGGCTGAAAACAACAAAACTGATAAAATTCCTGAAATTCTCGACCTTGTTGAGAAGATCGATGTGTTATCGCCTTTGCTGGTGTTGAATATTCTATCCAGAGAAGGAAAGGTCAAGTTGAAAGCCTTTAAGAAATACTACTCTAGCAAAATGAAAGCGTTGGTCACTCAAATTGACAAAGATACCATGATGATGAAAGCCAGTACCGAGAAAATCGAAAGAGGAAGAGAAGAATACCGTAAGCTGAAGACGGCTGGAAAGATCTTCCAGACGAAGAAATGCTCGCACTGTGACAAAGCGATCTATTTGCCATCGGTTAACTTTATGTGTGGACACTCGTTCCATGAGAACTGTCTCGATACTAAGGATAAATCGCATTATGAGTGTCCGAAATGCTGCGATGAGCATAAGAATGTACTCGATAGCAAGGAGATGCTCGAGAAAAAATCCAATGATTTCAGAGTTTTCTACGCTAGGATGCAAGAAAGCAAGGATGGATTCGATGTCGTGGCTGATTTCTTGGGGAAGGGCCTGTTCAAGCCAATACCGCCGACGTTCAATGACTATTAAAATAAAAACTTGTATTTTGTTGTCACGTTTGCGTATTTGATTCTTAAACTTTATCAATGGGGTTTGCGTTAGTTAGGTGACAATATGAGAGAAACAAATAGAGAAAAAATTTAAAGCGAATAAGCCCAAAATTCATTGAAAAATGATTTCCGTAGGGTTTTTAGCACTGCTTGTGGGAAATTAAAACTGAAAAGAAAATAAACCAACTTAAATATGAGCTTGATTTTAGACAGCGATTTGTCCCATATTGGTCCAGAAAAATTGGACCACCCTGCAGGACACGATGCAAAACATATGAGAAATACAGTTTGGAACGCTACGGTGGTTGCAAAGGGCATAATCGCTGAGGTTTTTAATAAATTTGAGAAAATACGTCGCAAAAGAGACCTAAAAAAGAAAATTCCAAACCACGCGATGCAATGTACCATGAACCTTACTGAGGTGATTGCCGGAGTGTTTTTAATTCCAGAAGAATCGTCATCACACCAACCTTCTGACGATAGCGAACCTGTATGCATTAGATTTGCGGATTTTCTTTGACGAATATTGGTAATCTAGGCGTTGGTAAAAGCAGACGCATGGGGAAGACACCAGTTAACCACAGGGAAAAGGAACGAGCTTGAAAGTAAATTTTTCAGTTTTTTGTCTTGAAAAATCACGTGTGTAGTTCCTTTGCCTTCGAGAACGCATATTGATGAGCCCATGATCTATGATCAGAGGAAATTACTTTCAAGAGGAGTGCAAAGAGCCAAACAGCATTTGAAAGTAGATTGTCTTCGCCTTACTCCATTGAATTGCTTTGTTATTGAAGGAAATCGAACGGAAAAGCCTGCCAGTCCCAATAAGCCTCACCGACAAGGAAGAGAAAGTTAATAAAGACGAGCGTAACAATACAAATTTCATCAGATGGAGAATTACTCCCTACTTTTGATTAGAAAGAATGCGCTTTGAGAAGGAATCCCTGATGAACCGCATCCTCGAAGAAGAAGCGAGAAAGAAAGCACAGGAGTTGCAACTAAAAGAGCATCGTATGAGACTCGAGAGGACCAAAGCTACTCTCGTGAAAAAGAAATACACTTATGATTTCAATGGGAATTTAATGTTCTGCAAGAATATCAACCATGCCAAATTCCCTCCGTCTACTTACGTCGTTGAGTAAGAATCACAGCTATTACACCCTTAGTCTCATCTAACCCTATTCAACAAGACAGAAAGTAAAGGACTTCGTCCCTGTGCGACCCAGTGACCAGCGTAAAAACACAGATGCGCTGAAACCTGCTCCAAGGTTCAGGAAAATCACCAAAACCGAGTCTGAAGTTCTGTTCCAGACGCAGAAAAGCTATCACCCTGAGGATATTTTCGACGAATTGCAACCTCAGCCTGGGGTGAAGCTCATCAATGGATCTCGGACTAAAGCAGGAAACAGCTTTACAGGCATGACCTCGCCAATTGAAATGAATATGATGGCGTCGGGTACCTGGGATAGAATAACCAAAGCTGATTATGATGTGCTGACTAAATCGACGAATATAAGCAAAGACACGACTCTCAAAGGTGAAATGCTGCCTGATTTGGTTCAAGATTCGATAAACCCAACGTTCGGGGTTACTGAGATGCGATCTAGTTTCAGCACCGAGATGAAAAGCCTGAAATTTGGAACTCCGATAAGAGAGAGTAAAAAGGAGGATAAAACTCCCGTGAAAGTGCATTCGGCAAAATTGCTTGATATTCTTCTGAAGAGTGGGATCCATGGGGATGCCCCGATCGCTGAGAGCGAAGTAAAGGAGAAGTTTGAGAGGAAGAACCTATCGAGTGTGACTGCAAATGAAATATTGAGGAAAACACCTGTGGATTCTTTCAACTTGGAAATTATGAATAATAGAGACTGGGGGAAACCAAATGCGATGTATATCCAGGCTCAGGATCCTATTATGTTCCCTAAAAGCCGTCATAAGCACACGGCAAGCGTGGGAGGGATGTCGACAAAGGGAGTCAGGGAAAGAATGAGTAGTACGTTCACAAGTTCATTCTATAGCACGAAAAATCAGAGTTTAATTAATGAGGGTACCAGTAAATTGATTGGATCGAAACCGATGTCTCGAGGCATGTTATCAAGATATGACAGATTTTATTAAATATTCCGGAGGAGAGTTTTTTTCAATCTGTAATATTAATTAGCTTAGTTTATTAAGGCTCGCCCTTGCTAAAATTTTGTAGTGGTTCAGAATTCGCTGATTTTGCATTTTCTCTTTATTGTATATCAGGTAGGCTCAGCGAAGATTGTATCATAAAAATAACCAAATCAGCGTTTTCAGCATTGAAAAAAGGAAGCTACTAGGAAAAATCCTATCTAAAAGAAATTTGCGTTTATGGACGCTATGTATAGATGGATAGCCTTGCAAAGCTAATGTGACCTCTATTATCTGATGGATTAGAGAGCTGCTGGAATGAATGGAAACCGGATATCTAATCTAAACTTTAACTCTATGATAGTAGAAAGGCTAGATGAGGGAGTTACACGATTTTCGAAAGGGAGTTTAGTTTAAAAGATCAGATAATGGCTTGTTGCATGGTGTTTGTGTCGAGAGAGTGGCAATTTGCGTATGAAGATTTCTGCAAATAGCCAACAAAAAATTCCAAATGCCAATTATAAAAGGCAGAAATTTAGTACTACTGAGAGCATAATCGAAATAAATCATGGAAAAACTTAAGTAAGAGCATTTAAAATGTACTAAAAAAACAATAAGGGATCAAGAAAGCCATTTTGAACACTGTAGTAGAGAGATTAGCCCGAGGCTTACAGTGATTTCCGGCAAGGAGAGCACTTAAAACCTGAGCAGCGAGGCAATAAGCATTTCCTCGTCTTAAGTGATTTCGATATGAGTTCCAACAGTCAATTTACTGCCTCTCTATCTGTTTTACACGTTATCATAGTGATCCAAATAGAAACAATCATTAATTCAAGCCTCAAAAACAAAAAAGGCTCAGCATATTCTCGCCTCCAAGGCCTCCTTAGCGAGTTACTTCTGAAAAATGAAAATGTTTCCTTTTGAAAATGAGTTTTTAATATATCGGAGACTTATTCTTCTCTAACAAAAAACAGCCACAGGAATTCTGACTTAGAGTTTGATTTGTTTTCACATGCATGACATAAATTATTATTAAACAAAGCTTTGTTATGCCACGAATTATATGTCCTATACTCACTCCTGGTAAGGCAAAATTCTTTTTCTTGTCTGCAATCTGTGCTTTATTTTCACATTTGTATATTTCAAATAAACTCCTTTATAAAGAAGGTTCTAAAATTTTGGCTCCAGCGAACTTTTCATTTTTCGCTCGAATGATATTAACTCTGATATATTCAATTATTATAATAATTAATTGATCAGAAAAGCCAAATGGCAGACTTAGAACATTATAAAGACAACGTCTATCTAACAAGCATGTTTAAACTCCACAGAACCAATCCAGACAAGATAATGTGCATTCCATGTGAAATAAGCTACAAAAGATTAAAAAACGAGGGTTTTTTCCAAAGAATTTAATAACTTCCAAATACTTTTTATCCCTCTCAAAAAGTTATCGGCAACTCTCGATTATGGTATTACTTTGCATCAACAGCATTGATTCTCTTGCTGTAATTCTCAAGAACAGACAATCTTATTTTAAGTTTAATGCCTGATTTAATATTTGTTAGGATCTGGACTCTTTTGAAAATGCATTTTGAGTAGAACCTTTTTTGCAGCTAAGAGTTTCTTCAGTCAGGGGTAGCGCTAATCAGAATTTGGAAAATTAAATCGTTTTGAACCCATTTTCGAAGCTTTGATCAGCAAATCAATTTGAAGCTCCGAATCGATCCTAATGCTCTTTCGAAATCACAGAAGAGAAAATATATTTTAAACAAAATTAATAAGGAGTGATTTGAGAGCGAGGAAATTTATAAGCTCTATAGGCGGCGTGATTATTCGAGATTAGTTATCAGCACTAAATCCAAATCTAATTCGGAATCCTTTTTATCATTTGAGAAAGGTTCTTTATTCTAATTAAATTCTCAGCTTTGTAATCAAGATCGATTTTGATAATCAAATAAAATTTATTTAGCATCTCTGCTCTGCTCTTAAAAAATTTGAAAAAGCCATGCTGCGCGATCCAGAAAAGAAAATAGACATAGTCACTGAAGAATCGAAACAAATTGCAGA